>Ga0209090_10000199_pt1 | contig 37358 bp, 37 predicted proteins | sample ArcticOcean_MG_C_9_FD_187432 | JGI IMG/M metagenome (GOLD analysis project Ga0209090, IMG submission 187432) | Marine microbial communities from western Arctic Ocean - ArcticOcean_MG_CB2_152 (SPAdes) (version 2) | ecosystem: Environmental > Aquatic > Marine > Oceanic | place: Arctic Ocean... | reverse complement strand
TTCATCTTGAGGACCGGCTGGATCGATAAACGGTTCATTACTTGTATGGTGATGACCATCTGGATTCTTTTCTTCTGTTTGTGTATTTGCATTTTCTAAAATCATATCAATAATTCCGCTTATAACTGTTTCTTTTTCATCATTAGTAAAATATTCGTCTGGTAATGAATTAATTACTTGTTGTGCTCTTGGATCGCCTTGTATTGGTTCTCTATTATCAAACTGTCCCATCTGTGGGTCGTAATACATTGTGAATTCGCCACCCTCGTATGTAAACTTACCATACATCGAATAGTCTCTATCTGCTTCAGCCCATGTATAAATATTGCCTTTAGGTGTTTTTACTTGTTCGCCTGTACCATATAACCCTTCTGTTGTTTCTTCTTTGGTGTTCTCAAACAAGTCAGCGCCAAATTCTTTAACATCTGCTCTAATTGCCATTGCGGCATCAGTTGCATCATCAAATGACAAGTATGCGTAATCTATAAGATAATTTGTCAGCAAATCATTGTCGTAATAAAGGGTAGTAAAGTGTGTGATATTAGACCTGTATAGGTTCTTTACCAATTGATAAGCCTCTGGGTACAAGTATGAATATCTTCCTGGCATCGTGGCTTGAAATTCTTTTAAAGTTGGTAATCCTGAAAGTGTTCTTAATGTATCTAATGCCTCTAAGACATCGCCCATTTCTTTTGTTCTTTTTTGTGCAATGTCGATTGTTTCTGACTTAGGCTTTAATACCTTGCCAAAAATCTTAAAATCAAAATTCATTAAGTAATCAACTGCTAATCTTTTAAGTGACTGGCGTAATTCGTGGTTGTCAAAATCTTCCCTAACTCCCATGGATACTGTTTCACTTCCTTGGTCAAGTCTTACAAGTATGTTAGGTTCCTTAATAACAAATCGTGAAGCTTCTGTATGGTCTATTACTGTCTCGCCTTCAGCATTTAAACTTAAGATATCATAACCGCTACCCGCCAGTAGGTTAAATACTTTATCTGCGACTAGTTCAATATTTACTGCCATTTAGAATACTCCTTTATCAATACTATTTATCAAATATTAAAGAATACCCAAAGGCATAGGACCGTCATCATCTTGGTCATCCCATTCACGATCATAATCACCGTAATCATTTGGATTTGCTAACGTACTATTAACAGCTTCAAATACTTCGTCTTCAAATGTACTAATGTAATGTATCATTCTTATGCAAAGCATCATAGACATAACTAAGTCATCATGTTCGCCAGGTTTAGCACTAAAACTATTACCTTTAGCAACAAAGTTTTTAAGTTCAGATAACAACGGTTTACTGTTAATTATTAATTTATCTTGTTCTATTAACCGTTTTGCACTTAAACATGCTTCGACTTTAGTTCGATGTCCTGTGGTAAAACCTTTTCTTGCTCGCCTGCCTGATACTTTTTTAGGTTCATGTAAGAAATCTCCTGGGAAACTTTCTTCTCCAGTATCCCTGATTACTAGTAATGCGGCTTCGCCAATACTATTGTTCTCAACACTCCAGTAGATTTGTTCAACTTGTAGCTCTGTTAGATATTGCATAATATCCATCATTACTTTCATTTGCCCTTCTATAGGCGTCATGTTGTGTTGCCATTCAGCAACCTGCACCATTGTAGGCAATTCGATTACTTGTATGCCAGCGGCATCGCCGCCTGTGCCAGTTGATGGATCTAACCCTATTACATAAGTGCATGTAGGATGCGGATGTTTGTACCAACGTACTTGTCCCATTGTTCTAATTGGTTCTATGCCTGACATGTCAATTAATTTTAAAGAATTAATAAGGGTTTCGTCGTATATAACAAATTCACATTCGTGCTCACGCCTAAATCGTTCTTCGCCTATGCTGTTACGCTCTTGATTTGCCCATGCATTATCTCTGTCAGGATGTTGGTCCCATTTAGCTTTGTAGCCTTTAAAACCATTCTTACCTGTACCATCTGGTGTTGCATTACCATATTCATCAAATATATTTAAAGAGTTTGCCCAAATAGTAGCAAAAGTATCATCGTCACTGTTTGGTGTACTAGTAACAATACACTTACCACCTGTTGCTAGTGTAGGACTCAGTGAAGTCCAAAACTCTTTTGCTATTGTATTCCTAACAAATGCAAACTCGTCTAAGTAAACTAGTGTTAAGGACATACCACGCCCAGTAGTTTCGGTTGTTGTACTACTAACTATCCTACTACCATTATCAAATGTGATACTACTTTTATTGTATTCCATTACACCAGCTCTAATATGGTCTGGGGTACTTTCGTATGCAAATCTAATACGTTGCATAATTTCACTTGCGCCTGCCGCCTTGTGAGCCGCAACTAGTATTGTACTATCAGGTTTAAACATTGCATACCAAAGTAAGTATCCTGCGGCTACAGTGGTTTTACCCATCTGTCTGCCCAACATGTTAATACTGTATCTGTATTGGTTGTAGTTTTTAATAAGATCTAGCTGGTAGTCATATGGATCAAATTGCATTTGTCCATGTACAGGATGCTGTATTCTCATGAAATTTTCCATGAAGTACAATGCACCGTTAACATCATCACAGCATTGCTGGAATTCTAATATGGTTTTTTCGTCGTAATCGAATATCTGATTAGCTGGTTTTACCAGACTGGTATCCGCGGTTCCTCTAGGCATGTGATTGCTCCATGCTAGTATTTATATCGTATTGGGATTTACTTGAGACGTTGTTGGAGCTTATCTTTGATAATATTAACCAAAGTCTGTCTAGCATTGCTGTCTGGCTCAGAATTTCCACATGGTGATTCATCACCGCTATCAGGAGAAACAACTACCATATCATCTTCTGGTGCTTCTGGTTGCTCAGTTTCTGGGTTAACCAATAACTCTTCTTGTTCTGGCTCATTACCAGCTGGGGCATTTAAATCAGGAAGCGATAAACCTGCTAGTTGCATAATTTTTTGTAACTCTTCCATGTTGTCTGCACTTGCTTCAATACTTAAAGAACCTTTGTCGGTGCTTTTATGTTGCTTGAATTCTACTGACCCTTCTGTTTCTTGTGACTCTGCACTATCAACACCATAAGCATCGCTCATTGCTTCATCAATAGATTTTAATCCTGCTAGTTGCATGATTTTTTGTAGTTCTTCACCTTCGTCAACTTCATCTTTGTCTTCATCTTTATCTTCATCGACTTCTTTATCGTCGTCTTTGTCAGCGTCATCATCTTTCTTGCCGTTCTTCTTATCCTGGTATGCTTGTAGTCCTGCAGGTAATTTACCTTCTTCTACTTCTTCTACTGGGGCTTCTGTAGTTGGCATGACTGGTGTTATCCCGTCTGCTTCGTACATCTCATCAATGATGTTAAGCAAAGTTCTACATAAATCTAGATCGTTGCTCATCGTATTCCACCTGATTGGCTAATAGTTGTTACTTCTTTAGTATCGTCACTTTGTCCCATATTACCACTATTGTTTATAGTGTCCCATATAGGTCTTAAAGTGTCGCCCATTAAGTCATCTTTATCAGGATACTGTCTAAAGTAGTCAGCGCCTTTTTCATCTTTAATTCTCTGAAGTTCTTTTAAGAACTTAGCATTATATTCTTCACCAAAGCCATATTCTCTGCTTTCGTCTTCTTCAACTGCATAATGTTCTTGGTCTTCACTGTTAAGTAATGCATCTTCTTCAGTTACACTTCTGTCTTTATCAGCTTCAACTCTTGCTTCTGCTTGTTCTGATTGCAATCTTCTTGGATCCTTAACATCATAGCATAACACTCTATCAGCATCTATGCCTAAACTTACTGCTAACCAAACTTCAAGTATTCTTGCATTAACAGGATACCCAATTATAACATCAGTAGAACAAACTTCTGATATAAGTCGAGCACCTTTGGTGTTTGTGAACTCTACTGGGTTCTCTGAAATGGGTTTACGTTTAAAATCTGCTACACTTACTACATTATATTTTGCTAAGGCTTTCTCAATAACTGCCATATGGTCCGCAGTACAATCAGCCGCAATTTTAACGCGGTAAGAGTATTCTTTGTTTAAACTTTCTGCTAAAAAATCTTTAAAGTTCATGGTTGAAAATCTCCTGTTACATGTATTTATCATCTGACTCAAGAAAAAAGGCACAATAAATGTACCTTTTAACTTTAACTATTTAAACTTAACTTACAACTATTGCTGTACCTAGAGTAACTGTTGCGCCACTAAAGTCGTAACTGTTAGCAACCTGTGTGCCAATTGCTCTTAGTTGTACCTGAACAGATGCCGCATCAAATTGACTTCCGTCAACAACTGCGTGAATAACTCCGGCGGTTGCTGAAGGGATAACATACATTAGAGGTTGGATAACGCCTAATGTTCTTTCAACTGCTTCACCATATGCATCGTCTTCTGCTTGAAGGTCTGCGCCTGTGTCAATTAATACTGCTTTAAGATTGTGATTTGAAATAAGTGTTCCTGTTGCAAATTCGCTTACACCAGAACCGGTTCCTTTTACCTGTGCCATTTTAATTCTCCTGAATATTTACGTGGATTGTTCCACTATGCTATTATTTATCATTCTTGCCTAAGATTTTAAGTAATTCGTTGCGATTAAGTGACGTGGCACTAAAACCTGTTTCGCCATCTTTACTGTTTACCCTGTGATCAAGGCTGGCTTTTTTTAGCATTAAGTCTACTTGCTTTAATTTTCTATTAATTTTACTGTCTTTGGCCTCTAATGCAATTTTTAACATGTTTGCCGCATTGTTAAATACACTGCCAGCCGCCATATCAGTCATGTTCATACCGAGACTCATTAACTGTTCATAACTCTCAATTGCTTGAATTGAAATATCATCCATTTCTTTATCATGATGCTCCATTCCGCGAACTTCTGCTAAAGCATTATTAATTTTTTCGCTTACTGTGATTGCATCTTCTACTGTTTGTATATTAATTTCAGGTGCAAAAAGAGTTTCGACTTCTTGGGATTGAGCTTCTAAGGCTTCTTCCATTGGCGGTAGGTTAAATTCTTCTTCAAGTTTCTTTGTCATACTACTATTTATATCATTTGTGTAATGCGTCTAATAAAAATGATCCATGCAGATCAACAATCTGCTCTGATAATGCTTTTTGTTCCTGAGGGAAAAGATGATTAGAATGTCTTTTTGACAAAGAGGGTTGTCCCGAATACAAATCAGCTGGTAATTTAATATTTATAATCCGAGTATTATCATTATTGTCTAAAAACATACTTGTATCTAGTTCATCATCTGTTGTGCGAATAAAAAGAATCTTGATTCCTCGATTTTTACACACATTTGTTAGAAAATTTAGATATGCATAACGATCATAATATTTTTTGTAAGTAGGCTGGAATAAAAAATACTTGTAAGCTATATCTTTTTCGTTATCAGGATAATGCACATTCGTGATTTCGTCAGTGTTAAAAAAATGCGGATCGTCATAATCCTTGTATGCATATTCATAATTGCCTGTTGTCTTTTGAGAATACATTATTCTAACACTTGCTGTTAGGTAAAAAAATAAAAATTTTACATCTTTATGATTAGTAATATAATTTATAGTCTTGGCCGCAGTAGCATCTATACTAGCACCCTCCCAACCAATAGAGGTTCCGGCAATATTATATCTTTCCATTAACAATTCTACAGCACTTAGTCCGGATGCAACGTCAATGTTATCAAGTTGTTCCATGGCCCCAAGGTCTTTAGCAGTATATTGTCCCAATGGGGTTAAAAATTTACTGAAACTGTCGCCTCCGCACAAAATCATAAGTTATACTCTTTTTTTAGAAATGCGTTTTTTTGGATTGCGTTTTTTCTTTGTTTGAAATATTTGATCTTCGTTAATAACTTTAAAACGTATACCTTTACGTTTGCACCACTCTTGTGCCGCTGTCCATTTAGCGGCATTGATAGCTACTTGTATCTGATTTCTGGAACTCTTAGCATTTTCCATAGTTGTTTGATTACTAGGTTTAATTTCTATGAGCTCAACATTTGTTTGTCCGCTTCTATCAGTGTATTGTATCATAAAATCTGGAGTGTAGTTGTGGTACTTACCGTCCATTGGACTTCTATAAGGTATTCTAACGTTTTCACTTGCCCATTTAAGTATGTTAGGATGTGCATCGCACATTTTCATAAAGGCTAATTCCCAACTACTTCTATAAGTTGGATTCTTGCCGCCCACATATTTGGTACGGTTTTCAACAAGGTACTCACCGCTTGCAAATTTCTTTCCGTTCATGGTTGTATGATATTACTGAATCTAGTGTTTGCTGAATTTTTAGTTGCAGTTGTAATGCTCACTCTGTTGCCTACAGGTCTAATGTTGTTCATAGCATCATACCCGTCTTGTGTTAATTTAATTGCTGTTTCAGGGTCATCAAAATATGACAATGGATTAATACCTTCTGCTGAAGCAACTGCTAATAACACCTTCGACATAGTTAATGCTTTAGCTTTTTTAAATCCTGCAACTATTAGCTTTTGGGTTACTTGGTCATATAACGCACCGTCTATTGAACCTGTTGTAGAGACAAAACCTGCAAGAATATCTGAGGCGGCCTCTGGTAACGGAAAATCAATAGTACTATTCACTAAGTATGCCCTGATTGTGCCTTCGTCGATTTTATACGTTATGTCATTACCGAATGTATCGTATAAGGTCGTTGAGGCCATTAGTTGTCTCCACTTACAATTTGATCATCTTCTGAAACATCGCTGTTGGCAATAGCTTCGCCTAAAGCCGTCGATGCTCCTGCAACTGCTGTTCCTATCACAGCATCTCTAACATTTTGTCCACGAAGTACTGCTGATAATGCCGAGTCGGCTACATCACCTAATAAATCTTTAAGGAATCCGCCCGATTCTTCTGCTCCAGCTGACCTGTCTGTAAGTGAGCCGCCTGCATAAGTAGATGGTGTAGGAGTTGTTTCTGTGACTTCGCCTTCTGCGTCGTTGTTTTCTGTTGTTTCTTCTTCTGTTGTTTCTGTTGCGGTTTCTATATTTGGTTGAAGCGAACGTTCTCTGCTATTCTCCGCAGATCCTAATATTGATAACTGTCTCTCTTTCATTACCTCAGGCAAGTCTTCGTCAGTGAATAAGTCGCCCTTTATTTGAGTTATGCTTTCAAATCTACTGAGATCCTCTGCTTCTAAACTAAAGTTAAGTTTATCATATACTGTAAATTTCTCATAGTCAAAATCCAATGTAAACTCCTGGAAATCACTTGACGAGTAATCAATGGTGCCTGGTTTGAAGCTTTTCATCACAGGATTAATAATACTGTACTGTACTCCCTTTCTGCCATGATATAATACATAGTCTATACGTTCAAAAAATTGTGATGAAGCATTTAAGTTATAGCCTGCCGCATTAGAATTGAATTTATATAGTTCGTCGCCACCTGCTCTACCTAGGTTGCCGCCGATATCTCTGTCTCCTTGTGTTAAATTACGAGGATCCATAAAGTGATAAGAGAAATATTTCATAAGTGTAGTTAACCACTCATTGCCTACTGTGTCAAACACTGTCATAGAAACAGCATCGTATGTAACACCTGTATTAATAATTTTCTTTTTATTATATGCGTTTTTTGTTTCTGTTTGAAACGTAACAGACGGTAAATCAGCAGTTCTAATTAAACTGCTAATTTCTTTTCTAAAATCGTGTTTGTCGCCTTCTTCGTATAAAAATGCATACAAGTCTCTATTAAGGATAAAATTTACATAGCCTTCAAACTTCTGCCTTGGAGGATTAACCCCGGGCGTAAGCTGGGCGGCGTTCCTGAAGTCTCTTAATAGGAACTTCTGTTCAGTGGTGCCTCCGAAGAGGCCGCCTATGAAATCTAAAGCCATGTGTTAACTCCTAGTAGAGCTAATACTACGCTCTAAGAGTAGTAGTACCGGCTGCCGGTGCTGGGCTCAATGCAGATGAATCAGCATCATACTGAGTTGCATTGTCGTACTTGATAGTCATTACAATCTGAACAGGATCTGTTGCAGAATAGTCTTGATCACCATAGTTAACATTAGTAAGGAAACATCCTTCTAATACCCAGTATTCTGTTGCTTCTGTTGAACTACCATCTAACACTTCAATCGCTGTTTGGAACTTATAGTCTGAACCTGCGGCTGGAGTTGTTTGTTGGAAATGGTTGAACTGTCTTTGCAACTGTCTACCGATTGCTTTAGAAGTACCGTTAGTCATGTCATCCCTTACAGTAACAGTAATAGCTTCCCAAGTATGCTTACCTTGGACGTATGTTCTACTGTTATAAGAATCGATAACAATTTCTTCATGGGTTAATTTTGGTCTTTCAACTGATTGTACGTTTTGAGTAATAACTAAATTATCACCTGCAACTGCACCACCAAAGCCTTCAAAAAATGTTACCCTGAAACGATACTTTAGTTTTGGCATCAATATGCCAGTTCCGGTAGTACTGTCGCCTGTTGGTACTCCGAACTTATTTAATGTTGGTATAGCTTCTAATGCCATTGTATTTCTCCTACGTTAATAATTCATAACGACATCATAACGATTATCGTTTATATGCAAATATTTATCACTTTTTGCAAAATATAGTTAAAGTATGTTATTATAACCACAAAAAAAGGTGCCATAGGCACCTTTTAGTGTTTTTACTGTAAAGTTTAACTTATGCAGTCGAACCAAGAGTATTTTGTACTCTGATCGGAATGTAAATAAACTCAATTGCTTTGATAGGCTGTATAGCTATATCAATATGCAATTCATTTCTATCAACTCTCTCAGACGTGTTATTTGTTTGGTCACAAACTGTAACAAAGTCAAATAAACCTCTTTGAGTAACAAGATTTGATAAGAATCTATCTACTATTGCTTTTGCATCTGCTCTTGTTGACGCATCGTTTGGTTCAAACAAGAATGGCTTAACTAAATCGTCAAGTCTTTCTCTTATGTAAACAACTAAACGTGCAACATTAACTCTGTCTAAAGCACTTGCTGTAGGACTTAAAGTCTTTTGTCCAAATACACTAATTCCTTTTCCAGGGAAGTTAGCAATTGGGTTAACTCTATTACTATACAAGCTATCTCTTTGACCTTCATTCAATGCAACTGCTTTAAATGAACCTGTTTTTCTATCAACGTAACCAGTTGAAGTAGCGTTACTAACAACACCTCTTTGGAAACCAGCTGGAGCAAACCAAGGGAAAGCAACCTGATCGTTATACGCAATTGTGCGTAAAGCAATTGTACTAGAAGGAACAACAATATTAGTTCCGTCTAAGTTTGTTGACATTCCATGTGGATAGTAAACTGCCGCGTAGGCTGAACCACTTACTAGTCCGTCTTCACCATTTGCTGTTGCAACTGCTGAGTTACTAGACCATGCTTGAGTTGAAGTTGAATCACTTGCTAATCCTAAAGGAGCGTCTGCAATAACAAATGCTGTTTCCTTACGATCAGTGTTTAGTGTTAACATTTCGTCTAATGCTTCTGCATAACCAGGACATGCAATTAGATTGAATCTATTAGTTTCATTTCTAATGTCTTGGTTCGAAGTTATAGATGCCTGTAATGCTGTAACAACAGCACCCCTTTGTGCTTTTCTAAGCATTTTAGGTGCACCGCCTTCAAAGTTACCGGAATTATCTTCCCATCTAGCGTTAGTTGTTGAATATTTCTTAACATTACCACCTGATAGACGCTTGTTCCAACCTAATATCCCTAAAGGATATATTGATGGTAAAGGACAATCACTGTCCATTGCAACCTCGGCGCCCTGTGTTATAGCACTTCTCATGTCTGCAAATATAATACCGTCGCCAGTTATTTTATCTGTATTATCTACTAATACCCATCTAGACCCTGCCGCTAAAGCTGAGTTATACTTGTAAATAGTAGGATAGTTTTCTAAGTCACTGCTGTCAACCCATAAGTCGCCAGTTACTAGTGAACCTTTGTCACTTTGTATTGTTGGCTCTGTTGCCGCAATGTTAATATCAAATGCATATGAATTCCATTTGCTATCTGCACCTTTATAAACAATATCAATATTAGTATTATCAACTAAGTTATCATACCACAATGTACCATCTGCTAAAATGCCAACAGGCGCCGCTGAAGATGATGTGAAGCTTAAATCTTCCCAGTTACTGTTAGTTTCTAGTAGATTTAAATCTGCCGCATTAAAGCCTGCAACGTCACCAGCAACAATATTAATGTCTGTGCCAGCACTATTAACTAGTGTGACTTTTCCAGAAACATTTGAACATGCTATCTTATCTGAGTGAGTTAAAGTAGCACTTGCACTACTCAATGCTGAGTTAATTGCTTGTACCATGTTGTCAACACTTAGATTACCATCGCCATCACTGTCAAAGTTATACATAGTTACATTAACATATCCACTATTACCATTAACAGCAAATCTGTCGTTAATGTTAAGTTTAAGTGCAGTTGTACCATTTGTATGGCCTGTATATGTTGTTGTTGTATCAGCAATTGCCGCCGAGCTTGCTATAGTTAATACAGAGGCACCAGTGTGTCTCTTGAGTTTAACTACTGCTGAACCTGTATCGTACTTGTACCATAAAGATCCAACTGCTGGAGCGCCACTGAAATCAGTAAATGCTTCATGTGAATACTGTCTGTAAGAAGCAGTTTGGCTTGACCAAGCTGTTGTTGTTGTGCTATAAAGTTTTATACCAACAACTGAGCCACCGTTTAATGTGTTCGTTTGCAAGTATATATCACCTGTTGCTAATGATCCGCCACCACTTTTAGTAGTTGGAACATTAGTATGTCTAGCAATTTGGAAGTCGCCACTTGTGGCTGAATCCCATGCTGTACTACCAATCTCATGCCATGAGCCTGAAACTTTTTCAAAAAGTTTAATGCTTGCCATAGTAACACCAGCACTTGTCTGATATACTGCCGCATATTGCCCATCAACGCCGATAGCAGGCTTAGGTGCCGGTGCGGCTTCTGAAGTTACTTGATCTTTGTTTGGTGATAAAGTTGGTTTAAGTACCCATGCACTTCCGCTCCATTCTTTAAGACCCCAAGTTGTTGCACTCGTGTCTAACCAGTATGTACCGTTAGCAGGCCTGTTTGTTGGAGCAGTAGTTGAACCAGAAAGCTCTGACAAGTCGATGTCAGCTCTAAGGACGTATGCTCTATTAGCAATTCCTAAGAAACTGTAAGCCGCTTGTAGACCATACTCGTTAAGTTCGTCTCCGTGTAAAGGTGTTCCGCCACTTGTTCTAAAGTTTGGATTACCGTAATTTGTTAGTAATTCTCTTTGGCTATTGACTAAATATACGTTTCCAGTGTTTGCTTGAGTCGTATATGAAGCAGTAGTAGAACCATCCGGGCCGGTTTTATTTTCTGCTGTAGCAATAACAATAAGAGGTACTGTGCCTGTGCCAGCCGCCGCGTAAAAACTTTCGTCTGTTACGGTAATGCTAACTCCAGGTGAGGTTAATGTAGCCATATTGTTCTCCCATTTATATTATAATTTGTTATGGATACATGTATTTATGATAAAACAGGTATTAGGCGGTATTATAGAATATTGGGTGTTGTAGTAAGAGGGGTTCTAGATAAATAGGCCTTCAGACGCTGTAAAGGCGTGTAGGCTGGTTTGAATCAATATCTAAGCGAATTTTAGCAACTTGTTGTGTGAGGTTGTCTAATGTTCCGTTATTAGTTACTATATAATCTACTGGAAATCCTGCCCAGTTCCATTCACTTTCGTGTATACTTTTGTAACGAGTTTGCATAATCTTTCTATTTACAGCATTTTCTTGTGCCGTCTTTGCAATGTCGTACCAGTCTGGTAGCTCACCTCGCTGAACCCAAATAACAAAACCGTTCATTGATTTAACTAACGACAATTCGTTGCGGAATCTTGCATCACTTACAACTACACAAGGTTGTTCTGTATGGCGCTTTCTCAGTCTGTATTCTAAACTGTTAAGCCAAATGTCTTCATGAAAATGATTGCGGAGTACTTCTGTGCCCATGAGCTGTAATGCCAGGCGGGGAGTGAAATTATCTATTTTTAATTTTTTAGTCCAATATAAATCTGGAGTTTCTCTAAAGTCTCTGCTCTCAACAGTATCGCCTGCTAGTAAATATCTGTCCCATCCAAAAATACTTGAACATAAATCTTTCAGTGGCGATGCAAAACTGTCTTGCACACAACCGTGATTTTGAACAAACATATTAGCTACAGTATCTTTTCCTGAGCCAATCAATCCGACCAGTCCTATAATATTCATATTGTACCCTGTAAATGTGTTTGCTGTGGAACTTTAGCCTATAACAAATCCTAGCGGACTATTGCCTTCTTCCATGTTATGGACAGCCATAATAAGACTTTCCATTTCTGCTTGGCCTTCCTGCTTCATTGCTTCGCCGTTTAATACAATGTTGCCACCTGCACCTGGAATGCCTCCCATGTACTTACTTCTAGCTTCGCCAAGAATTAACTTAGATTGAGCTAGTGACCAATCTGACAACCATTTGCCTGCATAAATGTCACCTAGTAATATTTTTTCAGGTATAAAGTTATGCACACCGACTGCAACTTCTTCGTCAACTTTAATGTTTCGAAGTATTTGTAAAACCTTTGTATTTCTATTCCAAAGAAAGTTATATTCACTACCAAATATACGTCCGATAGTTTCTTTGTATTGAGAGAATGCATCAAATGTTGCTAAGCCACCAATTTGGCCTGCGTTTAAAAGATACATATTATTGAATGCTACATCAAATGGGTCAAAGTTTGAACCAGTACCAGAGTTGCTACCAACCCCTCTACGGTAAAGTCTTTGAACTTCAATAACTTCATTCGGTAATGTGTACTCAGTGACACCTGGTTGTGTTTGAATAAAAATTACTGCTTCTTCTACGGCACCCGAGCTAAGTTGCCTGTACTTATTTAAAGCCGAGTCAATTGCTATATCGTAGTGAGACCTGTCTAATTCGACATCGACGATTTCGTCAGCTAACCTAAGTTGCAATTCTCGAACTAGGTCTTCCCTATTGTTATATCCTATTTGATTCTCTGGCATAACACTATTTATCACATTTTAGTGAGTGTGGTCAATTAAAATGACTTTAATATAATCATATGTTCATTAAATCTACCATTCATCTTAGTGTCAGTAGTTTTAATTTCATTGAAGTTTTTGTTGCACGAAGTCTTTGCACCTGCAAACAATTTAATTTGTTCTTTAGGTTTTCTTAGTGTTTTTTGCACACTAGTATCTTCACAATAACCTTGTATTGTAGTACCCTTAATAGTTAAGCCTGAACCTTCTCTAGCAAGGTTTTTAGGATCTGGTTGCGATGCTTTGTACACCCCAACTTTCCTAGTTTTAGTATTATATGTCCAACATTCGTTACTATAAACAATTTCAGTAGGAGTAATACTGGCTAATCCTAACTCAGGATCATTAATCTTATATTTTAATTTAGCAACGATCTTGTCTTTAGACCGTGCTTTAGGCTTACGAGCTTTGCGTGTAGTTGCTTTTGTTTTGATAATGGTGTCACAAGCAGTATTAATCAATTCATGGTACTCTACATACGCCTTACGCATTTTAGGAGTAAAATTACTGTATGCTTCTTTTAAATCTTCGTCTTTCCACTCTAATACTTCTAGTGATTCTTGATAACAAGTTGCAAAATCATCTTTAATGATTTTAGCATGAGCTCCTTTTACTTCAGGCTGATATGATACCATCATTGTGTACGGATCAAACTCCTTAATTGTTTTAACACCTTCAACTAATTGGTCTAAGAAGTGTTCCATCTCGCCACACAGTTCTGATACTTGATCTTTCATGCGGTCTTGTATGCTAATTACTTTTTTTGGTTTAGCGTCTGCTTTGGCAATGTTTTCTTCAGTTACATTTTTTCCTGTTTCAATCCATTCAGCTTTTCTTTTCTCAACATGAGATATAATGTTGTCTGGCATGAATCCAACCTTATCAAAGGTATAGAATACAGAGCTAGTTGCACCAAAAGAATAATCTGGGCATTTGAGGATTAATTCGACGTCTGCAGAGTCCCAGTTAGATTTGTTTTTGATCCAGGCTTTTGTTAAAGCAATTTTTTCCTTGTCTTTAATCTCTGTTCGCACAAAGTATTGGACATCCTGGTATGCCTTACCCATTGTTTCCTGATCAGTAATCCCAACCATTTTAGCCCAGTTTGGTTCCGGGGTGAAGTAAACTGTTTTTGCTTTACGTTTTGCCATTTTATAGAGTTCCTTAGTGAAGCGATATGTTACACATATTAACACATCTTTTAATGCTGTCAAGTACTATATATAAAAATGGTACGAAAATTACGTGATTATATTGGTAATATTCTTAAATTTGGTGTTTTTGCCATGAATATCCTTCCAAATAGCAACTGTACGTTCAACACCTTCATCCAAGGAAACTTTTGGCTCCCAACCTAACTTTTCAGTAATTTTTGCATTAGAACTATTCAATATGAATATCTCGCCAGGTCTCTCAGGCTTCTTATCCCAATGTACTTTTCCTTTCCAATCAAGTTTTTTTGCAATGAGATCCACATAGTCTGAGATCCTAATTGCATTGTCAGGTCCTAGACAAAATATTTCGCCTGCACATTTCTCAGGGTTTCTAATAACGGCTTCCCATGCATCAAGTAAGTCCTCAATAAAGATAAAGTTACGATATGGTTTGCCGTAGCCTAAGAATATTTCTTCTGGATTATCTAGCATTTGCCAAATAATTTGCTCTGTTACAAAGAAATTATTGTCTTTTCTACCGTATGCATTAGTTTGCCTAATAGCAGTAAACGGTAATCCTAAACTTCTGTTTGCATACTCTAGGTATTTTTCACAACCATATTTTGCAACGGCATAAGGGGCATTAGGATTGGGTTGAGTATCTTCATCAAAGGCAAAAATATCCTCTGGCACTTCGCCGCCTCTCTTAATAACATCGCTGATTGGTTGCCAGCCATATACTTCCATGGTGCTTGCAAACACAAAATTCTTTAAATTAGGGAGTGTGGCCGCGGCTTCAATTAAGTTTACAGTGCCTACATAGTTTACTTCTGAGAAAACTATTTGTTCATAGAAACTGTCTTCTACCTCTGTTCTTGCCGCTAAATGCACAATAATATCGGGACTAAATTCTACAAGTTGTGCTTTTACTTGTGAATGATCTCTTAAATCGTATTCAAGAAATCCTAATTCATGGTCATTTTTTAAACGTTCAACCATGTGTGATCCAATAAATCCGTCGTGTCCTGTTATAAAAATTTTCATATGTGTCCTATGTTTTAGTTACCCACCAAGTAGCAAACTGCTCGTCTGTAGTGTGTAATGTTAAGTTTTCTTGCTCGATAAATTCTGTTACTGCCTGTATAACACCAAACTCCTCAATGTGGCTACGCTCAATATAATCATGCCCTGCTAGTATACCGCCAACTTTAACTTTTGGATACCATGCTTCTATCTCAGATTTAACAGATTGATATTTGTGATCGCTATCTAAATAAACAAAGTCTAGCGATTGATCAGGGTGCTGAGATGCATAGTTGGTGCCCAATTCTCTTACTAAAATGCTATTAGTATGACCTAATTTGTTGTTAAAAGTATTGAAAGTTTTTGTAACTCTAGCATGTAATTTGTCTAAGTTTGCTTGATCTTGGAACTCTATTACATTTGGTTTGTCAGTATAGCCTTCATATATTTCATACGGATCTACACCGTAAAAGACGCTAGGCTGGAGGTTTTTAATTATAGATCTACTATAATCTCCCCGCCAAACGCCTACTTCAACTGCAATGTTTACATTGCCTAATTGTTCTTTAAGTGTTTGTAGCAAGGATTCTCTGTTCATAGTTGTATTTATTCGATACTAAATTCAGTTGCCGTAAGTTCTGATAAATAGTGTTATGGGAAAGTTAAAACTATGGAATCCGACTAAGACCAATGACTATAGATTTTTTGATAGGGTTGTTGGCGAGCATCTCCACGCTGGTGGTACAGGCATTCATGTACACAAATACATGGGTATTCAGGACGTAGGTGTTTCCACTGATCCTACAAGACCTAGCACAGATGGTGCAACTTCAGATATATTTATTCAAGACTTACTATTTCTAGAAAACAGAGATAGAAAGTACAGTGACGATATATTTGAGATGATAGGTGCTTATCAGTTACAAGAGAGTGACGGTTTTGACTTAACACAATTTGGTGCATTTTTGGCTAACGACACAGTATTTATTAACTTCCATATTGAAACAATGATGGAAACTATAGGCAGAAAATTAATGCCAGGTGACGTACTAGAACTTCCACATCTCAGAGATGATGCGTTGTTAGGCAGTGATGAAGCAATTAATAGATACTACGTTGTACAAGAAGGTGCAAGGCCTGCCGAGGGGTTTGACCCGCGTTGGTGGCCTCATTTGTGGAGAGTTAAGTGCGGACCAATAACAGATTCTCAAGAATACAGAGATATACTTGGTACAGGTGAAGAAGCAGGAGACTTACGAAATCTGCTCAGCAAATATCAAGATGAAATTATTATTAACGATGCCTTGCTAGGACAAGCACTAAAAGATGTGCCGTCTGACAGCAGAGTAAATAGAACAGGTCACTTATATGTTGACCCTAATGCCCCGGATAAAGCATATCTTGAACCAAGTGATGCGTCGGCACCGAACGGATTAAGCCTAGTAGGCAGTGGCGGAGCATTTCCAACAGCAGGAACTGTTGATGGTGATTTTTACTTGCGTACAGATTTTTCTCCCCATAGGTTGTTTCAAAAGAAAGGATCTAGATGGGTTAAATATGCTGATGATCACAAACGCACATGGGCTACTGCTAATAAAACATTAGCATCGTTTATAAATAATGACAGTTATACTATTAATAGTGATGGTGAAACTGTTTTAGAAAAAACAAATTTAAGCCAGGTCGTAGCACCTCGCACTGACACATAGGAGTTGTAAATGTTTGGTATAGGAAAAGACACAGAATTAGATAGAGAAGCAGTTTTTGAACAACTGAAAATCGACGAAGGAGTCGTATATGAAATTTATAAAGACCATTTGGGCTACCCAACTTTCGGAGTTGGACACTTGGTCCTTGAATCAGATCCAGAGTATGGACAAGATGTGGGAACACCAGTCTCAGAAGACAGAGCAAAAGAGTGCTTTGAGAAAGACCTCGACACTTCAATATCAGAGTGTGTTGCACTATACGGAGACGGTTTCACAGACTGGCCTGATACCGTACAACAAGTCTTAGTAAACATGATGTTCAATATGGGTCGTACACGTTTAGGCAAGTTTAATAACTTCCGCAAAGCATTAGAAGCTCAGGATTGGAAACAAGCAGGAATCGAAGGCAGAGATAGCAGATGGTACGAGCAAGTAACTAGCCGTGCTGAAAGACTAATGGAACGTTTAGAAAACGTATAATAAATTATGGCAGGCAAAAACTTAGACTATTGGTACGATGCACAGATAAAACGCTATCTGCTACAACTTGTACGAGTATTCTCAAACTTTCAAGTTAAAGAAATTGTTAAAGGTGCTGAGCGTCTTAACAGAGTGCCTGCACGATATGGTGATATCAGTAGAATGGTAGCCCATATGTTGAAAAACAATTCAGAAAATTCTATTGCTAATGCACCACAAATTACAGTTAGTGTGCAGAGTATACAGCCAGCAAAAGATAGAATACAAGACCCTTTCTTAGTTGATACCAATCAAGTAGCAGAAAGGGAATGGGATATACAAGCAGGTAAGTACACATCTGCACAAGGAAACTTATATACTACTCAACGTTATATGCCTGTTCCGTATAATCTTAATATACAAGTGGATGTATGGACTACTAACACCGACATGAAATTACAAATTCTAGAGCAAATATTTGTAATATTTAACCCTGGTATACAGTTGCAAGTTAACGATAATCCGCTAGATTGGACCAGTGTGTTTGAGGTGGAGTTAACCGACATAAACTGGAGTAGTAGATCATTGCCAGCAGGAACAGACGAAACCCTAGACATATCAACATTAACATTTGCTGTGCCTATTTGGATATCACCTCCTGCTAAAGTTAAAAGACAAACAATTATACAACGTATTGTTAACGACATACACAGTGTAGATAGCCTTGCTGATTTAGGATTTGATGGCAGTTATGCTGACTTCTTTGGATCAATAACGGATACTACCAGTGTCACTGTTGCACCAGGTGATTATAAAGTAAAAATTATAAGCGGTGGCGCAACATTAGTGGACCCATCAAACGTCGAAGTAAAATGGGCTGACATTATAGAAATGCACGGTGAACTAAGAGCAACCAGTAGATTAGAACTTAACATAAGTGCTGACGCAGAAGAAAGAGGTTTACTAGTTATTGGAAGTATAGCGGCTAACCCAGAAAATGCTAACAACTTAGTATTTAATGTTGATGCTGACACCTTGCCTGCTAATTCATTAGATGCATTAACTAAAATTATAGACCCAGGTACAAGTAGGCCAGGTAACACAATAGCTTCACAGTTAACTGGACAACGTTATTTATTAACAGCACCAATATTGCCAACGTTCGTTGAATGGGGTGGTATCTCTGCAAGTGCAAATGACATCATATTGTTTGACGGTGACAACTGGATTGTAGTATTTGATGCTAGTTTGCAAACCCAAGCAATTGCATTTATAACAAACACACATACTACGCAACAGTTTAAATGGACCGGCTCACAGTGGATCAGCAGTTGGCAAGGAACATATAACCCAGGTTATTGGAGATTGATACTTTGATCACCGCGGCAGGTGTTGTATTTTTAGCCAAGGACACAGGTAGATGTTTATTGCAACTTAGAAATAGTGACAAGAGATTTAAACACACATGGGGTTTCTTTGGCGGATTAATTGACCATGGCGAAACACCATTTGAAGCATTGCAACGAGAATTAATAGAAGAAATAGGTTTTATGCCTGAGTTACACAAACTTAACCCAATTGATGTATACGAAAGTAAAGACAAGCACTTTTACTATTATAGTTTTGCGGCAGTGGTAGAAAAAGAATTCTCACCTACACTTAATGATGAGAGTTCGGGTTATGCATGGGTAGATATAGGCCGATGGCCTCAACCAATGCACCAAGGCGCAAAGGCAACGCTTAATAGAAACGGCGGCACGGACAAACTACACAGGATTTTAGAAATTAATAGCTAACACGTAGGAGTGTACTTTGTCAAAAATTATAGATTTTATCTGTATTCGTATACAGTCTGAGCTTGAAAAATATGATATAACTGGAACATTGCCCGCTGGATTGCTAGACGGTATTTGGACAATTGATGATGTTGAAGGGTGCATGATACATTTTACTGCCAAACAAACATCTATTGCTAAAAAAATTATACTTGAATACAACGAGCACACAGGTGAAAGTTTAGACTCTCTCAAACAAGCACTTAAACGAGAGTATGTTGCATTATTACAATACGGAAGATCTAGAGACCCGCAATTTGCATTTCCGCAGATACTAAAAAAATATAGAAACGATATAAATCCAATTAGAGCATTATATTACGACACAAGAGATATGGTTAGGCGTTATGACCCTACTAGCGAACATCATATGTGGTTAAGTGAAGTAGTAACTGACTTAGAATTTAATAACAAACTTCTCGATGCAATTGAGTCTGATTTAAAGAAGGTAGAGAAATTTATTAAACGATACTACTGGCCTATATTACAGCACGACGATGGTATACCGTTAGAATTATTTCATGCAAGACAAATGAGTAAGGATGCAAAATTCTATGCAGGATTTTTCTTTGATTTACAATCTTGGGAACCGGATCAGTAATTATTGTTACTTACTTGTAGCTATAAACACACCATTCCAGTCTCTAGGCAAGTCTTGTGTTAGTTGGAACTCGCATCGTTCGATCCACATAGCATAGTAGCCTTTCATCTTACCTTCAAATGCATCTGTTAACTTTTCGCATAAATTGATTGCTCTGCTAAACTCCTGGTTGAGATAATGATTGTACATATCCTCATGCATTTGTTTTGCTTTAGCATACTTAGTTTTCTTAATATCCAGTACGGTGTATATTTCTATACCTATTGTTTTTCCTTTAACAGCTAAGTCATCTACTTTTAAATAAAAGAAATCATTCTTAGTATGCTTGTATGTGTCTCCACCTACAAGTAATAAGCAACCGTACTCTTTACATTTGCTTTCTATTCTTGCGGCTGTTGATACTGCATCTCCAAGTATATCATAACTGTGTCTTGCACTGGAACCCATTTCTCCAATATAGCCTAGCCCAGTATTAATACCTGCACCCATGCCAATTGGTGGCCTGCCTTCTTTAACAATTTTATCGTTGAACTTGTCTACTGCTCGTAGCATTAATAATCCTGTTTGAACTGCACTCTTGGGATGATCTGGATCGTCCATAGGAGCATTGTGTATGTGCATACTTGCATCGCCAATATATTTAATAACCATACCGTCTGCATCTAGTATTGGTTGTGTAATGGCATCCATATACCCATTCATTATTTCTGTTAACCCTTGTACATCATCGCCAAAGCTCTCACCTAGCGGAGTAAAGCCACGTAAATCCGAGAAGCATATACTTACTTCTTTTTTCATACCTTGCTTAATTAGTTCTGGATTCTCTTGTAACATACGCACTACTGTGGGACTGGCATATCCTGCAAATTGTTTTTGTATCTCTGCTCTTAGTTTAAACTGTATCCAGAAGTTATTAAAACTTGCCTGTGAAAATATTAAGAAACTTGCTATTGCAGGGAAAGTAGCATCAAATAATACCAAGTTTGCCGTGTAAGAATGTATACTGTAGTATACAATTCCACCTATAATAGTAACTGTAGTTACTAATCCGGCCCAAATGGGCAACTTATATATTGCTAGGGCAACTAGTATCATGCTCAACAACGCACACAGAAGCTCTGTAACAGCACTTAGCTGGCTACGGGTTATATTGACCCCACTTATAATATTTTGTAGCATATGGGCTTGTATGTGCTGAGGATAGAGGTTACCTTTTGGTGTAGGCACTGGATTTGCAATGCCCTCTGCTGTTACACCTACTATAACAAACTTGTCCGTCATATCAGGTAGGCTGTTTACATCAGTATATTCTACTTCTTCAAACGTATTATTAAATCGAATGTAGGTTGTGCCGTTTGGCTGAGTAATAACAGGGTCATACGGAGGAACTGCAATCTCTTGTACACCTATGTCTGATGTTTTGATTATATAACTAGGCTTACCCGAATTTACTCTCAACATTTCAATAGCAAAACTAGGATATAGTTTTCCTTCTACGCCTATTGTTAGAGGGTATGTTCTTGTTTGATTGTCAGGCTGTGGTGCTGAAGCATTAACTCCAATACCAAACGCCATAGTCTCTAGTTGGCTTATGTTCGTTACTAGGTTGGGCCATGTTAGTACAAAGTCCTGTGCGGGTAAAGGGCCTATCGTTCCTGTACCAATGTGAGGACCTGTACTCCTCACCCCTTTTGAACTTGGGGTCTGGGATAAAACTATTCCGTTGTCTTTTATCCATGATGCAAATACCTCATCTCCTGCAAATCTGTCTTGTTCTGGAAACATAATAGTGAATCCTATTATGCCTTGATTCTTTTGTCTTATATCATGTATAAGTTGTGCATAAGTTGTTCTAGGAAAAGGATACTGTCCTAATACGTCTAAACTCTTTTCACCTATGTTTATAATAGCAACATCGTTGCTATCCACAATAGTATCAAACTGTTGATAACTATCAAATACTTGACTACGCAGACTCTGTAATGCTGTAGGGTCTGCTATTCGCACGGCTAGTAGCAGTAATATTGCAACTGCTACAGCACTCTTGCTGTAAATCCATTTCATACTAGTATTTAATGTTATTCAGTATCGTTAAGTGGATTTTCTAGTATAGTTGTAATTTTTTCTTCTAGTTCTTTTTTAGTAGTTCTAATGTCTGCATCCATTTCTCTGAAGCGACTTTGCATTTCTTTTTCCATCTCATAAACATCATTTCTAACTTCTCTTTGAGTCGATGCTGAAGTCTGGTCTACCTCTCTTGCTAAATCCAACGCCATGTCAATTTCGTCTTTAAGGTCTTCTCTGATTATGTCTGTAATCCTAGTCAACTCTTCCATTTTCATTTCTATTTGTGCTGGGTTTAAAGTAGAAAGTTTCTTTTCTGCAATAAGCAGTCTGTTGTAGAGTTCAAAGCCTCCCCATAGTCCACCAATTAAAGTACCTAGTAAAGGAATTATAATTACGAGTTTAGAACCTCCTAACTTTATACCTTTATATTCTATCTCTGCCATTTTATTTCTCCTGTTCCTGTAATGTTTTATATTGGCTGTATATCATTTTTTTTAATTTAACTTGAGTGTTACCAGCCATCATGTAAAAACTCGCTTTGTTGTCTACAACTTTTTGTCCTGGATATACTTGTGATGAGCCGTACCATGCTTGTTGGTCTGCTAGTTGTATTTGTGATGTGTAAGCACTAAAGCCTGGTGTATATCCTATGTAAGCAACTGCAATCGTTTGGTCGCCATATTGTGCATCGTCAGTATTACCTGCTTGTATCGATGCTAATTCTTTTTCTAAGTTTGCCGCGGCAACTGTTGCTCCCATTGTATCTGCTAAACTTTCTACTGCGTCTGATTGTCTTTGCTCTTGGAACGTAGGTGCTTCAACTTCAAACCTGCTGTAATCTGCTGGTGCCTGGCTTAGGAATTCTGTTAAGCCTGTGCCACTACTTAATGCTGTGGTTAGTTCATCTTCGAACTGAATATCTGCTCCACTAACTCCACCGCTTGTTCCGTCATCAAAACTGTCTACAAACTGTAAAGTATCTTCTTGTTGTTGTTCGAATGCTTGTACTGAGCTCTGTGCAACTTCAAATGCACCTGTGTCAACTGTATCAGTTACACTTGCTGTAGCATCAAAACTTTGTTGACCCATACGTTGTTCTGCTTGTTCTTGCAAGAACGTATCACCTGTTGAGCTTTCTTGTGTTAGCATACCCATGTTACCTTGACTTCCGGTGCTGTAACTATTGCTACTTCCGTCATTGCCTTGTGCAAAACTTCCACTACCGTCATTGCCACTTGAACTGCCATCGTCAATACTTCCACTTCCGTCATCAACACTACCCGAACCATCGTCGATAATGCCTGCAATAATTGTTTCTAATTGTTGTTGTGTTCCACCATCATCAAAGTTATTACTGTTACCAAAGTCAATATTAAACTCTGCAACACTTAAACTCATAACACCTGATCCTACATTACCTACAAACTGTTTGTCTGCTTTTTCTTGTTTTTGTTCTCGTTGAACATTTGACTGTGGGGTACTGGCATCTGCAATATGAGTGGGACCGTCTTCTTCGTGGTGTTCGTCCATCATAGGACCTTGTTCATAATCTTCGTCTATCTCTGCGTATGCTTCATTTTTAAATTGTTCTAAATCATCTTCACTAAGTAAATCTTCAAGTCCTTCTTCTTGTATAAAACGTTCTATGTCTGCTTCTGGGCCTAATTCAAAGTAAGCCTCTTCTTCATACATTCTTTCGTTCTCAAATGCTATTAGTTCATCATCTGATAAATCAAAAAATGCTTCTATATCACATGTTGGACATTCTTTTTGTAAGTCTATTTCATCGCTCAGGAATTGTTCGTATGCTAAATCAAATTCCATATCGTCTTCGTAATATATTTCCATCATGTACTCGTCATCTAATGCATAATTATAAGACTCCCATTCAAAATTACCACGCTCATCAAATACTACATCTTTGCCATACCACTCATCTACTTGGTCTTGTCCAAATTCTTTTACATCATAATCGTACCAATCTTTTGATGACCAGCCATATGCGTCATCGCCATACTGTTCTTCAAACTGTTGGTCATACAGTTCTTCTTGTAGCATGTATTCTTCTGTTGCCCAAATATCACTTGTTGTAAACCCATTTGCAAATCCATTTTCTTCTGCTTGTTTTAACATAGTTTCGTCATGTAGTTCTAAATCATAATTTTCTAATCCAATAGTATCCATAACTAAATCGCCTGGATTGTTGCCTTGAAATTGTATGCTAGGATCATGTCCTAGTGCTATTATGTCTTGCGTACCCATTGTGATTAGTACTGCTTCTTGCGGACTTAAACCTTGCTCAACTAACATTTGTTGTTCACCATTTAAATATTCGTACTGTATATCATCATCTTCCATTGGGTCATATTGATTAGGAACATACACACCGTCTTGATTCATATAAAAGTCATCGCCAGTATTTGAATTAATGCTGTCGTAATCCGCGTTAGGATCGTATCCGTCTGAATAGTAATCACCTTGGATACTAATTTGTGAACCATCGCTTTGTGTTACTAATCCTGTGTTAGGATCATAACCGTCCATTTCTCCAAAATCGTTTGGACTATAATAAGGACCCATGTTTCCTGTGGCATAATCATATTGAGAGACGGCATCAAAAATACCTAATCCAGCACAGCCTGGTAAGTTTGGATCGTTATAACACTCTTGTTCTTCTTCAAATTTTTTGTCTAAGGCTGAAAAATATCCATTACAATCTGTACTGTATGTAGGATCTACGGCACATTGTTGCTGTAAGTAAGTTATACTATATAAACTACAGGCTGTGCTGTAAAGAGCATTGCTGGCACATTCTGCCGGTTCTGTTCCATTACCGTCTGCATACATGGCGCCGCCTTCTAATGTTCCGTTGTCATAATCGTCCCATATAAACAAGTAACGTCCTTGCAGTCCTGTGTTTGGATCTATACAAGTATCACAATAACTGTTATCACTAAAAAAGTATGCTTCGTTAAGTTGGGTACTGCTTTTCTTTTCACCAACTAAAACATTGGAATGATTTATTTCTAAATTACCATATAAGTAAGCATAGTCATCATTTGTATCTGTTTCATCACCAGGACAATCAGCACAATTTTGATTTAAAAGTACTACTTCAAAAGTATTATGTGCGTTTGGATATTGTGGATCAAACTGGTCTGTATCTGCTGTTACGCCATACTCACGCATGTAGTACCAACCAAATGTAGCGAAGGAGCCTGAGTTGTTAAACAGCATCGTACTAGGGCTTGGTGCTTGGGTATCGTATATTGTGCCTAAGTCTAAATCGCTCCAGAAAGGAAATAGTGTATCATTCATCCCAACTGAAGAACTTAAATGTTGTATATCATAACTACAGTAATCACTACTGCTAAATGCACTCGACTTCAGTAGTTTTAAACAACCATTAGTACTCATTAATCCATGGGTAAACGTTTCTCCATACCATTCAAAGTTAAAGCCAATAGCAAATGCGGCATTACAACCTGTTTCATCTGCGGCACCTTGACATAGTATAGAACCGTCTGCATTACCATTCTCATATGGTGTAAGCAGATTGTTTAGAGGATAATTTCCAGGGGTAGAGTAACTGTTAGCCTCTACCAACGTTGGTACTAAGCAAAGTAGTAGTCCTGCTATTAAAGATTTGATTCCCATTCACTCTCACATTGGCTCTTTGTTTTCTTTTTGCCTTTACCTTTTTTCTTTCTACATTGTTTCATAAATGCGTCATACTCATCGCCTGACCTCATTACTTGACCGTCGATTGGTGCTGAAGATTTTAAATTTTTATCTTTCTTCGTAAACCAGCCTTTTTTGTAGTCTGCTCTTTGTGTAGAATTATCTTCCCATTGTTTAGAAGCCGCATCACCAATTGCTCCCATATAAGGACAAGGTGTTCCAGCCATTTCCATTGCTTTGAAAACTCTAGCATCTTGACACATTAAACTAACAGCCGCAACTTTCATACCCATATCATAAATTGTTTTACTAAGTTTCATTCTTTCACAGTTCATATCTCTTACTGACTTACCACCTGAAATACCAAATACTTGTCCTTGGAAAGCACCTGATATACCTGTTGTACATAAGTCTTGAGAATAACTTGATCCTATGCTTGGTGCAATCGCACTAGCCGGAGGAGCCTTAGTTGTAATCTCTTGTTTAATAGTTTGGTCAGTTTTGTTAATGTTTTCGTTCTTGTTATTGTTATTATTAGTGTTGTTACTTTCACTTTTATTATTAGTGTTCACATCACTTTCACTTTTAGAAGTACTTTCATTCTTGTTGACGTTCGTATTATTAGAGGTCGTATTGTTGTTATTGTTATTGGTATTAGTAGCAGTTGAATTTGAATTAACATTCTGGTCAATATTCGAGTTGTTAGTATTTGTATTATTCGAAGTACTATTCACATTACTGTTGTTGGTGTTAGTATTGTTACTCGTGGTATTGTTCGTATTATTGTTGGTGTTATTATTCGTATTCGTCGAAGTCGAAGTATTATTATTCGTATTATTGTTCGTATTAGTATTCGTCGAAGTATTATTATTCGTATTCGAGTTCGTGTTATTGTTCGTATTCGAAGCCGTCGAAGTATTATTATTAGTATTCGTATTCGCATTGGTATTAGTCGAAGTATTGGTACTAGTATTATTATTGGTATTCGTATTGGCATTCGTGTTATTGTTGGTGTTGGTGTTTGTGTTCGCATTCGTGTTATTGTTGGTGTTTGTGTTCGTCGACGTATTCGTATTCGTCGAAGTATTATTATTGGTGTTCGCATTGGTATTGTTATTGGTATTTGTCGACGTATTGGTATTCGTATTATTATTCGTATTCGTACCAGTTGTCGTTGTAGTATTGTTGGTCGTTGTAGTTGACTCCTCACAATACTGTGTACCAGCAGTACATGTACCAGTTTGGTCCGCCTGAGCCGGTAACGTGAAAAGTCCGAACGAACTAATCATGGCTATCGCAGACAATATTCTTATCTTCATTATTACTCCTGTGGGTCTGGTTTGTTTGTTAAGTGGGTGTGTTATGTACTGTAGTGTCCTTGCTTAATATCTAAGCAAATGACCCTGTCTAATGTGCTATTATTTATCAGATTTATAACCGCAACATGTTGTTATAAATCAAAAAAATGAGAGTGGTCTCATTTTTAAGTCAAAAAAAAGCACACCGAAGTGTGCCTCTTTTTTAATGTTCTAACATTCCTGTGGGTGTTCTGCACAATACACTTCTAATTTTTTTTGGTTCTCTTTAAAAAGTGCTATTAGTTCTTTTGCAGTTAGTTCTTCGTTCTTCTTTTTGAAAAACGAAAAACTTGTTACTTTCCCTCAGACGTGTCTTTCTTCTGTAGTTCATCAGTTTGCTTGTCTACATTTTCTGCAACTGTTTTAACAACACCTTGTGCTGTTTCAATAGTTACGTCTGCAATGTTTCTTGCATCATCAGTAATAGCAACTGCCAATGTTGCGGCTCCGCCGACAACAGAGTCAACTGTTCCTGTAACAATCTCTGTTCCGGCATTCCAAGCCCCTCCAACTGAGGCACAACTTGTGATTCCAAAACATACGATTAAACCAAAGACTGAAAGTAAATTTTTCATTTCATCTCCTTATATATAAGGTACTTGCCCATCTGGCAAAGTACAGTTATATTTATCGGAAAAGTGTTGTAATTATGTTACGATTTGTAACATTTAGAAACCATAATTGGCGGCTTCATTGATTTCATCACCCCACAAACTGCGTTTGTTAAGTGTATATAGCTCTTGCCTAAGTAGGTCTTTTGTGTGGTTATTATTAGTTTCTTTTATCATATGTAGTAAATCCATTCTAGCCATAGTTTCTATTTCATATTGTAATTTACACCAAAACCACAGGAAAGTCGACATAAAAATTAAAGCAAGTATGTGAAGCATGAAGTAAGGAAAAAAGAAAGTAAATATCAGAACATGTGTGCAAATTACTGACAGTGAATAAACTTTATACGAGTTTAACCAATTAGTCATCAATACTTTTAAATTGTTCTATATAAGCATTACTATGCCAATATGTATCCAACACGATATCTGCAATTAAGGCAATTAACACTAATGTCATAATCACAGACAAGTATATGTTTATACCTGCTGTAATCTTTAACCACTTAATCATGTGTTTCATAACTAGTAATTATAGTTGATTAACGGTCTAATGTCAACCTTTTTGGTTACTGTTGGGTTACGTTTATATTACAACCGCCGGAAGTTACGCAATTTTGATTAATGCTGTATGACTTTGTGATATCATTTATTTGTGTGAGGTTCAATGTTGTAGGCTGAGTTCCATACAATAGTATCGTGGCAGTATGGGCGCCGCCGCCTTGTTGTGCAACATTTATCGTATTGTTGTCCACGTATGTTTTTATAGTTAAAGTTTTTCCTGCATTATGTTTTTGCTGAGACCAAACTGTATTATCATCTGAATATAGCCAAACATCTGCTGTATGTCCATCATCGGAAGTTGTAGTTCCCCAACCATTAGTCTGATAGCCAACAACTTTATTTCTGTCTCCGTGTAAGTCTATTATTGCTTTATGTCCGCCTTTGTTTGCTGTAGAGTGTGAAAATGTAGTATCTGTTACACTACTTAAATGTGCTCCTTGACCCCAACGTATTTCGTTAGTGTCTCCCCAAACATGGAATCCTGTTTCTGTAGCCGCACAACCAGAACCTAAACTACAATATTGGTCTACATAAATTTCATTATCTACACCATCAACGTCTCCACAAAATGTTGCATTGTTACAATTTACTTTACCCCATGTGCTGGTAAAACCTGCTGTGTTGTTTCTGCCTTCTTGTTTTATTTTAACTGTATTACCATCTCCTGATACAGAAAATTCTACTTCGTTGTCTTGTCCAAGTTGCCCGATCCACATAGTAAGATTGTCAACGTTACCATATTGTAACCCTAAGTCTAAGTCTATGTGTTGGTCTTTACCGCTTTGCAAAATATCCATTACTAAGTTATCACCCGTCTGGTCTATATGAACATGGTTATGCCCTTCTTCCGCAAAAAGTTGTGTTGCCATTGACAGCAAAACAAATACTTGTATTATTCCTAAAGTTCTCATTTTAATCTTCCTGTGTAATTATTATAGTTGTGCCTTCACAATCATTAAGACAAATAATAGTGTCTTTTAAATTACTATCATATATTTCTATTCTAGCACTAGTACCGGATCCAATTCGTATACTTGCTGTATTTGTAACTTGCCTAAAGAAATAAATCTTTCCGTCCAAGCTCAAAGTATTAACCTGTGTGTTAGGATCTAGCCCTAAAGCAGTTCCTGTAATTTTATCAACTCCTAGGTCTCCGCCTTTTGAGTCTGCTCTTCTTTTCTTATTAATGCCTGTACTTACATCTTCTACAACTTCTAATAGATCCACTAAAAAATCTACATCTAAGAAATTCATATCTAGCTCACTAAACTGTAAATCTTCGTCTGTTTCAGTAAGCATGTCTTGTTCTAATGCACTTGCATCTAATCCGTTAAAGTCTAACAAGCCGGCATCGCCTTTTAATTCTTCCTGTTGTTCCTCAACTGCTTCTGTAATCTGTTGCGGTTCTGATACAATAAACATATTATCTATCATGTTTAGATCCAAGTCCGCAAGTACTACAGGATTAGTTGGTGCTTGTTCATATGTACTAACCATAACAGCCTGAAAGGCTTCTGTTAATAGTTGAACGCCACCAGCATTAGTAATAGTTATACTACCACTTGGTCTACAACCTTCCTCAAGTCTAACCCCATCGGTACAACCCGAGTCTGGTAATAGTATAACCAAACTTCTTCCTAATTCGTCTACTGTTGTAGTAAAGTCTGTTCCTCTAATACCAATAGTAGCAGTAGGCGTTTGAATAGTTATATTCTCCTTTGCTACTAAACCCAGTCCACCTGTAGCAAATCTGGCTGTACCTTGTACAAAGTTTAAAGCCATTCTACTTTTACTTGGATCTGGATCATAAACGTATTCGTTTATTTCCATGTAAGTATGTTCTGTCAAACTTACTTTTGTGTCGTCTATGAACTTTAGTACTAACCTACCATTTAAGGTTTCTACTTCGTCCAAACTAACTATGTCTGTGTCTAGTTCTGCAATCAATGTGTCTCCAGACTTTCGACTGATAGCACCTGGTGTTCCGCTCTGCTCGTATACACCGCCGATTTTTACATCGGCGGATATAACTGTGATTGGACTAAACAGTAATAATGCTGTTAGAAAAAGTTTAATCCTTTTGTCTAATCGATACCGATGCATTTTCACTGTCTATATCAACGTCAATTTTACCAGGACATACTGGTGAACATGTTGCCGCCATGGACTGCTCAAATTGGAAATCACCATCAGAGCCAACTAATACAAATTTTAAGTAATGGTTAGCATTACCAGTTTGGTTAGTTGCGATAGCATTATCGTCGCCTGTTATGTTCATTTCCCATGTAGCACTAGTAGAGTCAACTTTAATTCCAGACATTGCTGTATTTACAGTTGAATTCCAATTAGTTCCTGCGGTTCCACCCCAAGTTCTAGTATTTGTAAAACTGTCTTTAAAGTTATTTCTACTTCCAAGGATTGTTAAATCCATGTTCAAGTTATCTGCTGAGTAGTTTCCGCCTAAGTCCATGTCAAATACGTTTGTGTCACCTTGTATATTCCATAGCATATCAACACTATTTGCAGAAGCGGTTTGCCCGATATTTGCATCTAAGTCATTGTTGTCGCCATAGAAATAAAAGTCCCAAACAGTCGACCCGGAACCATTACCAGTCCACGCACCAAATATTTCGTTACCATTACCATCTTGAATAATATCAATAATCAAGTTTGAACCACTGATAACTAAATCGCTACCTTGTGATGCATCACCTGAAACCTTATTGCTATTACCAGCCTGTAATATTGTTAGAATTAAGTTATCACCTGTTTGGTCTATAAATACCTCATTTTCGTCTGCCGCCAATGATGGTGCCATAGTCGCTAGGATAATACCCATAACTCCGAAGACATTGATTGCAATTTTATTCATAAAATTTCTAGTCTTCATTTTTTTCTCCATTAGATTTCTCTAGCAACATTTTTTGCCAGAGCTTCTTATCAGCTTTAAGGTCGTCTTCGTTAATGTCTATTTGCATCCAAGTCGCTTGTTCACCAGGTTTTAACTCCTGTTGATCCCACCCTTCTGGATAGACTATTTTCCAATAACCCCTTTCACTGCCTTGTTGTATAAGTGCCAATACCGCGGCTTCAATTGCCGAACGTACTGCCCACGTTACACTTTCGTTTTCTGTCATACCACTCTCTAGCTCTAGTAGTTTCGTGTCCATATCTAAGAATTTAAATATGTCTCCTGCTTGTCCGGTGCTTAAAATGGTTTTGTATGTCTGTACGTTGAGTATCACTTCACCAGTTAGTGTGCTTACTGCACGAAGTGATATAACAACACTATCTCTACGATATTGGTTTGTTGTCCCTATACCTAGATATCTTGCGCCATTACCGCCAGTCTCAACATTAGTGTCGTATCCTACAATACCACCTTCTAATATCATTCCTGCAAATAATAATGGTTGGACTGCCTGTGCTGGTTCGGTTTCAGTCTCATACTGTTCGCGTGTGCTACGAACAATCTGCCTTTCCCTTACCAAATTGTCAAGTCCTAATCCTCTTTCAACAACTCGGAACCATGTACCTTTCGGATTATCTTTGGCTCCAGCCGCTTTAAGTGAATCTATTAATAAATCTTTAGCACCTTGTGTTACGGCTGTGCTAAATGAAGCCGATCCATCACTACTTAACCGTTGTCCAGTTAAGTCGTCAAATTTATAAACTGCTACCACTGGCATTTTTTCTGCTGGTGGTAAGTTTCGTAATTTTTTATACGTGGGTAGTTCTACAAACTTTGGTTCTTCTATACATTCCAAGAAGTCAGTCATGCAGACTTTATCACCGGGGATGGAGATACTCGCACACCCAGTAAACAATAACGCAAATATAATTGCTAAAAAACTCTGCCTCACTTTAACCGCCTAACGTACCGATTCCAATTGGAATCTCAATTTCAGTAATAGTTCCATCGGGATCTACAATAGTCATCACGATGTACTCTATACCATCTATCATTTTTACTATATAAGAAACACTACTGCCTTCAATTTCAAATGCTCCTTCTCTTGAGTTGGTACAAGATACTTCTTCACCTGGATTACAAAACATACTATCGACTAATCCTTTAGAGATTTGTGAATAGATTCTACTCTCCAAATTTCTAATAAATTTATTAATTGTGCTGTTATCCTCTAATCTGTCTGCCGCTCTTAGTGCCGCCTCAATATCGTCTTTAATTTTATCTTTTCTACTTTTTTCCTGATTCTCAATAGTCAAGTAATGAGCTCCAGTCCCTATACCACTAAAGGAAGGGTTTTTAAATTTGTGCGTTAATTGGTCTGCCATTACGCCTTGACTTGCGAAATAAAATATGCCTACCAATACGCCTAAATGCGTTCCTGTAATTTTCATTTTTTATCCTTGAGAGACTTTAGTTCTTCAACTGCCTCTTCTTCTTCGTGCTCTTCGATTATTTTTTCTTTGGCACGGTATTCTAACACTACATTAACTTTTTGTTGTAGTCTTATCATGTCTTGATCTAACATTCTTGTTTGGTCAATAACTTTAATTAATGCCATATGCATTTTACCTAGTTCAGGCTTAACATGTGTATTCATGTAATTCCAAACATAGTAAATAAAATAGCCTAACCCAACGCAGGCGACAACAGGAAAACCGTATTCACTTATTATAGTTGCAAGGTTATTCATTAGTCTCTCCTTGAGTCTATTCTGCCATCTTCAATGAAGTTTTCTGCTCTGGCAATTCGTTCAATGTCGGGTCTAAGCTCTAATGCACTACTTACTAGTAAGTCAATTTTTATCATTTCGTTACTCATAGTTCTGGCTCTGTCTTCCAACATTACGCAAAATGTAGTCAGTGTTTTAATTTGCCCCACGATGCCGGCGAGCATTTGTTTGATAGTTAAGAAGATAAAATATCCCATTGCTAAACTTCCAACAATAGGCGTTCCGACCTCCGCTATTAATTTGAAAATCTCATCCATATATGCACACTCTGTATGTTTGTATCTTTTTGTGTAAAGTGTGTTTCTTTGTTACTCTCTACAGCACTATTTATGCAAACTTTCAGGAAAATGTGCCGCAGAACCATGGGTTGACTTGATAATATTGATAAATATAACCGTAACATATCTGTAACATGCCTGTAACACAAAGTTTACAATACCCTTTGGGTTGACGTAAACAGTAACACATGATGCAAAGTGTTCTCACAAAGGAGATAAACATGGCGAATCCATTAGGAATAGTAGCCAGATTAACTCGACCAGTTATTGGGACGGCATCTGACTACTTTAAAAAATTTGATTATATGATGAAACAAGGTAAGGTTGAAAACATTACCAGCAAGTGTTTCGGATAAAAAATAGTCTAAAAAAAAGCACCCTTTGGGTGCTTTTTTATGAATGCTAATTTAAATTAACTTTCTGTAGTTCCGTCAGTAGGCATTGCATTTCCTTCTGGTGCAGTCTCATAATGTTCTTGATTGAGTCTGTCCGTATCATAATGTACTTCAGGTTCTGGCATAGAAACATTTGCTTCGTCTGTCATTGGTGCTTCAGTATATTCCATTGCAATATCGTCTGCATAAAAATATGTGTTTGCATCAAATTCATTTGACCAATCGTTAGTTGCATCTTCAATCCAAACATTCGCTTCTGTATCAAAGTTCATGTCTGTATTCATGTTTGCATATACGTTGTATTCATCTGCTTCATCTTCTGAAGGTTGCATCCAACCTTGACATGCTGTGTCGTAGTAAGCTTCTTCGCCTAATTCAACTGGACATGGGTGGGTTGGTGTTTCTGGGTGCATGTAGTCGCCTTCAACTGGTGCTACAAACGGTGCTTCATAAGTTTCAACTGCGTGAGGTATTTCCCAAAGTTTCATTTCGATTTGGTTAAGTTTTTCTCTCATTTCCCAAATCATATTTTCTAATTCTATTCTTGGATCCATTGTTAATCTCCGTGTGATTGTTTATTGTTTATGGGTAGTGTGATGTGATGTGAGTACTCTCAAATATTTGTGTTGTACTGGAGTATTTATCGTAATTTTATTAGAGTCATAAAAAAAGGGAGGTTAAATACCTCCCTTTTTAATATATGTTTTTGAATTACATTAAGTTTACAAGTACTTCAATAACTGCTTCGCCACCGTCTGAAGAGCCAACTGCTTTACCAATTATTCTTCCTGCCTGTGCGTTGTTATTTGACATTGCTCTACCATTGCCTGCAGAAACAACTAAGTCTCCTTTAGCAACTGGGCCAGTAACCTTAGTAGGTACTCTTCCTGTTAGTGCAACGTATTGTCCTTCACCATCGCTGTTCATCATGTAAGCTGGATCAGTACTAATAACACCTGCTACTGCATGACAGTTTTCACTATCACATGCTGTAACTTCTTTATCGCCGCCAAACATAACAACTGTGCCTGCTTCTAGTTCTGCATCACTTTCGTATTTCTCAGCCAAATCCGCAAACTGTGCCGCACTTGCTGTACCTTGGAATGTTACTGCGTATACTTCGTTATATCTTAATGAACCACTACCTAAGTCAACTGCGTTATCACTTGATGGTGTAATTGTACCACTGTGAGAATCGTTAGCATCACTTCTTAAGAAACTTGCACTACTAATGCCGTCTAATGTATCTGCATCAACATTCAATGCGTCTACAAAAGCATTAGTAACTCTTGAATCAATAAGTGTATTAACTCTTGCACTTGTATGATATTCGTTTGACCCTTCTACTAAATTAGAAGTACTAAAGTCACCCATGTCAACTGCAATACTGTCTGCGGCAACACTAATACCTGTTCCTGCGCCAATATTAATTGTTACGTCACCTGATGAACCGCCGCCAGATAAACCTGAACCTGCTGTTACAGTTGTAATATCACCTGTTGTTGTTGAGTAACCAAAACTCTCAATTCTGTCATTGATTGCTTTTGCTGTCATTATTTGTGTATCTGAATCTGCAAATGATTCTGAACTTAGTAGTAAACTACCTGCCGCTATCTCTGATAGCGTTACGCCTGATACGTTAAGTGTTACGTCACCTGATGTGCCGCCGCCGCTTAAACCAGTACCTGCTACAACACTTGAAATGTCACCTGCGTCATTAGTAAAACTAATTACACCAGTACCGCTGTTGTATGATAAGTCACCGCCTACTGATATAGATGCTCTTGCTCTTGCATCTGTATAGTATAAGTTAGTTGAACCTTCTGTCATCTCATCTGTATTATCTGTTGTTGCTATTTGTGAAGCAACGTAAGCCTTAATACTTTGTTGTGATGCAACTTTAGTAGCACTATCTGAAGCCATGTTGTCTTCATCTAATAATGCGTTGGCAATTCTTGCGTCTGCTCTTGCATTTGTGTAATATAAATTACTTCCTTCTACTAAGTCACCAGTATCAGCTAACGCTAATTTAGTTGCAAACCTACTGTCTGCTCTAGCATCTGCTCTGGCATTTGTAAAGTAAAGGTTAGTTGAACCTTCTGTTAATGTATCAGTATCTACTGCTATATTAACGTATGTTGATCCGTCGTTAGTAAACTGCCATTTGTCTAATGATTCATTAAACTGGAAGTTTACGTCTGCACTTGATCCTCTATCTACAGTAAGTCCTGCGTTCTCACTTGGAGCTCCACTTGTTCCTGCGTTAAGAGTAATAATGTTATCTTCTAATAATAATGTTGCTGTATTAATTGTAGTTGTTGTACCACTAACTGTAAAGTTACCGTCTACTACTATATCATTACTAAATGTTTTGTTTCCACCAATTGCTTGAGTACCAGTTGTTCTAACTATTGTTGAATCTACTGCAAATGTACCTGCAGTATTTGTAATACCATCACCGCCTGTTAAGTAACCTGCGCCATCGACGTAAGCCTTATTAGTAGCATCTGCCACTTGGGTTGGTGTTGGTAAATTGTTTAGTTGGTTACTGTCTAAATTAATGTTGGAAGCCATTGTAAGACCGCCAGTACCAGTAAGTGTTTGACCTGAGTCAAACGTCATTGCTGATTGGATATTAATTACACCTGATCCTGATGAGTTAAGTTCTATGTCACCTGATCCTGAAGTAATAAGTCCTAAATTTTGGTTTGCATCTGCACTAACCTGGATTGTTCCTGAATTATCTTCAAGTACTTTTTGTCCGTTAACGTAAAGTGATCCTGGACCAACGTATACGTCTCGCCATTGCTTACTTGATGAACCTAAGTCATAAGTAACGTCTGCTGATGGTATTATGTGCTGTGCTACTGCTGAACCGTCAAATGCTACAGTAACATCGCCTGATGTTCCGCCTCCACTTAAACTTGTTCCTGCTGTTACACCAGTAATGTCTCCAGTTTGTCCATCAATAGTAAGTGTACCTGCTGAATCATTATATGTTAATGTGACTCCTGTACCGCCTACTAGAAGCGTGTTAACCGCGTCTTCGATGCTTTCTTGAGTATTTATTTCTGATGCTTTTGCTAATCTGTGTCCGCCTGCTGTTGAACCGTCGTGGACTATAACGGTATTTAAATCTGTATCGACAGTAATCTCACCAACTAATCCAGTAAATGAACTGTGTTGGGAAGTTGTGCCTCGTCTCCATTGAATTGCTGTGGCCATGTTAATTCTTCCTATATGTTCTACGTTTTGTAGTCTACTAAGCCGTCGCTAAGTAGTCATAAATCACATTCTTGTAATTGTATAAGTGTATTTATCGAAGTTTACTTGATTTGTGCTTCTACAACACCGTTTCCGGAACGGTTATCAGTTATAGCAATTCCTATCATACTAGGTCCTGTTACATGATATCCTCTGAATGGTGCCGCTTCGGCATGTCCGGGTGTGTTACTACAAATTAGTACATCACCTTTTTGAACTCTGCCATAAACTTTAACAGGAACTCGTCCTCTTAATGCTAACACTACGCCGCCTTCTAAATCTGCATTCATTAAGTATGCTGGATCTGTACTAACAACACCTGCTATTGCTGGGCAGTTTTGTTTTGTTGATTCTGTTACTTCTTCAGTTCCGCCAAATACACAAACAGTTCCTACTTCGTAGTCTTTATCTGATGTATATTTCTCAGCCAAATCCGCAAACTTTGCCGAGGATGCCGTACCTTCAAAAGTTACTGCAAATACTTGATTGTATCTAAGTGAACTGGAGCCTAAGTCTATGCTATTATCTGCACTAGGAG
>Ga0209090_10000193_pt1 | contig 37617 bp, 33 predicted proteins | sample ArcticOcean_MG_C_9_FD_187432 | JGI IMG/M metagenome (GOLD analysis project Ga0209090, IMG submission 187432) | Marine microbial communities from western Arctic Ocean - ArcticOcean_MG_CB2_152 (SPAdes) (version 2) | ecosystem: Environmental > Aquatic > Marine > Oceanic | place: Arctic Ocean... | reverse complement strand
CCGGCATCGCAGGCATCGCAGGCATCGCAGGCATCGCAGGCATCTCTACGGACGCGGACGGTGTTTCAATAGTCACAGAAACAGAAGGTTTTGGAATAGACGGAACGGTAACAGGTACCGGAGTTGACTGGATCTCGGAAACCTTCGACTGAAGTTGCGCTTGAAGAGCGTTTGGGTCGAAGTCATCCAGAGCCGACGTAGCATCATCCAGAGCCGATGAAGCTTTCTCCTTCAACTCGTCGAACGCAGACATGTCGATTTCCGGAACTTTGATATCTTTAAGCTTCGATGCGAAGCCACTAAAGTCCACCTTTGGCATTTCCGCCATCGCCAACGACATATCCGGTACCTGAAAATCACTCAACCCATCGGCCAAAGCCGGTCCAGCGCTGCTCAACGCGGCGACAGAGGACACAGCGGCGGTAGCTGTTGCGCAAGACGATGGCAACGCATCTTTACCGGCTTCGTTGCTGATGTTATTGCTCGAAGATTTCGGGATTCTTCTCGACGACGACGAGGAGGAAGTCGATTTTTGTTGATTCGAAGAAGCGCAACAACGGATCGTCGTCGTCGAAGCAGCAGCGCGCATCGTCGTCATCATTTGCGTGCCGCTCATTCTTTCTTACGTGAGAACGTTCGGAAATAAAGTCAAACAGTAAAAAGCCTTCTTGTTTCTCGGTGAAATGCGTGCGCACGTTTTTCCCTGTTCAGAGTGGGGGGGTACGTTGGAAGCGAGAGTTGTCGTATATACTCCTCGCTCTTTGTAATGACGATTGTTGGATTACCTCGAAAGAGTGGCCCAAAATCCTCTTCGCTTAAATTTTGCTTTTTTGAGCGATTTTGACGAGTGAGAGAGCGACGAATAACTAGCAGCACCAAAAAAGCTGCTTTGTAAAAAAAGGGGAAGACACACACCACAACCACATCGGCATTATTAATAAAGAAAGGAACTGTGTTATTAGATATACACCCTGCGAGAGAGAGAGCCGCGCTAATAATGAGAGGAGGAGGAAAGAGAGTCGTTCTGTTTGTTTTCGCTCTCACTCTTCTCGCGTTGTGCGAGACGAGTCTCTGCGATGATAACAACAACCTTTACGACGAGAGAGGAGGGGGAACAGAAGAAACAGACTCAAACGTCGTCGTCTCTTTTTTTAACGACGATGGGAGGAGGAGCGGTGGTGAAACAAAAATCGCATCCAAAGGGAAAGATGTGCCTTGGAATAAAGTAGAAGAACAGAGCCGATTCTTTATCAAGGGATACCCAAAATATGCCATTTGGAGAACGTTTGATGCGATTGAGGTGACGTTGAAAGATATAGACGGGAGCGTGAAAGCGAATCAGTGCGCGTTGAAGGTTGGGATAGAGGAAGAAGTTTTGGAAGAGGAAGAAGGGAAGAGGACGGCAAAGAATTGGCAATATCGACGCCTAAAGATGAAGAGAGAGGAGAAGAAGAAGAAAAATGAGGCATACACGCATGGTAATAGTAACGGTAGTAAAAATAGTCGCAGCAGTTCGTCAAAGGCAACGAAGAAGTCTCCATCGACTTTAATCGCAAACATGAGTCCGTTCCAAGAGAAGAGCGCGGTGTACGTGTTACAATGCAACCCTTCTGGCGGAAAATCTAATGGGAAGGTGACGTATAAAATAACCGTTCGAGAGTACTTTGATTCAAACCTGTTCTTGAGATTTGTCGGTGGTATTAGCTCGATGACCTTAGCACCCGTCGTTGCCACATCTCCGTGGTGCTTTTACATAGCCGCGATGTCTTTATCGACAGCCATGTTGCTCTGTTTAGTCCTTCTCCAATTGACGAGACTGACGCCGTCGGGAAGAGCGACGAGAACGTTTTTCGGTATCAGTTCAACGCTCATGACGACGTTTGCGTACCATTTTGTGCCCGTGGATAAGTGGAAGATAGTATTAGAGTACCTTTGGAAAGGGATGTCTAAGCCGATACGCGCCTCATGGGGCGTCCTTCGCAACGCCGATCCCGATGAACCAAAGACGATTTACATAGCTCTGCTCGTCGTTGGATTTTTCTTGGTATCTTCCGGTTTAGGCGTCATGTTTGTCAAGAAATGGGTGGTAGACGACAGAAGCGGGGAAGTCGTGAAAGGTTGGAAACAGTTTACCAGCTTCTCCATTTCGGTATTTGGCGTGATTATGCTCAAGTTTTGCACTCGAGACGCGCAAACCGGGAACACGCTTGCACTACTCGCCGGAAGTACAATCGTAGCCGGTCCCGCCGCAGCGTTCGCAAAAGACGTGAAGAGAACGTTACGGCTTGCATTTCACGCGTTTACTTTTCATTTGTTCGATAAGAAGAAATCTTCCGACGATAGAAAATCGTTCGAGTACGACGATGAATTTTACAGCGACGAAGAGGAAGAAACTGAATACGAACTTCGTCGCAGACTACCAGCCACGATGGATCCAGAGCCGCGCGTTGCGCCTTCACCGTTTACACCACTGGAGAAAAACGCAGATTCCGAAACACGGAATAAGCGCTCGTCGTCACTTTCGCCGTTCAGTTTAGTTAGGAATTTGAATCCGTTTAGTGGCGGAGACAAAAGCGAACCCGCCACGCCGCAACCGACGCCAGGTGGCGGATCCTCGAGCGGTAAAAAGACGACAAAAAGTAGCAACAGTGGGGGTAAAAAGAAATCGCCTCCCCCGTTCTCGACGACGACGAGTAACTCCAACGGAAAGGATAAAAAGCGAATGCCTCCCGTTGGTCTCGCGAGTAACTCCCGGGGAAGATTTTTAAGCGCCGAGGAAGCCGACGAGCTCGAAACGGAATCCACGAACGCCGCTTTGAAATCGTTAGCGCGTTCGCCGGAGTTTGCGCTTTGGTTGACCAAAAACGCGAGCAGAATACGCGTGATTAACGACGAGCGAGAAGAGTAGAAGAAGAAGAAGAGTAGAAGAAGATTGAAAAATAATGCATGAACGAACATACTGGTAGTAAAAGGGAAAATACTACTAACTGTTCCTCTTTCTCTCTCCCTCTCTCTCTCTTTCTTTTTCATTTTTTTTTTTTTCGCATTCTTCACACAGCCGCCTTCGCTCGGAAACACAATTCTTCATCACTTCTCTCTCTCTTTTGAATACGAATAAAACGCAGCCACAACAATAGAAATGACGAAAGTGAAAGGTCCAGACCCGGTAGCGCTGGCGGAACTTTCCGCCAAGAGAACGAAAGCGTTGTTCTCGATCGGAGAGAAAGAAGGAGGAGAAGAAGAAATGTTCATGCATCGACCTTCGATCGAACGAAAAATGAGCGTGAAAATTCGGGACGAATACGAAGCCGTGCGGCACATGGCACCGCCGGAGATTAAATCTAGAGACAATAAGAACAAGAACAACAACAGAACAAACTCTGCCGCGGGAGCAAACGATGCGAGTAATAACAAGCGCTTCGAAAATACCATTCCTGGTTTAGCCGAAGCAGCGAATTTGGCGGCAAATAACAAGAGGAAACTTACAGACGACAACGAAAAAACGGACTTGGCATCTTTGATCGATTTCATCGACGAACCAGTTCGCGAAAAGGTGGAAGCGAACGCGTCGGGTGGAATTTTAGCCAAGTTGAAGAGCCAAGAACTGGGAGAGAAGAGTGGGGCGTTGGTGCAATTCAACGCAGACGCAAACGCCGCTTCAAAGTCTTCGGTTTTTGGCGCAAACGCAAATATGAAATCGAGCGCGCTCGTGACGGCAAATTTAGCGTCCAAGTGGCCGAGACCGGAGTGGAAAAAACCTTGGAAGTTATACAGAGTCATCTCGGGTCATCAAGGATGGGTACGCTCGGTTGCTGTGGACAAGTCGAACGAGTGGTTCGCCACCGGTTCTGGAGATCGTTGCATAAAAATTTGGGATTTAGCCACGGGGGGGTTGAAGTTAACTTTGACCGGTCACATCGAGCAAGTGATGGGATTAGCCATTTCAGACAAGCATCCGTACATGTTCTCGTGCGGTGCAGATAAGAAAGTCAAGTGTTGGGATTTAGAATACAATAAAGTGATTAGAAACTACCACGGCCACTTGAGCGGCGTGTATTCGATAGCGTTACATCCGGACTTGGATATATTGATGACTGGTGGTCGAGATTCTGCGTGCAGAGTTTGGGATATGCGCACAAAAGCGCAAATTTTTTGTTTGTCTGGACACGAATCAACCGTAGGATCGATCATTACCGAGAACGTAGATCCTCAAATCATCACGGGGAGTTACGATTCGACCATCAAGACGTGGGACTTAGCAGCGGGTAAGTGCATGAAGACGTTGACGCATCACAAGAAAGGGGTTCGCGCGATGGTTATGCATCAGAAGTACTGGGAGTTTAGTTCCGCTTCGGCAGATAACATCAAGAAGTTTGGTTTGCCAGATGGTCAGTTCAAGCATAACATGTTATCTAAGCAAAACGCCATCGTCAACGCCATGGCGCTCAACGAAGACAACGTCATGATTTCTGGAGGAGACGACGGTAGCATGCGCTTTTGGGATTACGAAACCGGACATTGCTTCCAATCGTTACAAACGCAGGTTCAACCGGGTTCCATGGAAGCCGAAGCTGGCATATTCGCGCTGGGTTTCGATAAGACTGGGGAGAGATTGATTTCTTGCGAAGCGGACAAAACGATAAAAATGTGGAAACCCGACCCCGACGCTTCACCCGAGTCCCATCCGAACATTCCTTTCCTTCCACCAAAAAGCATCGGTAGAAGCTAAATTAGCGGTAGAAGCTAAATAAATAATAATAGTATCGATAGAGTACATGCATTGTAAAAATTTCTTGTTGTACAACACATATATTAAAAGTCAAAATCTTTTACAACTCAGTGTGCGCGAGTCCTGCATCGTGTTTCCAACCGTAATCTTTCTTAAATACTTGCATCGTGTCAAAATCCTTTTTCATTTTCTGCGCCAACTCGAACGGCGATACGTTTCGTTTATTCTTCAAGTGGGGATTTGCACCGCTCTTCAACAAGTGATGCATGGCCGGCAAGTGATCTCCTTTTACCGCTTTATGCAAAGCGGTATCGCCGTCGGTATCTAAGGCGTCAACCACCGCCCCTTTCTCTACTAACATCTGGACCATTTTCAGCGAAGATCGTAACGCTGCTTCGTGCAACGGCGTCGTCTCGTTACCCATCGAGCGTCGCTCGTTCACGTCAACGCTTTCGTTTCGTAGCAACCATTCGACGTAGTTTATACATAACGGTTGCCACATCCTCGAAGCGAAGTGAATGGGTTGATACCCGTCTTCGTTGACATCCACGACGCTCGCACCGTGCTCGACTAACGTCTTCCCAATCTGCACTTGCTCGCGGAAAGGACAGTGTGCGGCGCTAAAATGGATCGGTCTCGAACCTTTCAACGTCATGTTCACGTTTGCTCCTAAGTCTAAAGTCGTTTGCACGTACGTGTTGTTCCCGAGTTTTATCCCTTGTTTCAACGCGGTTATCCCCGACCAGTGTACCGCGTTATCGATTTTGTGATGCTCCGGAAACAACTCAAACTCTTCCTTTAACTTTTCGTGGTCTAAATCTTTCCCGACTTCGTGCAAATTCGCTGGTTTCCTAACCTCCGGTTCCGGAGGTTTATCGTGCACCGCGTCTGGTTCTTTGTTCCCGAAACCGTACGTCCGTTTCAGTTCGTGATATAACGCGGAATTTCCGTGACCACCGGCGAGGACAGGAGAAAGAAGGAATTCAAGACAAAAACACACGAGGAGGAAAGAGGAGATTTTCTTTCTTCTCTCGAAAAAAGAAAGACTTTTACGCGATGATCGTCGTAATAATGATACCATGTTGTTGTTGTTGCGTTTAAGTTATTGTTGTTGTCGTTGCGTTGTTGTTGTTGTTGTTGTTACTTGTCAATTATGACTTCAAAAAGTGAAGTTTCAAGGGCGCGTTCACTCAATTATTTATTTTTGCTTTTTTCTTCTTTTTTTTTGTTCTTTGCGTGCTCGATTGCGCATTAATTTTTCTTATTTAATCGTCTAACCTTATTGATTTCTAAAAGGACAATAATGGTACTAGTATATTTTCTTCTATTTCATGCTATCGCAGACTAAACACTTCGCCTCGTACGCGCGCTTCATGGTCTCGTCGCTCTGTTTATCTCTCAAAACGACAATCTTCACGGAATCTCGCATCTCTTTCGGTAATAACACCATGACGGCGTTGATTAAAATCTGCGTTCCTCGCGGCGGGTTACCGATCCTGTGGACTTTCGCGCGCTCGTAAAAGAGCTTTCCGATGGCGGATAAGCCTCTCGCGATGACGTCAAAAGGAGGCGGGTTGGTTAAACCGCATCCGTGCATGTCGATGAGGACGTCTATTTGACCTGGGACTGTTCGATAGTCTCGATCTAATAGGCGCGTTTTGACGCCGTGGTATAAAGTAGACACCATCACTTGGTCCATGAGTTGCTTGTTTTCGTGAGATAGCTCTGAATTTGCCGCGCCTATTCTCACGAGAAGCATATCTCGTCCTCCGTTTTGAGCTGTATCGTTTTCGTCGTTCAGCCGCCACGTGCAATACGGCACGCACGGATGGTCGCGGAGCTTTGCCGTGGACCAAATCTGGTACGCCGTTTCGTCCGGCAACTCGCCGAGTTTTCTTCTACCACCACCACCACCCGTCGTCGTCGTCGTCGTCGAGCTGACACTATTTGTTGAGGATAAACGAGACCGAGTGTCGAAAAAGTCCTCGTCGACGTCGGATTCGAAATAGTCTCCGTCCAACAGTTCGTCGATGTCGTAGTCGCTTTCGTTCGCTTCGTCGGAGGAGGAGAGGTATTCCGACACGTCGTGAAATCTCGTTTCCGACTCTCCGCTTTTCCTTCCGTCTATCATCATCGCGCGAGGAGTGTTGTTATCGTCATCATCGCCATTCCACGCGTAACTTTTGCTTCTTCTTCTTTTCTTCTTCTTCTTCATCATCATCATATTTATCCTCTTCCTCCTCCATCGCTCGTCCACGGACGGCTGAAAGCGAGAGTCGTGAATTATCCGTCGCTCGTGTCTTTGACGATTGAGCAAATGCGAACAGACGACGCAGATGAGGAAGGATCCGACCGCGACGGCTTCGTCGAGATGCATAATGATGATGAATTTATCCCTTTATGACGATGTTTTCTTCTTCATCATCTCTTTTTGGTCACCACCACTACCACGACGATAAACATTTAAGCACATTTTTTTTCCCAAACGCGTGTGAGATATTCTGCTGGTCGTTACAAAAAGAAGAAAAAGAAGAGAAAATTCTATTTTTATTCTTGTCTACTTATGTGATTAAATTTTTCAACTTCGAGCCGCGACGAACGCCTCCAACGCCTCTTGCCCGCACTTTTCGTACTCCGCGACGACTGCTCTGCACCTCGTCGGGAGCGATTCTTCTCTCCCTCCCGACTCTTCCGACTCCTTCTCGAAGCACTCTTTCACTTTCCTCGAAGACGTCTCGAGTTTACGCTTCGCCGCGCTCAACGTTTCGCGTTCGCTCTCGCTCTTAAAGTCTTCCTCGTACGGATTCTTCTCCACGGCTTCAATCTCTTTGATGTATTTCGCTAAGCTAACTATTTCGTTTTGTTCGTGTTTTAATAAGGCTTCGTTATATTTCGCGGTCGTTTGGAGTAACTGCGCGAGTTCCGGTTTCGTTTGTAAGAAATAATGGTCCGATGATGAGGTTGAGGGAATGCTCCCACTTTCCCGTCGTCTTTGTTGAGAAGCGTTCGACGAGGCGGAGGAGAAGGAGGTGGTGGAGGAGAACCCTTCCAACCTTCTCAAAAGCTTACTCGTCAACTGTTATTGTTTACGGATGTGGAAAGGAAGAAGAGGATGAAGAGGAGAGAGCGTTATTCGAATCGTTCATTTTTTGTCATGCAGGGAAGAAGAAAGAAGAAGAAGAAAAAGAAGAATACAAAGAAGAAACACGCACGCGAAGTCCACCGGGAGTCGTTTGTTGGGGGGTGCCCGTCGTCGTCGTCGTCGTCGTAGCATTCAGGACATGTTTTGGTTTCGACGCTCTGAGTCCCATCGCGTGCTGAAGTGAGTGAAAAAGCAAGGAGTTTTCTCCTTTAAAAAAACGCCAAAAGGAGACGGAGTCCTACTCAACTGCTCGAAATACTGGTTTTCGTCTGTCAGTCTCTGGGCCCTGAATTTTCATCTTTTTTATCTCTAAAGTCAAAAGTGCAAGAAGAAGAAGATACGATTTGTAGCATCATCCCCATATAATTTTTTTACCACGCGCATACGACGAGATGAACAAATGATCAGTTTTTAAGAGGAAGTAAAGAGAGGCACAGAAGAGAGATAATGCGCGGGATGTTGGCGAGGATCTCCAATCATCCGTCTTTATCGATGACGCGCAGCAAAGGAAGAGGAGGAGGAAAGAAAATGCGTCATCTGCAAAAAACTGGCTCCCAAAACCACTTCTCCTTCTTCGGCTTTTGCGTGGGGGAGGAAACGAGGAGGAGAAGGGATGGTGATGTTCTCTGCGTCCGCGCGTCTTCGAGATCGAATTACGATTACGATCGATCCGTGGACGAGGAGAGCGAGGAAGACGACGAGGAGGAAGAGAGGAGTCGAGACGATCGACGGAGCAGATCGAAGTTGCAAGCGAGTTCTTCCGAGAAAAATGTCCAAAGCAGGAGCAGCAGCGGCAGCAGAATATCTTCGGCAAAGTCGGCGTCTTCGCCCGCTCCGCCGAGCGCAAACAGAGGCACGCAGATTAATCAAATCAACACCGAACTCGTCTGGGAGCTTGAGAGGAAAGGCGAAGGATGGGGAGAAGAGATTTTCCCATCTTTGAAACAGAAACGACGCGTGATTGAACCATTGGCGTCTCGAAAACGACCGAGTAACATGCAAGCGTACGTGGAAGATTACTTGGTAGAAGTCGTCGGTTTTACAGAAGACGAAGCGGTGGCGACATTTTCAGCCGCGGCAGCGTGGCGGATTACCGCCAGAGGCAGAGCGTTAGTCGATCGAAAGCGGATGAAACTCATCGCGGAAAACGCTCAGAATGCTATAGAAGTTTTTAGAAGGTGCGGCTTGTCTCAGGAAGAAGTTCGACAAGTTATCCGAGCGGCGCCGCAGGTGTTGGCGGTTTCACCGACGCAGTCGAGATGGAATTTTAGTTTATTAGAGTACGCCGCGAGACAGTTATCGGAGAGTGGAGGTACGTTAGGGAGAGTTCGAATGCGCGAGCGGACTGGGAGACCGCCGTTGAGAGACGAAAGCGGCCAGGTGAAGGAAACGTATTACGCGAGAACGAAAGGTTTGGTGAAGAGAGCGCCAGAGACATTGAGAGAATGGGTCTTGGAGACGCGCTTGAATAGAACATCCGGATCGTTAGCTCAAGAGCAACTGTATTTGCTCGATATTGTAGGTTTCGACGCATTAGAACCAGAGACCAAGGTTTTACAAGCAAACACGGTCTGGGAAAGTTGGTTCGACGAGTTGGTTGAGTACCAGTGCATCACCGGGAACTGCGATCCGAGTTATTCCGAACGCGAGAAAGGCGGTTTAGGAAGGTGGGTTGCGAAACAACGATCGTTGTTCAAGAATGGAAAACTTTCGAAGAAACGCGAGTTTCGATTGCGTACTTTAGGTTTAAAACTCGACGAAGACGAGGCGGAGAGTACCGTTTCAGTGGTGAACATAAATTTCCAAGGCGGACTGACTGCTTTTGACGAATCCGCTTCGGATATGGCCATGTTTTTAGCCGAGCGAGGACAATATGCAGAGCCTCCTTTGGGAAGTCCTTTGGCGGTATGGCTGATGAAAACGAGAGAAATGGCTGAAAAAGGTGAGTTAACGGAGAGACAGCTGGATAAATTAGCCATCATCGGCGTCGACTTAACGCCTATTTCCGCCGCGTGGTTGAAAAATTTATCGGAAATGTCAGATTACGTGAGTAGGAAAAGGGTAGTGAATTTGCAGAAAGCAAACAGCATCAAAGCCTGGATAGAAGATCAAAAGGAGGCGTACAGAAAAGGAAAATTATCTGAGGCGCAGATTAAGCGCTTAGAGGCTTTGGACCCGATTGTATTTCTTGATTTTTCAACGAAGTCGTCTTCATCCATCAACGCGCGCTGAGAGAGAGAGAGAGAGAAAAGACTCGTATTTATTTTATTATTAGGAACTACTAGGTATGTAATATTATACAACGCTGCATGACAAAATAGAAAAGAAAATCTACTAAATTTGATTGTACGGGCCATCGTTCGTCTCGATAGCGTATTTACTGAAAAGCTGATGCTCTTGCAACCGTTCTTCTTTCGTGTGGACGTAGAGATTATACGATTCTTGAGCGCACCAAAAGCCGATGAACATGGCGATTATTTCATTATAAAGAAATCCATACAAACCAATGCCAAGAGCGCACACTAATGAAACGAACGCGCAAATCTTTGCTGCGATATCAACTCTCACTTTCATCAGTTGCAACGACGCTGCGAAAATTCTACCTCCATCTAAAGGATAGCAGGGAATGAAGAGATTGAAAAGCATCAACGAGATATTGAGCCATAAGGCTTGAACGCACAACATGTCCATAAACGTCCCTGGAGCAAAAGCTTGAGATAATCCATACCACAACAGTGCTTGAGGTATGTGCGTTAAAGGACCAGCTATGGAGACGATCAAATCATCCTTAGCATCGCCGCTGTGACCGATGTATGCCAAGCCTCCCAGAGGCCATAGAAGGATACCTGCAACTTCGCCTCCGACTTTTCTAGTCGCGAAACAGTGGCCTAATTCGTGCACTAAAACGGTACCAAACAACAAAGGAATGTTCACGACGACTAAATATAACCAAACTTTCATCGTCATCGTGGACGAATTCAGCAACCACGGGAGTGCGGCAGAGATTACGAAATACAACAGCAACAACGGGTGAAGAGTAATTTCAATCCCGAATAAAGTTCCAACGTATATCGGGTTTCCACCGATGGGACTCATGGAAAAACGGTTGCTACTCGCTGTTGGAGTATCGTGAATGGTGCGTATATTACTCATTTTATTCGTGATGTATTGATGTTCGCGATGTTGAGCGTAGGAGTAAGTGGTAGTTATGTGAGATTTTTTATGACGCACACGAGATTATTATGTTGTGTGACTTGCTGGGAAGTGTTTGACATGTTCGAGGCAAGCGATATGGTGTGATTTTACGATTACTGTGTGGTATCCTACAACAAGTTACAACCATTCACTACATACAGACTAATACGGAACAGATTTTGGTAACTTTGTCTTTGCGTTTTGCATGTTCATGTCAAACTTCTTGTTCCCAGAACCGGCAAAAATGTTGTGCGACTTTGCCATGTACTTTTGCTGACTCTTCTCCGAACGCCTTTGCAGCTGATTGATTTTCACCCATCTCTGCGCTAAACCGTTGCCGTTTCCTCTCTCGCCTTTAACTGTGCCTAATTTCTTCTCCGGGATGTGCTTCGTCATTCTTTCGTACAGTTCTTCTCTCGCGATTTCATCTTCTTCTCTCTCGTCCGATGGTTTGTGTCTTTGTTTGTAGTAACGCTTGAGCTCTCGCGGTCCTATTCTTTTCGTTTGGCCATCCGGTCTGTGAATGATTAACTCAAAGCCGTTGTCCGCGAGAGTAACCGTCGCAGAATTTCCGTCGTTATCTGGAAACTCATCTTCGTCCTCCTCTCCTTCTTCGATGTTCATCGACTCAATTCTCGCTAAAACAGCCTCTGCTTCGTCTTCGTCCACGGATTCCCAATCCGAACCGTTGTCGTCCCCATTGTCCTCTTCTGAAGATTCCCACAAATCTTCCCCGGCTGCGATTTTTCTCTCCACCTCTTCGATTTCTTCTCTGTGATGATCGCACCACTCTTGCAATCGTCTCGCTCGAGCGACCGATCTCGGCACTTCCTCTTTCCTCTTCAAGTGCGCGTTCGATACCACTTTTTGCGACGCCGACTTACTCGCTTCCGCTTGCATCACCACTCGGTCGAACAGTTCTTTCCCAACCACCGGTAATCCGCTCGTGTCTCGCTTCAAGTTATATCTGTGCCAATCTGTTCGATAATGCGCTTTCAATTCTTCCGTAGACTCGAAGATGACGCCCTGTTTATGATTACACACAGAAAAGAGAGAGAAAGAGAAAAGTGTGTGATTCGCCGTCAGCCAGGAGCGAGAAAAGGTAAAATGTGAAAGAAAAAAGAATCTATATTATAAATCAATAAAACGTACAGGTGCGGTGTGACAGGTCAACCCGTGACTGCTGCGATCGTCGTCGCTCGCTTCCATCGTCCTCCCCTCCTTATCCGTGCAGTGAGTATTCTTTTTACCTTTGCCGAAAAGGTGTGTGCTCTTCTTGGTTCAAGGAGAGAAAGGAATTTTTTATTTTTATAACGCACTTTTGCATAGAAAGAAATCCACAAATCACACATTTTATATTTGTTTGGCTTTTTGTGTGGCGGCGTAAAGAAATTTCTCCATTCATTTTCGGGTTGTTCGGACGCCCGCCGGCTTGAAACACACAAACACACACAAACGCACACATTTGACGACCGAGAATACAAAGATGGCGAAGAAGACGAGAGAGAAGAAATCGCCGATGGGTGGTGGTGCAGGTGGTGCTGGTGGTGCCGCAAAAACGGCGAAACCGAAACACTCCATGAGCACGGAAAACAGAACGAAAGGAAGCGCGCACGGGAACTCGCAAAGAAGCGCGGCGACCGTGAGACGATTGAAAATGTACAAACAACGACCGATAAGAGATAAAAAAGGGAAGATTTTAAAGCAAGAGTTACAATCGAAGGAGTTACCGAGCACGAGAATCGTTCCCGATCGAAGATGGTTCGGGAATACACGAGTTATAGGCCAGAAGCAACTGGCCGAGTTTAGAGACGAGATGGCGGAGAAAACGGCGGATGGATATCAGGTGATTTTGAAGCAGAAGAAACTTCCTCTGTCGTTATTGGCGGACCCAGAGAAAGGAAGATCGAGACGAGTGAAGTTGTTGAACCAAACGCCGTTTTCGAGCGTGTTTGGAGCGAAGAAAACGAGGAAGAAGCCAAACTTGCAAATGGACGACATAATGGCGATGGCGCAAACTGCTGAACTGGCGGGAGAAGCGTACGACGAAGGCATAGAGACTGGAGCACTTCACGACCGCGATTTGGTGACTGCAGATGATGGTGTACGGAAAGCCGGTGGCGATGAATTGTTTCAAAAAGGACAATCCAAAAGAATTTGGGGAGAATTGTATAAAGTCGTCGACTCTTCGGACGTTTTGATTCAAGTGTTGGACGTGAGGGATCCTTTGGGCACGCGATGCGAACATTTAGAGAAGCATTTGAAAATGGACGCGATGAAACGGCACAAGCACTTGATTCTGTTGCTCAATAAAGTTGATTTAGTTCCCGCATGGGTCACCAAACGATGGTTGTACGCGTTATCGAAGGAGTACCCGACCATCGCGTTCCACGCCTCGGTGACGAATCCGTTTGGGAAGGGTGCGCTCTTATCTGTCCTGAGACAATTCTCTCGTTTGAGGTCCGATAAACAAAATATTTCCGTAGGATTCATTGGGTATCCAAACGTAGGTAAATCAAGCGTCATCAACGCTTTGCGAACGAAACGCGTGTGCGTGACGGCTCCGATTCCTGGCGAAACGAAAGTTTGGCAGTACGTTAACTTGACCAAGCGTATTTTTCTCATCGATTGTCCCGGCGTCGTGTATCACGATACCGAGGATACTGATACGGATGCCGTTTTGAAAGGCGTTGTTAGAATAGAGAAGATGGATGACGCTGCGGACCACATACCAGACGTCGTAGCGAGAGTAAAGCCGGAATATTTGCGAAGAGCCTACCGAGTCGCGTCTTGGACTTCGCCGACGCATTTTCTCGAACAAGTCGCGAGGAATCAAGGCAAATTATTAAAAGGGGGTGAACCCGATTTAAATTCGGTAGCCAAGTCTATTCTATTTGATTGGCAGCGCGGTCGAATTCCTTACTTTGCACCACCGCCCTCGCTACCGCCGAGCGAAGACGTCTTAGCGGCAGTTCGAGACGCTAAGAGCGCCAAGAACGGCGGCGGGGGCGTGTCCGAAAACGCATCAAAATCAGAACGCGACGCTGCTGAAGCGATGACGCAAACGGCGAGAGATTTGTTGGTGAAACAAGTCAACCGACGAATTCCGCGCGCAAATGGATTGTTCGACGCCGAAGATGCGCGAGATGACGAAATTGAGGATGTAGAAATTGAAAGTAGTGACGACGAAGAAGACGAGGAGGACGACGAGGATGCGTTGGACGAAGACGACAAAGTGGAAGAAGTAGAAGACGAAAGAGGGCAGACGAGAAAAAGAAGCAGAGCGGCTGCTGGTTCCGAAGAAGATGATGACGAAGGTGATGATGGCGGTGAAGCTTCTGAATCCGAGGATGTTGAAATAGACGACGACGAAGACGGTCCTGGTTTAGACGATAAAATTCTCGATAAATTTGGAAGCGACGACGACGACGAGGAAGAAGAAGAAGATGACAAAGATAAAGACGAAAAAGATGATGACGGCGACTCGGATTCGGACGGATACGGCGAAGCTGGTTTATCTTTTGAATCTATCTTAGCGGACGTGCGAGGCGACATTAAAGAAAAGCCAGCTGCACCTGCGGGGGGAGGTAAATCGAGCGCGCGAGCAAAGAAGAAGCAAGCCGTCGTCGCAAAGAAGAAACCGGCGGCTACGAAGAAGAAGAACAGAGAAGTACGAAAAGGAACTGTGTCCTTCATCAAGGATAACGCGGGAGTAGATGCATCTTCGAGCCAAAAGAAGAAAAAAGCCGCACCCGCGCGACGACCAAAGAGTAAACGCAGCGACATGCTCGAGATGTAAAACTGTAGTCAATTAGAAAGGAAAAAAATATATACCCGAATAGAAATGTGAAGTTGTTGTTTTTGTCGCTGTAGTTGTGATTGTATCGAATATTATTAAAAAGGCCATTTTATTATCTCGTTTGCGAGTCCGACGCGTCCCCGATGAGCGGCAACTTGACCGTTTTACCCGACGTCGCGGATACAGAACCTACGAGGCAAGAAATGTAGGTATACAAAAACACTGAGTTGAACATAATCACTTCCACCTGGAGACCTATTCCTCCGGTCGGTCCTTGCCCGTCCATCCCGGCGAACAATCGAGTCAACACGTCCGGAAGAATCAACAAAATATCCAACAAAATCGCCTGTTGCGCGTTAAACCTCACAAATCTTGACATGTTCTGGTTTTGTATTATGCCCAAATACATGCCAAAAAATACGGCAATTTGTAAGAAACCAAGTGCGAACCATAACTCAATCAGCGGCTTCAGCGGTAACAACGCCAACGACGCGAGCGGGAACTGAATCAACAGAAATTTTGAATACTTCAACGAGTCGAGCAGAGGTAACATGTAGCACAACGCGGCGATAGATTTCTGCGCAAAATCGTACTCCCCGTCGTCACCCATCGTGAACGTGTTCTTCTTGTTCTCTTCTTGGTTCTTAATCGCGCTCGCCAAATCCTCCGCTAATCTTTTCTGTTCCTGTTTTTCCTTGTATTTTTCTTCCGCTTCTCTTTCTCTTTCCTTTTGCAACCGTTCGGAATCGTCCTCTGGTAAAAGAGACTCCAAGTTTTTCAACGTGTCGTCGCCGTTGCCGCTCTTGATTAGTATCGCAGATCTTCTCCCTCTTTTCTGTTCTGTCAACCTTTTAAAGTTTGTTGTTGTTGTTGATGCTCTTTTCATCGACGTCGATGATGATGATTGCAGCATTTTTTTACCTCTGGAAGAAGAAGAAGAAGAAGAGCAGGATCTGAAGGACGCCACGCGAGTGGTGGTGGTCGACGATAAAATCATGGAGGATAACATCTTCTGTGTGGTTGTATCTTTATGCGTGTGTGATGTGTGATGTTTATAAGGGGAGTAGGAATGACGTTTCGATATTTTGTTTTTGTTGCCTTGCTCCTTTCACTCAAAAGGAACAATCAAACAACAAAAAACTAAAAAACGACAAAAAACAAGAACAGACAGAGGAGAGAAAAAGAAATCATCAATCACCAAAAACATTCATATCATCAGAAGAGATAGAAGAGCTCTCTCTCTTACTCTTACTCTCTCTTACTCTCCTTTCCACGCCGCCGATACTATTCGTTATTATTATTCATGGGTCTGGTGAAGTATTCCACCTCGGGGTCGTCTGTCTGGAATGGGAGCAGTAGTAAGATGGAAGCTTTTTTCTCTTTTCTCCAAAAACTGTTCGTCTTTGTGTTCGTATTGGCGACGTTTTTCCCGTACGTTCAATATCACGAGTTTTTACAACAAAAAGAGACGATGCAGTCGAGTCAAGAGCAACTGGAGCGATCGAAATTCAAGTTAGAGAGGAATTTAAGGGAAATGACGACGAAAGCTTCGCACAGAGAGCAAGACGCGAGGCAGGCAGAGACAAAGTTATCGAAAGTGGAAAAAGAGGTGAAGGAGAAAGAGAGGAGAAATCAGGCGCTGGAGATATCGCAACAAACGCTGCAGAAAAAATTAGACGGATGCGTGAAGGATAGAACGTCGTTATCGGAGGAGGTAACGACGTCGACGACGAAAGTTAATGAAGTGGCGAGAATAGAGAGCAAACTGGAACGGTGTAAACACGATAATTTAGACTTGAACGCGATGACGAAAGAGTTGCGCACGGAACTCACGACGTTGGAGAAGGAGTTGAAGCAAGAGGTGAAACTGAGGAAGCAGGCCGAGAAAGCTTCGGCGGCGCAAAGGGAGATGGCGACGAAGATCAAGAATAGTTTATTAGCCATGCAGCAAGCGGAGGATAAAGCGGAGAAAGAAAAGGCGAGAGCGCAAGTGCTGAAGAGATTAGCAAAAGCAGAAAAGGCGGCGAACGCGACGAAACGAAAAAATGAAGAAGGCGAGGACGAAGACGAGGACGATGCGGACGAAGTGGACGACGACTTCGATGACGACGAAGACGAGGAACTGAAACCACTAAAAGCTAAAAGGAAAAATAGGAAGAAAGGAGGTGACGACGAGGAAGAGGAAGAGGAAGAGTACGACGATTTGGCGCACAGGAAAATTGTAGCCGACGACGACGAAAACGTCGAGCCTGGGTCTCGAGCGCACGAAGCCGAGAAGCGTTTACGTTTCGAGAAGAAAAAGAGCATGAAGAAAGAACGTTGGAGCGCGGGTGGTTTAGATAAGGATTTGAATGGTAGACTGAATGTCGATAGATTGCGCAAAACGCCCAAGTTGACTCGAGCCGAAGGTATTCAAGGCACGTCTTCTTCGCGGAATGCAGGCGGCTCTTCATCCGCAGCAGAGCTCGCGCGAGCGCGCGCCATGCGGGATGAACCATAGATTAATTGTAAATGTAGAGTACTTAATACTAATAGCGCGTATTAATAAGAACTTTGTTTTTGTCTGTATATTTCATAAACGACGTCTTTCTCTCTTCAACTACATGCCTTGCCCGACGAGATATTCGCCGAACCCCTCCACGTGCGTCGAGCACTGTCGCGTCTCCAGGTTGTTTCCGTGAATACCAATAACGAAGCATGTTTTGCACTTCTTCACGACTAAACCGTACTCCGAGCCTCTCTTCCCTCGAACTACCCCTCCGTCTTCGTCCGAACCGTTTAAATAGACGTACTGTTTTGTAAAACAAAACACCAGTGGGGGTGGTTTTTGTGAGTATTTTTGAGAGAAAAGTTTAAAAATAAAAAACGACTGACGACCCCCGGATGAGGAAGACGATGCGAAGAAGAAGAAATAAATAGGAAACATGTTATACCTTCGTGCCTCCAATGTATATCCCGTTCGCGCAGTGCGAGAAAGGATCCGCGAAGAGTTCCATCAACTTTTGCGCTTCATCCGTGGCAATTCCGGGGAATCCCTCGGATTGACCCCATAAGTTCCCTTGCAGATCGCAAATCGCGCAAGCGCTCAACATCCCGAGCTGCGTGCCGTCCGGCAACGCGACGGTTTGCAAGTTTTCAATCATATCTTGCCACGACATGTTTATTGTTGTTGTTGTTGTTGACTCCGATCAATAATCGATTGATTTGATTGACCCTCTCTGCTCTTCTTCTCACTCTCACCAAGTTCTACCTCCTCCTCTTCTTCTCCTACTACTTTTACAACGCGTCGTGTTCTTCTACCTCTCAGAGCGCTCTTCAAAAGCGAGCGAGTGCGTCTCACGAATAAAGAAGAGATTTTTGCCTCTCGTTTCTTTGAGGTTGTCTTTTCACACTTTATTTTAACTCGTCTTTTTTTTCGCGAAAAAAATTATGCCTCTCTTTCCTTTTTTTGTGGGTGTGTCTCGCTCTTCTCTTGCTGACGGAGAGAACGCCACAAGAAGATACGAAATAAAAAGAAATCGGCACAAACAAAGATTCAAAGAAAGCACTCTCGCTCGCGCTTTTCTTTCTTCTTCCCGTGTGACAGAAAAAGTACGCACACTCTTACTCTCATCATGGCCACCACTTCAACCGTGATGAAGTCGAGCGCGATGATGAACTGTTCTCAGCAGCAGCAAAGATCATCGTCGTTGTCGAGCAGACGAATCTCTTCTTCGAGCAAAAGATCCAACGGGGTCTCTTTGAATAATGCCGCTCGTAGAAAACAAAATTCCTCTTCGTCTTCCAGAAAGGAAACCGTCGTCGTCTCGGCATCTTCGGCCAAGATTAAGGTTGTCGGATGCGGTGGCGGTGGTGGTAACGCCGTGAATCGCATGATCGAAGCTGGCGTCTCGGTAAGTTTATGCGCATAGCTCTTCTACACAAAGCGCTCGCTCTCTCCACGACGACGATTCGAAATCGGAGAAAGAGGAGAGAGATGCTATGAAATTGTCTCAGAACATCTCTCTCTCTCTCTCTCACTCGTCTCGCGCGTTTTTCACCCTCGCCATCGATCGATCTTCCACGTGTTGTTGTATCTGTGTTGTAAGACGTTGTTCGGCTTCCATTTATCGGCGCGATCTGACTGTTTAAGAGAGAGCTCGCGCGCGAGGGAATCACAATTTTCTCTTTTTTGTTGAATTTGAATCTCCTCGTCTCTTTCTTTCTTTCTTTCGAGAAAAGCAACAACAACAACAACAATAAACAACGACAACATAACGCGAAAGAAGATACTCCTCAAAAACTCACCACACACGCTTCTCCTCTCACTACGGAATGCACCATATTAACAGGGCGTTGAATTTTGGGTCGTAAACACGGATGCGCAAGCGTTAGTGAACGCGCAAACTGTCAATGTATGTCAAATAGGTGAACAAGTTACGAGAGGTTTGGGATGCGGCGGGAACCCGGAACTCGGGGAAGTTGCTGCGAACGAAAGTCGAGATAAATTGAACGAAATCGTGAAAGGATCGGACTTGGTGTTCATCACTGCTGGTATGGGTGGTGGTACGGGCTCTGGATCTGCCCCGGTTGTTGCGAGAATGTCCAAGGAAGCTGGAAACTTGACGGTCGGCGTCGTGACGTACCCGTTCTCTTTTGAAGGTAGAAGACGCATCGTGCAAGCGACTGAAGCTATCGATGCCTTGAGAAAAAACGTGGACACTTTGATCGTCATTCCCAACGATCGCTTGTTAGATGTGTGCCCGGAAGGCACCCCGTTGCAAGAGGCGTTCTTGTTGGCGGACGATGTTCTCAGACAAGGTGTTCAAGGTATTTCCGACATTATCACCGTTTCTGGTTTAGTCAATGTCGATTTTGCCGATGTTAAAACCGTCATGAAAGATTCCGGAACCGCCATGTTGGGTGTTGGTGTTTCTTCGGGTAAGAACAGAGCGGAAGAAGCCGCCGTGGCAGCCATGTCTGCGCCGTTGGTAGAAAATTCCATCGATAAAGCCACCGGTATTGTCTTCAATATTTCTGGCGGTCCGGACATGACGTTGCAAGAGATCAACACGATCTCTGAAGTCGTCACGGACATGGCTGATCCAAGTGCGAACGTCATCTTTGGCGCAGTGGTCGATGATAAGTTTTCGGGTCAAATTTCAGTAACAATCATAGCAACCGGTTTCACTCCTGCGATGACGCAACGAGGTGGATTTTCTTTTGAAGCTCAAGAGCAAGCGCCGCCGCCGCCACCGCAGCAGCCACCGCAACAAAAGAGAGGGGGATTCTTCGGGAGATAATCATCGTGGAAAGAAGAGATGAATTAAGAGAGAGAGAAAAGGAAAATCTGTAAAAAAGAAAAGAATGAATAAAAGACCACCGCGCGCTTTCGAACATCTTTCGAGAACAATTTAGAACGTTGTGATTATTTATGATACTCCATTGTTTATAATAATATACACTTTCAAACATAATTGCATCAACCATGTTACCAGTACAGAAAGAAAGTTTTCTTTCTCAATCAATTCGATTTTGCTGATTATCTTCCGGTTTATCGAACCATTTTGATCGATAATACTTCAGCATTCCTCTCATTTTTACTACCCAAACTAAGTTCAACAGGAATCCGCCGAAAATCAAAACAAGCAAGATTCCTCTCACAAAGCTAGGTATAATTTTATCCTCTCCCTTCCCAAACCGAGGAAGTAAAAGCAAGATTCCGTGTCCAAACATGATCACCCGCACAAAAATAAAAACGTAGCTAAAAACGGAGGAAATGTGGTATTCTAATCTATTTCCGGCGGGTAAACCTCTGTACTTCATCCCAACTTTTTGGGCGATATAATCTACAATCGGAAGCGTGTATTCCATCTCCTTACACGACTTGATGAACCATCTCATGTTCAAAAATGGCGTCGACGCTTCACAAATCGTCAAGTATCCCAACATCAACGGATATCCTCCGTAAATATACGCCGAAAATCCAGCCACGAAAAACAACACGTGGTGTACGACCATATCGATGCCCCCCAGCTCTGGAAAGAGGTGCACCACGTGAAGGAAATCCTGGATCATGTACGACAAAAACGCCACGGAAATGAATTCACAAAACGCCACGAAGCTTCCATCCGTTGACTCGTACAAAATCACTTGTTCGTTCTGCGGCGCATTGTACAACGCGCAGATTATTTTCACCCCTCCCCAGGTGAGAAAAGTGGCGTGCACCGTGCTCACGCAATACGAAGGCGCCGTTCTCTTGAATAACTTTTCCTTCTCTGAATTATCCGGTAAGACGTTCAAGAAGAATTTGGAGAGAACGAATTGTATCTCCCAGAAAATCACCCCGGCGAGGAGCTTGATGATTTCCACCATGAACGGTTGCGAAAAGAAGGAGTTGGAGGAGGTGATTTCATCGCTCAAATCGGTCGCCATCGATTCCATCTCCTCCTCGCTTTTCTTTTTCCCTCTTCTATAAGAGTAACGACGACTGAACAGTTTATACGCAAGCGCACAACTACAACTACAACTGAGAGTAAAGCACTGTTTGTTTGTTTGTGTGTTGGTGATGTCCTGTGCGCGTGGAGAACAGAGAGAGTCTGATGATGAAATGTTAGATATTGAGTTGTTGTGTGGTTCGAAAAAGCACGACTTCTCGGACGACGACGACGCGACGAAGTAGTTTTAAATTTTTATCCGAGAAGATGGCGCAGCGATCACCGCGTAAATCGCTCCAGCTCAACCGAGCAAACACGCCAATCAACTTCAGCGGACCGATGCAAGATGTGAACGTGAGTAGTGTTTCTTTTTTCCTTTAATGATTAGAGCGGTGAACTCGCGCGCGCTTATTGAAATTGTAAAACTCGCTCTCTCTCTCTCTCTTTCTCACAACACGGGGGGGAGTGTTCGTCAACTTTTTCTCTCGTAAACATCTCGCTGACAGATACACGATTCTTCTCATCAAATCTTCCTGAAATATCATTTACAGTTTGCCAATTTAGAGATATATCCGACGACGCGTCCGTTGCCTCGATGCCCGGACGAACAACTCGGTTTCGGCAAGGTAAGATTTATCTATCCTCTTCTTCTTTTCCTTCAGACTCCCTTTTCCTCTCTCTCTCTCTCTGTCTGAGTTCTCGAGACGAAAACATCTGAATCTCAAAACTCACCTCTCTCTTCCGCTCGCTTCTAAACGCAGGTTATTTCTGACCATATGCTTAAAGTTGAATGGCGGAACGGACTTGGATGGTCGAATCCACAAATCATTCAATCTGGACCGATTGCGTTGCACCCTTTCGCGCACGTGTTTCACTACGCCAACGAGTGTTACGAAGGGATGAAGGCATACATCGATTCGAACGGCAACGTTCGTATGTTCAGACCGGAGAAAAACATGGAGCGCTTAAACTTTTCCGCCTCTAGATTATGTTTACCCGCCTTTAACGGCGAGGAATTGTTGAAGTGCATCGAAGCGCTTTTAAAAGTTGACAAAGAGTGGATACCGAGGAAGAAAGGCTACGCGATGTATTTACGCCCTTTGATTTTTAGCACCACGCCGTGGTTAGGATTAACCCAAACATCAGAAGCTCATTTATACGTGATGATGTCACCAGTTGGGCCGTATTTTAAATCTGGTTTCGTTCCTATTAAACTTGCTGTAGATTCGAAATGGATTCGCGCTTGGCCAGGGGGCACCGGTAACGTAAAGTTTGGAGGTAACTACAGTCCAACCGTGATGGCGCAACGAGACGCCGCGAATGCAGGCGCATCGCAGGCGTTATTCGTGTACGATAAGGAGCAATACATCACTGAAGCTGGTACGATGAATATTTTTCTATTTTGGAAGAATAATATGGGGGAAATAGAGCTCGTCACGCCGAGCTTAGAAGATGGAACTATTTTAGCTGGAATCACGAGACAGTCGGTGATTGATTTAGCGAGAGAGTGGGGCGAGTGTAAAGTCACGGAGAGAATGTTGCCGTTGCAGGAAGTGCTCGACGCGTTCATTAGAGAAGACGTATACGAAATTTTCGGTACGGGGACGGCTGCGGTTATTCAACCTATCTCGTCTATATCGTACGATGGCATCGATTATTCCGTACCGAAAAACGCCTTTTCTGAAAACGCGTTTCAAGTCAGGATGACGAACACGCTGACTGCTATACAATACGGTGAAATCGACCACCCGTGGAGCCGAGTCGTCGCTTAATTTAGCCTTTAATATATTCTTTGTAATGACCATTTACCATACCAATTTTTAAATTGAAAATAGTATAAGATGTGTCCAGGACTTACGTGCCGAGTAAGAAAGAGAGAGAACTACGAGTTGTCTTGAATGCACGATGATTTTGAAGGGGGGAAATCCCGCGGAAAGCGGAAAAAAAAAACTTTTCAACAAAACTGTCCCCCAAAGGTCGTTATTTTATTTACCCCTTGTATTTAAAGTTATTCAAACAACCATGTTTACGATGGCAACTTCGTTCTCTTCCCCGAAGAACGTCACATCATCTTCCTTCTCTTGCGCTTCCTCTCGTCGTCAGTCTCGGGGACGATATGTTCTGTCGAGCAGCCCGGCGAGAAGAAACGATTTTTCATCGGCCTCGACATCTTTTTTGTTCCAACGGCCTCGAATCGCGTCCGTACGCAATAAGAGCAAGTCGTCGTCGCTCGTGAGGATTACGAATTACATCGACGATGGAAGTAAAAACGATGATATTAATAAAGAGACACAGGCGAGTAGTAGTAGCAGCAGTAAATATTATCAATTTGTCGCGCTTTCACGAGCGTTGACGATAACAAATTCGACGGCAGCTGCTGGAGGTGCTTCCTCTTGGCCCGAGGAGGATGGAGAAAAGACCCCTTCCTCTATTTTCGGGAGAGGAAAAATGTTCGTCGAGAACGCCTTGGCATCGTTCAAGAGTGGGATTAATCAGCGCTTAGAAGCCGATAAGAACTTTGTCTTTAAGTTATTAACTGAAATATGTATCGATGAGCTCATTACGCTCTCTGTGCTGATATGGGTGACGGGGTTGTCCTCGGAAGCGTGGACGCCAACTATTCGACTGGCCGCGCTCGTTCAAATGCTCTCTGCGGCGTTGAATGATACCTTAATAGTATATTTTTTAGCTCCGACGGGTTCCTCTGTTGAAAAAGATGGTAGCGGTGGAGGTAAGCCTGCGTTGGCGCACGTCTTTCAAGCTGGCGACTACTCGATAAAAGAGCGGATAGGGTGTTACTTCGCAAAGGCGAAGTTTTATTTAGTCATTGGTAGCGCGACGTGTACGGTGGCTACTTTCTTTGCCAAGGCTTTGGGAGGGAACTTGGCTGGATTCTTTCCAGGCGTGTTCGTACAATCCATAATGTTGGGAGGTATCCACATGTCCGTGTCTGCGAATACCAGGTACCAAATCGTCAACGGTATCGAACGAGTTATTTACGAAAAGTTGCCCCCAAAAATTTCCAGAGCGGGTTCTGTTCTCGTCAGGACAACGAACAACTTCTTAGGTGCGAGGTTATGGATAGTCTTGACGAAGCTGATTTCTTCGTGATGATGATGATGATTAACATTAAAAGTGTAAATATTGTACAAAGGTGATTTTTTTATCTACTACACAAAGCTATGATATGGCTACTAGACAGGCGGTTCGCTGCGTGGAAGCTTCTTTCCTTTTCTTCTTCTCTTTTTCCAGTGCGTGCGCGTCTCCTCTTTTTACGATCTCCAGAGCCTTTTAGCTGTTTTCGAAACCCCTTCTCCGTACATGTTCAACTGGAACAACCCGTATAAAGTCGCCACCGTAACGCCTAACACCGATGCACGAGCGGGTAATCGCGCAGATTTTGGTACGTAATCGCTAATCACAAAGTTTAACCCGATGTGCGAGTGCACCGGTAAGGCAACTCCCAAGGCTAAATCGACGGGTAAATTCCCGTCTCGAATGACCATCGCGGCTGGGACTAAACCGGCTAACGCGAAAGAAGATCCGTGATAGATCTTCATCATCATTTTTCCTCGATCGCCTTGGAGTAAACCCGCCATCTCTTGTTGTTGTTGTTGTTGTTGTTGTTGTTATTATTATTGTCTATGTATTATTTACTCTCGCTCGGTTTAGTCCTGTTTTTGTATGAGGACGAAGGGATCTCAAGCAGCTTTTGAGTTCAACAGGACGAGAGAAAGAGCAAAAAATTCACAAGAAGACTCCCCATAAAATGTATTCACATCCTCAGATACAAATATATCGTAAGGAATAAAAATGGGCATCAAAGGTTTGTCAAAACTATTGGCCGAGCACTCCCCGGGGTGCTCCATGGAGAGAAAGTTCCAATCGTACCTGGACCGGAAAATAGCCATCGACGCGTCCATGCACATCTATCAGTATCTGGTGAGAAAAACATCGTTCGTCGTTCGAAATTCAAAAAGTTTCTTCCATCATCAGTCTCACGCTTTCATCACTCTCATCGGCAAAGCATCCCTTTTTCATCCAGCCTCATCATTGCGCACACATCTGACGCGTTATTTATTGTTCTCTCGTTTTCTTCACAGATGGTTGTCGGTCGCTCTGGGGAGAGTCAGTTAACGGACGAGAACGGACAAGTCACCGCACATCTCATCGGTGTCTTGTCTCGTACATGTCGGATGCTTGAAGCCGGGATTAAACCGGTGTACGTGTTTGACGGAAAACCACCGACTTTGAAAGGCGGAGAATTGGCGAAAAGAAAAGATAAGAGAGACCAAGCGGAGAAGGATTTAGAAGTGGCGAGAGAAACGGGCGATAAAGATGCGATTGAGAAGGCGGCAAAACGAACCGTAAGAGTGTCCAAGGAACAAAACCAAGAAGTCATGCGATTGGTAAAATTACTCGGAGTGCCTGTGTTTGAAGCGCCGTGCGAAGCAGAGGCGACGTGTGCGGCTATGTGCAAAGCTGGTTTAGTGCACGGAGCGGCTACGGAAGATATGGATACGTTAACGTTTGCGTGCCCGCGTTTGATTCGTAACTTGATGGCGCCGGCGTCGCAAAAGAAGGACATCGCGGAGTACGATTTCGATAAGGTTCTCAAAGGTTTAGATTTGGATTACGACCAATTTATCGACTTGTGCATCCTATGTGGATGCGATTACACGGACTCAATCCGTGGTGTTGGTCCAGTGACGGCGTTACAGTTGATTCGCGAATATAAAAATATCGAAACTATCCTCGAGAACATCAAGGATAAAAAATACGTCGTCCCAGAAAACTTCATGTACAAAGAAGCCAGACAATTATTCAAAGAACCCGAAGTCATCGATACGAACAACTTGGAATTGAAATGGTCCAAACCGAACGAAGAAGGCGTTATTGAGTTCTTGGTCAAAGAGAAATCGTTCAACGAAGAGCGCGTTCGCAACGCCTTGGCGAGAATCAAAAAAGCGAAAGCCGGCGTCGCTTCTCAAAATCGTTTGGAATCGTTCTTCGGCGCGGCCACGGTCAAGAGTAGCACGATTGGAAAGAGAAAGGAACTGGAAAAGAAGAAAGGAAGTAAAGGTGTCGTCGGTGGATTCAAGAAATCGAAAGGTGTCGGAGGGTTTTCCAAATCAAAGAAGTAAATATACAAATTTTAGAACGCTCAAATCTCAAGAAGTAAGAATTGTCATGTCAGCATTTTCAAAGCACTCTGCCTGCATAAAAACAAAACACAGAAACAAAATGTTTCGTTGCGTGGCACCTTCTTTCTCTTCGTGCGTTCCTCCAACGCCTTCTTCTTCTTCTTCTCCTCGTCGTGCATACGATCATCAAAAACATCCTATTATACTCCGTCAGTTTATAGTCGCGAGCGCGGCGCTTACCATCGCATCGTTCGGGAACGTCCAAAAAGTGGAAGCTGGTCCTTCCTTCAGTGGCGTCGACCCGGAGAAGAGTGAGCTCATCCAAAACTTATTAGCGAAAACGAAAGAGGATAAATCCATGCTGGACCAGAAAAGATTAGATAATTATTACAACAAGAAGTTTCTCATCAATGAAATCACCGGGAAGGAGATTCTACCGAACCCTTGTGATCCCCGAGATTACGAGTTCGGTGGTCGGTGCAGGACGTTGCCAACCTTGCCATTACCTGGCGAAACTCTCCCGGAGTTTCCAGCTATAGTAAAAAATAACAGCAGTAGTGCAGCGCCTTCAACACAAGTAGAACAACTAAGCACAATAGAAGATGAAGTAAAAAGCAGTGATAGTGGTAATAGTAGCGAGGGAGGAATAGAAGTATCAAACGATGAAGATGTCGTGGATGTTGTCGTTGATGTGAATAATAAATGACAAATAATAGCACCTCTATGTATAGCTAATAGGTCCATTTAGAGCCCCGGTTGCGAATTGCCGAACAATTGGTTCGTTTGTTCGGTCAAAATCCGTAGCCGATCCTTCCCAGACAACTTTACCTTGGTGCAGAAAGACCAACCTATCGACGGCTCTTCGAATCGTGGAATGTTGGTGCGTAACTACAATGTACGAGGACACCCCACTCGACGACGGATGGTTCGGCGTATCCTGCAAATCTCTCATTAAGTTCTCAATCGTTGTAGAAGCAATAGGATCTAAGCCAGCAGTAGGTTCATCGTACATGACAACTTCCTCTATTCTTCCCGTGGCGGCTGTGGTGGATCCCATGTTCTCTTTGTTGACGATATCGTCTTTGATAATCGCTCTCGCTAACGCCGCTCGTTTTTTCATACCTCCGGAAAGTTGTGCGGGGTATTTATCCTCCGAACCTGCTAATCCTACTGCAGTTAAAGACTCGCCAACGATTTTCCTAATTTCTGATTCCGGTAAAGAAGAGTGTTCGTACAAACGAAAACCAACGTTTTCGCCAACCGTTAACGAGTCAAACAACGCCGCGCTTTGGAAAACCATCCCAACTTTCAAGCTCGGGTTCTTCTCATCGGACGCTAAACCTTCCCGTTTTTTACCTCTAATGATGACGTCTCCAGAATCTGGTAAGAGTAACCCAGCCATGACGCGGAGCACTGTCGATTTGCCCGTCCCCGAAGGTCCAATAATACCAACCGCTTCACCTCGTCTGATTTTCAACGACACCCCGTCTAATACTTTTTTGCTCCCAAACTGTTTTCGAACGTCTTTAAGCTCGATCAAAACGTCGTCGTCATTAATATTATTATTATTATTGTACCTAGAAGCGTTAGTGTATGCCTCGAGTCTTCTTCTTCTTCTTCTTATTCGCTGTTGTTGTTGTTGTCGTAGATGTTGTTCGTTGTAAAAACTAAATCGTTGAAACTGATTATGGTGATGTTGAAGGCTGTTTCTAATAGAAGAAGAAGAAGAGGAGGAGGAGGAGGAGGAGAAGGAGGACGAAGTAGAAGCGAAAGAGAAGAGTACTCGATCCATTTCTTTCTACGTGTAATGTGATACTGTGCGCGTGTGCCGAAGAAAGGGAGACAGAAAGTGAAGAAGGAGAAGGAAAGATGAAAATTTTGGATTCGAATGTGAACGATTTTAAAGTACAAAGTGAAAATATAATACAATATGCGCATGAAATGCAAAGGACTATTAAATTGTATGAGATCTCTCTCGCTCTAATATCGTTGATAGAGAAGATTGACCACGGACTGATCAACCATGACGTGGTCTTTCTGTTTAAGGATGGTCGCCCCGGCTGCTCTATTCTTCGCCTCTTCCGCCAATCGATACAGCGAGTTTTTTATATTCTCGCGAGTGACGGAATATAAATTGCGAATGACGGTTTGAAACTCTTCCAAGAGCATTAATTCTGCTTGAGAATTTCTTTGTTGTTGTTGTTGTTGAATACTTTTGTTCTTTTTGTTGTTCTTGTCGTCGTTATTCGCCGCGCCATCAGCGCTGTTTCCTACTTCTTTTACCAAACTCGTCTCGTTGCTGTTGTTATCGCTGCTTCGATTGTTGTTGTCGCTTTTCTTATTATTTTCGTCTTCGCGCGAGCCGTTAGAGGGCGGATTCGCATTTTCTTCATCTGATGGCGTCGTGAGTGTCGCCATAGTCGTCATTCTCTCGTTTCTTTTCTGCATGGTTTGTTCTTGTTGCGCGTGGAAGTATTGGTACTGCCCATTTGCTTCCTGAACTTCAGTCGTTCGCAATCTGGCATCGTTGTTGAGCAAGTTCCGCGGTGGGCTGAGGTTTTTAGCGTTATCCGCCATGATTTTATCAACCGCCAATATCGCATCCTTCTTCGCCTTGACGGTTTGTCGACGATTCTTTTGTTGTTGAGCTTTCGACGGTGCTTGCTTACCGCCTGCAGCATTTTTGCCGACAGTCACCTTCGCCTTTTTGTTGCTGGTATTCTTGGTATTGTTCTTGTCGTTCTTATTTACATTCATTCGGATTAATTCGTTCTGTGTCGCATATGGTGTTCCTAACGTGAATGATTTGGAGCCGAGAACAATCTCTTGTTCGTGCGCGCTGTAGTTGTTGTTCGTCATTGGCGTCGGGTGCATCGGCGGCATCGGCAAGTCTAGTGACTCCCATAAAGTATTGTTGGCGTTCGCGGCGTTGGAAGTATTCGCTGCCTTGTTGTTTGCATGCGTGGTATTAACGATGTTATCGGCGTTGTATATGGCGTTTCCCTCTTCTTCTTCTTCCTCTTTCAACACAGATCGTAGAGGAGGGACCGCGCCTAAGGATGCAGGCGGGACGACTTCCTCCGCGGCGAATAAATTGTTACTCGATAAAACTCGAGTGATGTCTCCACCGTTGTTATAAATGCTGAAGGAGTTCTGTCTGGAAATCGTTGGGAGCGTTTCCAAACCCATCAACGACGGTAACTCGTTGAAGAAGTCCGTCGATTGTTTGCTCTTTCTTCGTTTCGTCGGAGTCGTGTTCTCTTCCTCGGTCGTCTTCTTTTCTGCGGTGATAAAAGGCATTATTATTTTGCCTCCTTCAACGTCAACGTCAACTGCAGCAAGTGCTTCTCCGCCGCGTTTCGGAATCTGTGGTAAATCATTCTTCGCAAACGAGGCGTGAATGTCCTCGCTTTTGCGCTTAGTCCCAGTCATCAAGTGCGATCTGTTTCAATGCGTTCGGTAACCGTCGTCGACCAATCTGTCTTTCTGAGATCTGTGATCTGTACACGTATACGCGCGCACTTCTTTCTTCAATAATTTCTGGAGTGATCTTGGCAAAAATATCTTTTCGAGTGCGTCAGCAAAAGTGACACAATTAAACTCATTCTTCAGAGACTGCAAAAGAAGTTCTCTGCAAAAAAGGGAGGAACGCAGACGAATATACTCGGAAATGAAAATAAATAATGATTGATGATGATGACGATTTTGTACTCAAAAATTAAAACACACACAACAACTCCTCTCTCTCTCTCTCTTTCTCGATCCCCCTATTTTTTATTAAGCGGCGCCAGCGTTCGGACCGACAGTTCGAGTTTTCGTCCGCATCGTTACGAACTCCTCCGCGCTGGACGGGTGAATACCGACGCACGAATCAAACTGCGCCTTGGTCGCTCCACACTTCAAAGCAACGCCCATACCTTGCATGATTTCAGCCGAATCCGGACCAACCATGTGACAACCAATAACTTTATCATCCTTGGTATCGACGACGAGTTTCATGAACGCTTTCTCCGTTCTTCCAGCTAAAGTCAACTTCATCGGGGTGAACGAAGACGTGTAGATGTCGCAAGTGCGCCCTTCCGCGATGGCTTGTTCTTCAGTCAAACCAACGCATGCTACGGGTGGTTGGGAGAATACCGCGCACGGAACATTTTCGTAATCTGGTTCTTTGTCGTTTCCTCTCACAACCGTTTCAACGAATGCCATGCCTTCCATTAAAGCTACCGGCGTCAAGTTGATGCGGTTGGTCACGTCCCCGACGGCATAAATGTTTGGAATGTTAGTTCTCGAGTACTTGTCTACCTTGATGGCGTCGGCAGAATCGAGTTCGACGCCAGCGTTTTTTAATCCTATGTCTGGCCTCGTCGTGTTCGGCGCGCGACCGGTGGCAAACATGACGACCTCCGTGTTGATGGTCTTCCCGCCGGAGAGCGCAAAGTCGATGCCGCCTTTGCCATCTTCTTTTAAGGACTCCGGCGTCGTCGATTCGTGCACATTAATGCCGCGCGACTTTAAGGTGTTCATCACGTTTTCGCGGATTTCTGTATCGAAACCTTTCAACGGTAACGGTTGACGGAAAATCAAATCAACTTCGCAACCTAATCCTTGATAAATGCCCGCAAACTCTACGGCGATGTATCCAGAACCAACAATCGCTACTTTTTTCGGCAACTTTTCTAAGGATAGCGCGTCGTCAGAGTCAATGCCAAGTTCTTTACCCGGTATATCTGGTCTCACTGCGCGTCCACCAGTCGCGATTAAGATATTTTGCGCGGTAACTTTCTCTTTAGTGTTGTCCGCTTTCGTGATTTCTACCGTGTGTTTATCCAAAAGTTTGCCGCCGCCTTCGTACGCAGTCACGCCAGAACCGTCTAATAATCGACCGTAAATTCCGTTCAATCTCGTGATTTCTTTTGTTTTCGCCTCTAAGAGTTTCGACCAGTTCAATTTCGGGTTCGGGTCTACGTCCCACCCGAAACCTGCGGCGTCTTCGAACTCGGCTTTGAACCCAGAGCCGAACACGAAGAGCTTTTTCGGAACGCACCCACGAATGACGCACGTGCCTCCTAACCCACCTTGCGTGTCCGAAGATACCGGATTAAACGGTAATTCGACTAAACCTACTTTGGCACCCGCGGTGGATGACATTCTTGAGGCGCGGACGCCGCCAGAGCCGCCTCCGATGACGAAAATATCGTAATCAAAATCGTGTTTTTCCATCGTCGCAGTCGTCGTCGTCGTCGTCGTGTTTCTTCGAGTGCTCGATTTAATAGCTCTTCTTACTAAAGATTTACCGCTGTTTTTTAACGATCCGCAAAAGAATGTCGTGGTTCGAATTAAAGGTAAAGCTTGCATTCCCATGCTCTCGTCGTCGTCGTGCGTACTTACTTACAGGTAGTTTTATACTCTACAGGGCAACTTTGTACGAGTGACACTTTTTTCTTGTGCCTCGTTTTTTATTTTTCGGGAGGAAAACGATCGAGAAAAAGAGAGATAAAATTTTGATGAGCCTTCTTGACGAATATTAGTGGGCAGAGGAGGAATATTTCCCAGGAGGAACACGTGGACCACGTCGAACACACACGCGATGGATAATCAGAACAAACGAAGAAAAAAAAACACATCGTCATCGTCGTTACTTTCTCTCGCGTAATAGTATACATATACATATACATTTTATATATATATATTCACACACACGGGCTCACACACATATACAACCCACATATGTCATCCTTTGCCAGTTCGTCAGTCGCAGCGCGTTCCGTTCTCGTTCAAAACAAAGTCGCTTCCTCTGCGAAAAGAAATCAATCGAAGAGAGTATCTGCCACGACACAAATCTCTGCTTCTATGGCGCACAAGCAGCGTAAGATGGACGTCGCGGAAGCGAAAAAGTTGCTCGATAAGACCAAAACGTTTATTTTCGATTGCGATGGTGTCATTTGGAAGGGAGACTCGTTGATTGATGGCGTTCCGGAGACTATTGACATGCTCAAGAGTATGGGCAAGCAATTGTTTTTCATCACCAACAACTCCACCAAGTCCCGAGCGGGATATTTGAAGAAGTTTACCAGTTTGGGGTTGAACATCACCGCGGAAAATATCTTTTCCTCCTCTTTTGCGGCTGCCGCGTACCTCGAATCCATCAAGTTCGACGGTAAAGTCTACGTTGTTGGGGAAACCGGTATCGGGGAAGAACTCGACTTGCTCGGCATCAAGTGGTCCGGTTGCGAAGCCGATAAGGGTAAAGAAGTCACTTTGAGCGAAGGTTTGTACATGGATCACGACAAAGATGTCAGCGCAGTTATCGTTGGCTTTGACAGACATTTCAACTATCACAAAATTCAGCAAGCGACGCTTTGCATTCGCGAGAACCCGGGATGTTTGTTCATCGCAACCAACACGGATGCGGTGACGCACTTAACTTCTGCCCAAGAGTGGGCCGGGAACGGTTCTATGGTTGGATGCATTAAAGGTTCCACGCAACAAGAGCCGATTGTTGTCGGGAAACCATCCTCTTTCATGTTGGACTACATCGCCGAGAAGTACTCCATTCCGAAGGATGAAATTTGCATGGTTGGCGATCGTCTCGATACCGACATTTTGTTCGGTAAAGACGGCGGCTTGTCCACTTTGTTGGTGTTATCTGGCGTGACGACGGAGGATCGCTTGTTGAGCCCGAAGAACGACATTGTACCGGACTTTTACACCAATCAGTTGAGCGATTTATTGGAAGCGAAGTAAGAAAAATGTGTATTATGATTTCCACTATTTTCTATGTGTCACGATTTTTTTCGACAATGCCCCCCAAGCTTATTCTACATTCTATCTATCTCGTACATCATGTTAATTTCCTACTCTTTATTCTATTATGTTCATCTACCTTTTCCTTTTTCCTCCGTCGCCTTCTGGTTGCTCGAAGTCGCCCGGAGGAAGCTCCCCTAACAGCTCGTACTTTGGTGGATATTCTATGTATATGTATTTATATAAAATTTCCAACGAGTCGCACACGCACTCGATGTCCTCTAGAACAACATCGAATAATAACCACCACTGATGAGGATTCTCCGGTAACGCGACGTCCAGTTCTCTAGCTGCTAAATATATGCTAGCGCACGCAATCGTTTCTGAGTTGAACCGAACGCATATGGTCGTGTGCAACGCGTCGTTCGTATGATTCAGCGCTTTCTGCGTCAACTGTTTGTTCCCGGCCAAGGATAATATTTGCAAATAGTTCAACACAAACTTATGCGGATGTTCAATTTTGATCACAAACCCAAACTCTTTGAGCATGTGCCTTTCTTTTCGTACCAAATCTTCTTTAATATCCTCGAATCGATCTGAATACACGTCCAATACGACGGTTTCTGAACTCTTCTTCCCTTCCATTCGTTCTTCCACTCGAACGAGCACATTTACAACGTCCCTGAGTTTTCTAGGAGACTCCTCGAGCTTCGAGGCTAACCATATGGACGTTGCTGCCATGCGCTTGACGTTAAATTTCTTCAGAGACTTCTTGAAGTAAAATCTGTGCAACAACACTTGACCAGTCGCGATGCAAGATTGATTGAGTTTCAACATGCGACCGCATCTTCGAACGAATTCACACCCGAACAAGCGCGCGTTAAACTCTTGCGTCTCGTCGATCTCATCCTTCCGAGAGGGCGTTTGTGCAGATTCCTCGTCTGAGACGAGAAAGTACATGATGATATCTGATGATGTGTTGCGATGATCACGACGTCTCTTTCTCTACCTATATTATTATCACAACATCCACCACTTTTGTTTTGTGCAACGTTCTCGCTAAAACCTGAATTCTTGAAAGAGCAGAGGGGGGTGGTGGTTACTCGCACGAAGCACTATTAATTTATTACAAAACTCGTACTAAAAACTCTCCCGAGACTGGCTCGGTAAAATGAATCTTTTCCGAAATCAACCATTGTTCGACGCTCGATGGTAATCGACTGGGCGTTCGAGACCCTTTGGTGTGATGTCCTGTCCCGACGAGGATGCTAATCAACTCTCCGCGAGACTTTCCACCGCCGGCGCCTAACTCTCGCTTTAGAATTTGAAGCGCCTCGGCTACGTGAAGCCCGTGTAAATCTATCGTGCTGCTATTATTCCTGTTTCTTTCGGAGTATATCTGATTCGAAGCTTGCTCATGAGCTCGTTGCATTGCATTCGCGGCTTCTTTTCCTTTTGCCGATAGTTCTTTCGCCAGAGCTTTATTACCTGAAAGAAAAGCAGTCGTCGCTTGTTCGTAGCAGACGTTTCTCACGCGCGCTAAATCACGCGCATCTGCTCGATTTTCTTTGTACAGATTGGACACCAGATCACCGGTTTCCACCCATTCGGTAGTTTTTGTCGATATTTCATTCTGTGAATCAAAGTACGTCGACCGTGTGGTCATCGAAGAGGGCGGATGCGAGGAGGTGGCCCAGGACGACGTCGCTGGAGCTTGCCTGTCAACGTAGTTCGATCTTCCTCCAGAGAGATAAATCTTTTGAGGTAGTTCTTCCTTCTTTGCTGCTATGTTGTTGTTGTTGTTGTTTTTGTTGCTATATCCAGCACCACCGCCACCTAGAGAAGGAAAATTTTCTTCGTTAATCGCCGGCGCTTCTGGGACCGGCGCTTCGTAGTCACCTTCCAACTCCTCTAATAAATCTAACGCGCAGTTTATATCATGATGAGCGGCGTTGAACAGGATATCTTCGAGTATAGCTTCGTCTATATTCGGGAATTCTTGCACGAGCCATCTCATTTTCTCCTCGTCGGGTATATCATCAAACTGTTGCTCCTGCTGACTACTACTGGCGTGAACGTTGTTGTTGTTGTTGTTGTCGTAATAATAGTCTCTTTCTGTGTAGTGTACTCCTACTTCACTAACAGCACCACCATCTAATCCTTCTCCACCCTTTACGAACGCGGAAAGATCGTCCGCATCATCCTCGTTTACGAATCCAAAGACTCCTAAACTTGATGTCAAGTCCTGAACTCCTCCCTCGCTCTCATTCGTCGAAGCGGCATTGAAATGGGAAGAAGTTGCAGTTGGGTTGAACGTAAACGTCTTCGCGTTCGGGTTCAACATTTGTGGTTCTTCTTCGTCTTCTTCTTCTTCTTTCTCTCTCGAGTATTGATTATTATTCAACCTCTCTTCCCTCAAAAGGTTCTTGAACGCCACGGTGTGCGTTCAAATAAGATTCTTTCTTTTTTCTTCTTCTTCACTCTTCGACGTTTTTAACGGTTGTCGTCCACAGGGCGGCGTTGGTCTTCTGTGTGACGAATCGTCGTCGTTTTCAAACCAAAAAAAAGGAATAAAAAGCTCCGGCCTGTTTTTTTCGCGTCGAAGTCATTTTTTTCGCGTCCTTTGGAAAAAAAAAAAGTGGCAAGTCAGCATAAAATTGGAAGACTTTAGAAGTTTTGTGCGCGTGAGAGAAAGAGAGAGACCGCACACATAAACATAAACACGCACGCATAATCATGAGTGCGGCGGCGTGGATAAAACCACCAGAGAGCACTGCTTCGTCCTATACTGTTAAAAACACGAGAGTGCCTGTGGTTTTATTATCTTTCGCCGAGGATAATGGGACAAAAACCGATGATGTTCTGAATTCAGTTTCGTCCTCGAAAGGCACTCCAGAAGTCGCTTTCCGAACAACGAACCCATCGTCTGATTACTCCGGAGATAGAGATGGATTGGTTTTGGTAGACATAACTGTCAAAGACGGGATAATCGCACGAATTAAGCCGTCATTTTCTTCAGAAGGAGAAGAAGAAGAAGAAGAAGGAAACGTCCTCGACGCGAAGAAAGGGGTGTGCATGCCCACCTTTTGCGATATCCACACTCACGTGGATAAATCGCACACGTGCGAACGAAGTCGAAACGAATCGGGATCTTTAGCCGGTGCGGACAAGTCCTGTCAAATCGATGAAATACACTGGATGGAAGAAGAACTCATGGCGAGAATGGAATTTTCTCTAAAGACAGCGTACGCGCACGGCACGTCCGCTATTCGAACTCATTTGATGTCTGGTCCGACTCAAGGCGCGCTGACTTGGCCGGCGTTTATGAAACTTCGAGAAAAATGGAAAGGACGAATAGAACTACAAGGGGTCTCGTTATCAATTTTGAGCTTTTTCAAAGATGAACACTCTAGCAGAAATCTAGCTCGGACGGTTAAAGCGCACAAAGGGATTTTAGGTGCCGCTGTGTCGTGTTCTGACTACGGAGGGACAGATTTGGATCCCCACACGACGTGCGGGGACGAGATACACGCTTTACTCGATAAAGTGTTCCAACTCGCCATAGAATTTGAACTTGACTTAGATTTTCACGTCGATGAAAACGGTAACGAAGAGTCGAAAGGTTTGTTGCACATATCTGACGCAGCGATTAGAAACAATTACAAAGGACAGATCGTTTGCGGGCATTGTTGTTCTTTGGCGGCGCAAACCGCTGAGAATTTGGAAATCATGTTACAAGCCGCAAAGAGAGCCAATATTACCATCGTTAGTCTGCCTATGGTAAATCAATGGCTTCAAAATAGGTGTGAACTAGGAGAAAAAACGCCGAGACGTCGTGGAATTCCTCTTTTGAAGGAGATTACCACAAGAAATATTCCAGTATGTTTAGCGAGCGATAACATCAGAGATCAATTTTATGGGTACGGGGACTTGGATATGCTCGAAGTTTTTCGTCTCAGCGTCTTCATTGCCCATTTAGACCGTCCTTCTCTTGGTGACTGGCCTAAAGCTGTCACGACAACGCCTGCACAGGCGATGGGAATAGGTGAAACTCACGGATTGCTAAAAGAAGGCGGTCCGGCAAACTTTGTGATCTTTCGCGGTCGACAATACTCTGAGTTATTTTCGAGATCTCAACACGATAGACTCGTCGTGCGAAACGGAAAATGGATTGCAACTACTGTGCCTAATTACGACGAGCTCGATCCAATCTTAGATCACCACGCGTTGAGCAAAACTCAACCATTAATAGGAAACAACGATAGTAAAGAAAATAGAAAGACAATAGTTTAACGAAGAAAAAAGTGCGCGTTTTTATTTATATATATATTACTAGGTCAGCGGCAAAGCTATCAAAGCTATCCTTATTATATGCTACAACTTACTAATTTCTAATTTGATCTGTTTTACTATGTCTGGAAGAGCAGCTTTCGAAAGAACCTCGAGCA
>Ga0209090_10000183_pt1 | contig 38785 bp, 24 predicted proteins | sample ArcticOcean_MG_C_9_FD_187432 | JGI IMG/M metagenome (GOLD analysis project Ga0209090, IMG submission 187432) | Marine microbial communities from western Arctic Ocean - ArcticOcean_MG_CB2_152 (SPAdes) (version 2) | ecosystem: Environmental > Aquatic > Marine > Oceanic | place: Arctic Ocean... | reverse complement strand
TCCAAGACCTTTTTTTTTTTTCGTTTGACTCGTTGAACTTGTTGCTTTAAGTTTAGGTTGATTTTCACGCTCATCTGCAAGTCTATTGGCATTGATAATACCTTCTTTAGTAGGATCTTCAATCGCATCAAATAAAAAAGTTAGAGCATTACGTTCTGTCTTTGATAATCCTGGATGCCAGAATCGAATGATGAGTACATAACGATCCGTTTTCTCTGATAAATTTTTGGTACTGTGGATGAAACTTGTGTCTGCAATAACTCCAGAACCATTTTTCCAAAAATGTTGCTCATTCCCAACACGCATCCAGCATTCTCCTTCTGGTACATCTAGTCCCAAATGAGACGTCAATATAAAGTTAGTATTGTCTGAGTGAGGTTCAATGCCAGTCTGCGGTGACTGACGTGCAAAAAATACTTCAACTGATGGAACTTTGAATCTTTTTACTAGTTCCGTTGTCCTCGGAAATAATGACGAGTTTGTGATATCCCATACACAGCGGTCCTGTAACACGAGCGTACGCCAGTCTGGTCCGTATGCAATCGCCTCTTCTCTAGCTGCTGGTGCCCAGATGTAATTGCCTTGTTTTTCTATGTCAGTATTAGTCACAGCTCCTTGTAACTCTCCCAGTATGACTTCGTAATCTTTCTCAAGTTTTTTCATCCAAAGAAAATCAGGGCTATCGGTATCATGGAAAGGGCGTGCTTCGAGACCGGATATATAGGAGGATGCTCTTTGTATGCCAAAGTTAGCATGATCTCTATAATATTCTTCATCTGCAGCTAGAAAATTCAAGCTTTCGATTACTCTCTTGGTTTCGACTGAGCCGTAACGCTCTCTAATAGCGCTGGAAACTGAAGTTAAAAGGTCACAATCTTCTTGTTGCGCACGGCAAATATAGTTTCCTCGGTTATGGCTCGTACTTCTTGTTCTTAGGACGAGTAATACGTTCTTTTTTTGTATATTTTTGAGGTGCCACGTTGATCTTCTTGGCTCAAGTATGCTTTGCGTAGAAGCTTGCATGTGGATTTGAACTTGAGGTGCAATCTTGCTCAGTTTCAGAAGAACGAGCAACAGAAGATTTCCCGGAATCCTAGCAACAGCTACAGCTCTATTTAAGAACTTGCGATGCGTATTTATCGAGGGATCGATCTATATATTTCAGTATGCTGCTGCTGTACACCGTGTACAAAAAAACCCGTGTAAAGTATCAGCGTTTAAAGTATGGTCCATATGATAGGTTCAATAGTTTGCCTTTTCTGCCATTTTTTTTCGGCCTTCACACACCTTTTGGACTAACCGGTCTTCCTCTGATAAGGTCCGCAGTGATCAATATTATGGATACCTTTCATACGTACTCGTACAAGTGATCCAAAAAAACAAAACAACTTAGTGACAACTGACAACTAAAAACAAATTAAATAAAAACAAATAAACTCGTATGATGTCATAAGTGATATTGGAGGTTCCCTGGTTCCGCGGTAGTTTACGAATAAAACTATTCAAGTATTCATACGAGTATAGGCATCAGGAGGTGAAAAGGAAGATTGAGTCTTCCACACTGTGAAAAAGTGTCCTTTCAAGAAAGGAACTCAGTAAGAGTAATACTTTTACAAGTAACAGGTTGCACAACGAACGTATAGGTATATGCAATACAAAGGAACGGTTGGACTCTTCCAAGTTATAAACCGGTGTTTTAATGAACTTCGACTCAATATCGAACTCTAATACCACCGGAGACGTTCCAGATGAATGGTATCGCGATGAGAGTCACGTCGGTTATTCGTTACTCGGATTAAAACTGGAAAAACAGAAAAGGGCGGACTCTCTCGATGAGCTTTTACATAAAATAGACAGGAGTGATAGTTGGAGACAGCTCGTAGACAAAAAGCTCGGTTCCGGCATATATCTATCGGCAAATGAAGTAAAGTTTATTCGTAATTTATGCACGGGTGTGTTTATGAATGATATCGATGTAAATACGCAAATACATACATCTAAAGTCGAAATTGGTCGGGCTAACGAGCCTAAACGCCGCTTTCTAGCTTCAAAATGGGAATCCAAACGTGTCATTAACATTTTGAGATCTATTCGTAAAAGAAAACCTGAGTTATCAAGGCTGCACCAGATAGCTCCTAAGCTAGGATTACTTTGGAATGGCATTGAACATTCAGTACATTCAGAAAGAGGAGCACTTAGAGCTCCCCGTGTCAAACTTGGGGGTCATGAAGATTCATACAATGCACCTCTTGAATACCTTGGCAATACAGGTGATATATCTAATTTAGGTACACTGCGCTGTGTACCCGTGTTCAAACACTTCCTCAACGAGCAGTTTGGTAGATGCCTGGATCTTTATATGTGCCCTAGGGCTAAAAGGTCAAAAATGGATATGAATGTATCTGACTTACTACAAGACTTTCAGACACACGATGTGAAGCCTCTCTTCCCTTCAAAGCTTATGATGAAGTTTGCTGGACATGAAAAGGCAATAACATCAATGAGTGTACATCCGTCTGGAAATTTATTAGCATCCTCTGCGTTTGATAGCACAGTACGAATCTGGAGCTTATCTACGGGGAGATGCCTTCATATGATCAAAACAGTGGCACCAGTGTCTAGTGTGACATGGTGCCCCCAGAGAGATAAATCCTTGATTTCTTTCCACGTATTTGATACTGTATATTTTGTAGACTTGATGGATGCTTTGAAATCTCGATTCAATGACGGTCCAATAGAAATTAATACCGAAAAAATGATGGCAAGTTCTTCTATTGAGCTCCCGAGTAAAGTTCCTTGTGGCTGGTTCGACTTAAATAAAGGAGTATACAATGTTACAAATCCGTATTATCTAACTAATGCATCTTGGCACCACAAGGGTGATTTCCTTTGCGTATATGGATCAAATATAAATGAGATATGTGTCCACCAGATTTCAAAAAGAAGATCACAAAAACTATCCATAGAAGGGAACAATAGTATCTCGAGAATCATTTTCCACCCTTGCAAACCATGCCTTTTGGTCGCTTCTGTGAAGTTCATTGTAGTATATGATCTCAAAAGTCAGCAAATTTTACGTAAATTTGTATTTGAGTCAACTCGTGTAAACACTTTGGATGTGCATCCACAAGGTGACTACATTTTGGTAGGTTGCGCTAACGGTAAATTATATTGGTACAATATTGAGCAGTCGAGTAATGCAGAACGTACACTATCTTTCAACTATGGTGTGATATCAGTAGAGTTTCATAAGACTCAACCATTTTTCTCTATTGAATTGAATGACTCTTCAGTTCAGATTTTTAGTTTTTTTGTAGCAGATTTTTTGTCAAGGGTGGCAATAAAACCGCTGAAAACAATCAAAGATAGTCGCACAAAAGTATTCTCCGCATGTCGCAATTGTGTACTGCATCCTGCGCAACCGTGGTTGTTTAGTGTAGGAGGTACTTTTGATGACGAAGTATTTCTTTTCACTGAATACTAAAGAAAAATATAGTTACTGGTGCTGTTATTAACGAATCAAAACAGAACAAGAAAACAAAAGTGCTGGATATGATTGAGTATTTTTTATACGCCACAAACAATGCGCACACTTAATGAAAAAGGAAGAACTCTAGCGAAGCTTTGATTTCAAGTTTCAGTTACCCCCATCAATTAATTTTTTGAAGTTGTCTCCGAATTTTTTAAGACCCTCTGCTGCTTCCTGGGCTGGCATCCGCGTCTCTTCCTCAGGTGGAATAACATAAACGTCCTTTTCTGAAGGTTTAAACATAGAGTTGGGATTCTTTTTGTCCAAAACACTAAATCCATACTCAAGTTCTCTCGCACTCTTCAACATAGGCATTTTTCTGACCATTTCTTCCAGCTGAACCTGCTCTTTGTACAAAGCTTGGCCAATATTGTTTGTCAGTGATTTCAGAGCCATCTGCAAGAAGTAATGAGAAAAATGATAATAGAAAAGAGAAAGACACACATCTTTCGATAAATTACTGTCTAAACCTTTCACTAAGGTATTAGCAGTTGAACCTCCCGTGACTACGTTGAGAGGAAACCACGTTTTCAACCCTTTTTTTGACCGGACATAAATTACAAATTGTTCATTATCTGGATCAATCGGCGGTAAGAATTGTTCTCTGCATTTGCATAAAGTCATTCTTTCGAAAGTTTAAGTCAAAATTATTCTTACACAGAACCTCCTTGCTTTGGGTTCGAACCTCTTCGATTTTGTTGCTTTCCTTTTGCGAATACCTGACAAAAATATCATATATGAAATTCAACAACTCATAGGTGACGAAAGAACCTGAAAGTGGAGACGCTTGGGAGGTGTTTTCTGCTGCTTGAGGCAACTTTTCCAGCTATTGTGTGGTGCAAAGCGGGAACTAACATGAATGTGGATCGTTTGATACATAGTACTCTTGTGATTGAAGTTCTGAATAATTTTTATTAGTTAGTGAAGTGCGTATAAATTGTTTCGTTACAAAGACAGAATTTTCTACGGGCCTTTGAAAAGGAAAAGTGATAAAAAAAATTGTTCACTTTTCACATCATTTTTTACGAACGAGTATGGGTTAAAATTACTAAACGGCATCTGGGTGCCCGATTTTAACCAAAAAAACACCATTTGTCGCATATGCAAGATTTAGTGATTTACTTTGGCTTCTCTCTTCTTTTTCTCCGTTCTTCTTTTGAATGGCACAGTTTCGCGCAGCACACCAACACGGTAAACTTCTAGTCAACTGCGTGTTCTAAATAACTCAAAGGAAATATAGCACAAAAATACTGCTATAATACTCTTCAGAACCGGCTTTGCGTGGTTCTCATATTCTAACCACACTATAGGTGTTCAAGAGAGCCTTATTAAGTCCTTCATTCGTTTACACGGCTTCAGTACCGCGATAAATCTTGGCACATCCGTTTTTTATGAAAATTTTATAAGTTCTAATAACCAAGTGAATAGGTACACCTTTCACACATTTTAAAGGTGAGTATGTAAAACACAGATAATGTGTCCTTCCTCCTTCACCGTGCCAGTCAATTTATCATGATTCCATATTATAGAGTTTAGAAAGATATTCATGATCGATCCTACATCTTTTTTATTTGGTGAAAGTGACGCTCCTTCGGGACAAGTTTCTCGTGAAAGCGAGTCGGAGAACAAAATATACAGTGAGGTGAGGCAATTACGTTATTTTTCGATCGTCTGCGAACAATCCCTATAGTTATATGGTAATATTTCCACCAAAAGTGAGAAGGTACGATTTTTTAAACCTTGAAGTAAGAAAGAACTAATAAAAAATAATAAAGGATAATATAGTAGGGTCGAAAGGCTCAGGGCTTATTCCATTACCAAAGGCACCTCCAGGAAAACCCAAGGTTCAAGATAGTATTCCACCTGCTCAGCTGCCAGATGGAAGATGGAACACGTTCAATGGGCAACCACCACTTGCTCGCTTCAACTCAAGAGGTCAGCGCATTCTACCTGGTGGGTCTGGGGGATCACGATTTATTCCGCCAGAAGAGTACAAAGAGTTCTTACATTTAGGACACGGGGGTATCTTTGACCTAGATCTAAATAATGTAGACATGCTGCCATGGAGAGTTCGCGGAGTAGAACAAGATGCATACTTTAACTATGGTTTTAACGAGAGAAACTGGCGGGAATATACCACTGAGATCAGGAGAGCACGGATTGATGCTCATCTAAAAAACCAAATTGAAATATTCTCAGGAGTGAATTTTGATTCTGAGTTGCCCGACGAAGTCCGTCAAGCACTGACGAACTCTAGCATAACTAATCAAGAAAACTCGAAGATAGCTCAAAGAGCCTTTCCTGACAATGAACTATCTCAAATCATTTCAGTCCCAGGTATTCAAAACAGCGAGGAATTAGCAGTTCTGAACCATATGCCTGAGTCAGAGCATTATGGGAAATACAATGGAATATTTTCGACAAATTATTCTAAATATTTAACTAGTGATACGATTAATTTACCTCAAATCCAAGATGAAGCGAGGAGGCTGCAAGAACAGTATACCAAAGATGCAATATTTTTAGAAGCAGCTTCTCAAAAGATGCACCGCGAGTTGAGACAAAAAATAAAAGCTTTAAAAAACATATTGACTAGTCAAAACATGTAACCCTAAATATGAATCGAGCATTAAAAGACACTTACAACATCCAACATAATGAAAGACGTTTCACATTCGGTTAGCTTTTTTATGTCGGCAGAAGTAAAGCAACACTTATATACCGTACTTTCAGTACGAGTTGTACCAGGTACCCGGTATATACAAGCATAATTGCATAAAGACAAATAAATATAAAAATTGAGTTTTTGATTAAAACTTCGCCTCGGACAAAAAAATGACTGCTGGATATTACAAGTTAATGATGGCGGCTACATTAACATTGGCGACGAGTTCACAAGGCCTCTTGACTACTGCATCTAAGTCAAATGGAGAATACAGATACAATTTCGCCACTGTACCATTTTTAGCTGAAGTATTGAAACTGGTTGGTTTTCTTTTCTTGAGAAGTTTTTTTATTCTTTTCCTAGGTTGTTTCAAGTTTACTACTACACCGTCAGTTTTTGATAGATCCGAAAGGCACGCACATAACGCGCGATTGGAAGAGTGCTCTTTTATATCCTATACCGAGCATCATTTACTTGATTCATAACAATATCCAGTTTTTGACCCTTCAATATGTAGATCCTTCTACTTACCAAATCCTAGGAAATTTGAAAATAGTTACTACTGGTCTACTTTTTCGAATTATACTAAAGCGTCACCTCAATAGACTACAGTGGATAGCATTAGCTCTGCTGATGATAGGCGCTACAATAAGCCAAATCAGTTGTGATAAAGGCTCTACTTTAGCGGCGCCATTGATGGGTTATGTTCTTGGGATTATTTCTGCATGTCTCAGTGCTTTAGCAGGTGTCTACACTGAGAAGCTCATGAAAATGAATAATGATAATTTGTATTGGCAGAATATTCAACTCTATGGTTTTGGTGTGATTTTCAATGGTTTAAGATTATTTTTTGATGATGTTAATGTTGGATATTCGAATGGAATATCTTTATGGCCGAGAGTTGTGACTCGTGGATATAACATCATAACTTGGTTTGTAGTTTTTAATCTTGCATTCACTGGACTTCTAGTGAGCTGGATTATGAAATATGCCGATACAATTGTTAAAGTATACAGTACCTCAATGGCGATGCTCGTTACTATGTTGTTTAGTATAATCTTATTCGACATATCTCCAAATTTACAGCTATTACTTGGTATTCTCACTTCCTCAATATCATTACGTTTGTACTATTTTGATACAGCGGAGTTACATCCAGATATTACTAATAAAAATTCAAAGCTTCGTGATCGAATTTGATGGAGTAAAATACTGTGGGCACTTAGGTGACTCTTAACTTTGCTTCTCTTGGCATTTTTCATACTCATTTATGAGGCTCTCTAATACCTCCTTTGAGTCATCAAACTCAGTAAAATTTCCCTGTGCACTTGATTATATGATGTAGGGAAAAATGATAAAGCATACTCGAAACATATCATATTTCTCATATTGATCAAGGAACGCTTTTCTACGCATAAGCTTGTCGTAGTGACTTAGGCAGCTTTTAAATAGGTGACGAATACTAGAGCAAAATATTTCATTGTAAAAGTTGTAAAAGAACACAAAAATTCTACCATGTGTTATTTGCCAGCATCATTCCACTCACACGATGTGATGTTTGGACGTACGGTGACTTTCTGGACACGACAACCTAGCAGAAGAATGTTGTTCATCGTGCGCGAATATGTAAAAATACAATAAACCTGGATATTTGCTGGACCCCAATCAATAAAATTTATCAGTCTCTTCTCCCGAATTCTTTGTAGACTCTTATGAACCTAAAATAAGAAATATAAGCAAGGTCTTTCCCAAAAACTCTTCTGAATTATTCAAACTAAAATAAACAAAAAAAAATTTGGTTGCAAAGCGAAAATGATTTGTATACTTCCACGACAGAAATATTAAACTAAATTCTTCATAAATAGTTTTCAAGCATTACCTGAAATGCATCTACATTTCCCTGAATCACGTTTAAGATTGATATATATTTACTCTGTATTCAGAAAGTTTAGTTGTATGACAGTCATGAAAAATATATAGAGGAAACCTCTTCAAATTCTTGTTCTCTGATATTTGATGATACCATAATATTTTTTGCCTGCAATAATCGTCTCATGACATCTAGCACCGTGGTCTTGCGTGTCCTATAAATGCTCTCAGAAATGATGTTAATCGTAGACAAAGTTGTTCTCACGCGTTCAACCCGTGTGCATACGAGCTCAGCGGAGTGTACCCTGTCATCAAAAAATGACATCGTGGTGTAGGTACCAGTGACTAAGGTTATAAAAATAAAAATCTTTCATGGAAGCAATATTAAAAAAACTTTCCGCAACTAAACTGACCAGGTCATTATTCATGTATCCAGGATATCTCAGCGTAGTCGTGCTCGCCGCCATTACAGAAGAGACCAGGGAGTTCGTGTGCGAAAATGTAGGATTATCAATTTTCATTTTTTCCTCCGCAATTCGATTTAATGCAGTATTATCGAGAACAACCACGCTGTCACTGTTCAAAATCAATCTTTTCAAAGTTAGAAGAGAATTGTAGGGTTGCACAACTACATCTACAAAGCATTCAACACGGAGAGTCTATATTGATAAGAGTAACATTACCGCTAATTTCATTCTGATTGGGGAAAACACTGTATGTTTGAACCAGTTTTTTGCCATATCGATCACCGAGGGCCTAAAAAAATGTTCAATTTGAACAAAAGAACTATCTTCTATGAACCTCAAGGATATAAGAACCCAGCCCTGAACCTGTACCGCCAGCTATTGAGTGGCACATCACGAATCCTTCCAGGCTGTCGCTACCATCTGCTTCTCTATCTATCATATCCATAATCTCATTCTGAGGAATAACGAAAGTACGTGAGTTTCAGAAAGTTACAAAAAGGAAATATACCTCTACACTTGCTCCCTGTGAATATCCGCTTGCCCAATTATTACCTGCTCCTCCACCTTGCTGCGACACGTACATATTTTCATTATTAAAAAGCCTCTTATGATCCGAATTCTTTATCCCATTTATTACACGTGGTTCAAGATCTAGTAACTGAAAAATATTTTAAAGCAAGAAACTTTCCTAGAGGAAAAATCTCACCAGAGCACGCGGAATGTAGTGGTTGTCATCAGCCTGATAGAAAAATACATCTTTCCTATCTATCCCCGGAGAAGATTCAGCGACTTCATCGAAGGAGCCCGATTTGCTGATTCCATGCTCAGAGCACAACTTTATACGCGATTCTTCAGTTTAATAATTTAAGAAAAAGAAGATTAAAACGGTCTACCTTGCTCCAAAATTCGGTGCCGATCTGATTTCCACACTGTCCAACCTGTAAAGTAATTATCTCTCTAAAACAATGAATTTTGGAGTGAAACATGATAAGACGGAATTTAAAGAAAATAAGATAAGTGTTAAACCTTGGCATTGTATAAACTTTGTGTTCGTTTGCGCTGAGTTAAGTTCGACACTTCCTCTTTTTTGAAAAAATTTCCCCTCTTTCTATTGAAACCTCTACTCCCCCAACCAGTGTAGCACTACTTGGTACCTAGGTATGCCATACTTGGAGTTCTACACCCCCACATATTGACAAAAAATTAAAAAGAGAACACACGTAAATTCGTAAAAAACAAGAAAAAACTTTGTTTTATGTCTGTAAAATAAAATGCCAGATTGAACGGATTCATTACGGGAAAGTCAGAGGGATATAAAGAATTATAGATGTTTGGAACTCAAGATCTCAAGTTGGAATATTGAATTTATGGAATAATTTATAAGAAAGTTTCTCGCATCTTTGTTTGATATCATAGTATCTCGAAAAACGTTAACACTGAATAAGGAGTAAAAGTTTTACATTTCGTTTGATTGAATGTATCGCTGCTCGCCACGAGTGAATACTATTGGCGCTACCGGTGGTTGCCGAGACTCACCACGAAGACATAGACATTTCTGGTCCAGAAGAAGCTGTTGCAATAATGAGTCAGAAAGGCGAGTTACTCTGATAAAAGAAATACTTGCGGTCGAAATCAATTCTGATAACTTTGAGCAGTTCGGACAGGTATACCGATATACATTTTTTACTTCTCTTCCTTTTCACATGATATTTGAAGGTTGTATCGTGGCAATACGATGGAAAAGGTTTCTCAACAGACGTACGCAGCCTCTTTTTTAAAGTTCCTTAACTCACGCAGGCACGATTTTGTGCAGGAACTTCAACTGGAGATAAATCGTGGGACTCCGAGATATTATATATTCAGAAAAGAAGAAAGAACGCTAAACTTCCATAAAATTACGTATCACGAGCAAGTCACGCAGTGCTTAGCATCGGTTCAAAATTCTCCGTGGTAAAAGTCAAAAGAAAAGAACAAGAGAAACTATTACTAAATATCTGATTATTGCAGGTACATAGTCGTTGCTAAAGCTAACTTTCGCATAGATAATCCTCCATCACTGAATGATCTTGTGGCTTTCAAAGTTACTGGTATTACAATTAATGACAATTCCTTTTAATTTCTTATTTCTAACTCAAGGGGGAACTATTGTAAAGCTTAATATGGGGACTTGGCATGCGGGACCACTCTTTCAGGTAAATGTGGTTACTTTCATTAAAATGAATAGGAAACTGATTATTTACTTTAGGATATTGATACGATGGATTTCTTTAGTTTAGAGCTGAGTGATACGAATATTATCGATCATAATACATATGATTACTCACCTCAATATATTTCTTTTGAGATAGTAGATAAATGAAAAATAAAGAAAAAAGGAGACTTTTTAGTCATATGTAAAGTAGCTCTAAAAAAAGTCAAAATTGAATCCTAAGCGTCGCTTGGAGCTCACCAATAGACATTTTGGAATATTCATGCATTTATTCACGCATTTTTCAACTTAGTTCTGACGCTGTAGATAACTTTTTGCTCCTGTGAGTGGTGCTAGCAATAATATCCCAATTCCACACGCACAAATTAGGGAAAGGAAAAAGGCATCCCACCCATATTGTTGCACAAGAAGCGAAAGTGGCACACCAGCATTTGCAGCACCTAGATAAGCTATCCATCCTAGAAAGCCCTCACTAGCACCTACCGAACGTCGCCCGACGATTTCAGCTCCACATAAGCCAATGAGCATTTGAGGACCATACAGGAAAAAGCCAATCATAAATACGATCAGTGCTTGCAAAAACGGCATACCTGCAGGGATGGCCCTGAATGATAATAGCATGAAAGCCACTCCGACAAGGTATCCGATCACAATTTGGATACGCTTGCCGACAGCTCCACCATTCGAACTCGCTATATACCAATCACTTATTCTACCCGCCAATAGACTTCCAACAAGGCCACCGAGCTCAAGCCCAGATACACGTACTGCTGCTGCACCAGCATCTATAACACCCTTCTCTTTTATTAAATAAAAAACTGACCAAGATGTAATTCCTTGTCTAACAACATAAACACAAAAATATGTGAACGCAAGTCCCCATATAAAAGGATTTGAAAGGACATTGTGAAGTAAATTCTCCCATAAATTAATTTTTTGTTCCACTTGTTCAGTTTGATTTTTTTCTTCCTCGTCGTTACTTATATTTTCAACAGGCTCAAAGCCTTTGGCTTCTGGAGAGTCTTTAAGAGTGAGAATAATCACAGCACCAACAAATACTGCAATAAAACCGGGTGCCCAGAGCCCCCAGCTCCACCCATATGTACGAGCAGCGGTCCCAGCCAAGATAGGTGCAGTAAAGCCTCCCAAATTATGGGCAATATTCCACATACCCCAATAAGTTCCTCTTTCCTTGGAGGCAAACCAGGAGGTGAGGATTTTTGCACAGCTTGGTGCACCAAAACCTTGCAAAATACCATTCATAGCCCATAGCACACAAAACACGGGCAATATTGAACTAGCACCAAACATAATGTTCACAAAACCTGTGGCAACTAAACCACCGCCAAGCATAATGCTCGGGGATAAAGCGTCCCCAACTACCCCACTAATAAATTTACTACATCCGTAACAGAGGGGGAAAATGGAGGTAATCACTCCAATTGAAGTGATATCCAATCCGAGGCTTGCCGTAGCAACCATTGCCGGAGCAGTAAATGTAAGGCTATTCCTCGTTAAATAGTAACAAGAGTAGCCAATAAGTATGCTCAGGAAGACACCCATTCTCACACGTAAGAACTGCGGACTATATTCCTTTAGTTCGAGTGAACTTTCGTCATCAGCTGCAGTGACGAACACATGACCTTTGCCATAACAAGTCGCACTGCAGATATTTTGTCGCTCGTTCATTGTTTTCACACAAGTGTAATCTATCTCTCGTGTGAGTAACTTCTTATACACTTTGTTGAAATTTTGAGTGATCAGACTTGGAGAGCTACGCTCACATCGACAAAGAGCTGTAACACGTTTACGTTTATGATAGCGGGAGCTAGTTGTTTTTCCAAAGTACGATTCAGTACTACAAGCGTAGTGATAATTCTTACTCATGATCGCTGCAAATCGGCTTTTGCCTACACTCGAATGACCGTTTTTTGTGCGGGATGCCCTCCCTCCTCCCTTTACCCTCACCGCATTAGCATTTAGGTTTTTTTTTGTAACTGGGTGCCTGGTGTTACCTGGTGTTAGAGAACAATCACGACACCGTTTTCACCTGGGTTGGCGAAAGAAATCGAAGCTTGCTCGCTGACACCCCTCATAACTGCAAAAATTAATCCCGATTTTTTCTTCCGGCTTCTAGAAAAGTCAAAATTTTCCTCGATTTTCCTCTTGTGGACGCAAGTAAATAAGTCGGATTCGGGGAAGTGTGTTCCGCGCGCTGCACGTGAGAAAAAGCATTGAAAGTTCGAAATCATACCTCACTAAGTTAGAAATAATGTTGACGTGTTCTATGTCGGGGATGAAAATAGCAGCGCTGAGAGACTTAGACTATTCAGCGTCCTCTAATAAAAAAGCATCGAGGCATCAGCATATCCAAAATGGAAAGCTGAAATTTAAACGTAGCGTGACGACAAGAGTTTCACAAAACGATGCTTTGTCCGAATTAGAGGAAGGCCAGATACCGGGGATTGCTGGATATGGGGCCATATCTTCAAAGCCCACCACTCCTCTCTTGGATACAATTAATTTTCCAAGCCATCTCAAGAACTTGAGCGCAGATCAGTTGGAACAGGTCGCGAAAGAACTCAGAGCGGACTTGATTTATAACGTGTCTCAAACTGGTGGTCATTTGGGATCAAGTCTCGGTGTCATAGAGCTCACAGTCGCGTTAAATTACGTTTTTGATCAACCAACTGATAAGATCATATGGGATGTCGGTCATCAAGCTTATCCTCACAAGATTCTCACTGGACGCAGAGATCGCATGAATACGATAAGACAAACGGATGGTTTATCCCCGTTCACAAAACGAAGCGAGAGTTTATTTGACTGTTTTGGCGCAGGTCACAGTAGTACATCAATATCTGCTGGTTTGGGTATGGCAGTAGCTCGTGATATGCAGGGCAAATCGAACCAAGTTATTGCTGTCATTGGAGACGGTGCGATAACAGGTGGGATGGCTTATGAAGCGATGAACAATGCAGGCTATCTTGATACAAACATGATCATTATATTAAATGACAATCAACAAGTATCGTTACCGACACAGTACAATAGTTTAAATCAAGATCCAGTGGGAGCTTTATCTTCAACTTTTGCTAGGTTGCAGTCCTCGAAACCTCTTCGCGAGCTCCGAGAGTCTGCAAAAGCGATAACAAAGCAAATGCCAACTCCCGTGCAGGAAGTCACTGCAAAGGTTGACGAATATGCCAGAGGTATGATTAGTGGTTCAGGTGCTACCTTATTCGAGGAGCTTGGGTTGTATTACATCGGAACTGTGGACGGACATAATCTTAATGACTTAGTTGCAATTTTGCAAGAAGTTAAGGAAACAAAGAGTGTCGGTCCTGTCCTTATTCATGTGGTGACAGAAAAAGGTCGCGGTTATTCGTTCGCTGAATCAGCTCAAGATAAATATCACGGAGTATCGAAATTCGATTTAGCTTCAGGCGAGCAAAAGAAGGCGAGTACAACTATTCCAACTTATACTCAAGTCTTTGCAGATGCAATGGTAGGTGAAGCTATGCTTGATGACAGTATCGTGGCAGTACATGCTGCAATGGGAGGGGGAACAGGAATAAACCATTTCGAAAAATATTTTGCAGAGCGTACATTTGACGTTGGTATTGCAGAACAACATGCCGTTACTTTCGCTGCCGGCTTAGCTGCGGAAGGGTTGAAACCCATGTGCACAATTTATTCAACTTTTTTACAGCGAGGATTTGATCAGGTTGTTCATGATGTTGCACTCCAGAAGTTACCTGTGCGTTTTGCCATGGATCGTGCCGGTTTAGTAGGTGCTGATGGTCCTACGCACGCAGGTGCATATGATATCACCTTTATGGCTTGTCTCCCTGACATGGTAGTGATGGCACCCAGGAATGAAGCAGAACTATGCCATATGATAGCTACTTCTTTTGCGATTGACGATTGTCCATCTTGTTTTCGGTATCCACGCGGCCCTGGTATTGGTCTGGATTTAGAATTGGAAGGAGTTAAAGTCGGCAATCCAGGGTATAAAGGTGTTCCTTTGGAAGTTGGAAAAGGCCAGGTGTTGCGCGAGGGCACACACGCATGTTTGTTAGGATATGGAACCCCAACGAACAACTGTTTAAAAGCAGCCAAACTGCTTGAAGAGTACGGCATTAGCGTAACAGTTGCTGATGCAAGATTTTGCAAACCTTTGGACGAAAAGTTGATTCGTCGCTTGGCAAAAGAACATCCAATTTTGGTCACTGTAGAGGAAGGCTCAGTGGGAGGTTTCGCCTCACACGTGCTTCAATTTCTGGCTCTTGATGGATTATTGGATGGTAACTTGAAAGTGCGGCCACTGTTACTCCCCGATGTTCCCATTGAGCATGGTTCTGATCAATTTCAACTCGAGCAAGCGGGTTTGACTCCAGCTCATATCGCATCAACTGTTTTATCTCTTCAAGGGAAGACGGCCGAATCTTTACAAATTCTAGCAAAATAAGTAGAGATTGAATGAAGTTTTTCTGACCTGCTTAAAGAACTACTTTTTGAAACTTATATTCTGATCAATATACTTACTGCCCCAACCTATTCCGTACCCCCAGCCGAAGCCTATGCCTATTCCGCACCCTCCTCCAAAGCCTAACCCAAGAACACTTAAGTTGCTTCCTTTCAAAGAAAATGTAAGTTGAGGAAAAGTCAAGCTCGAAAAGATACCTCCGAAACCCCAACCCAGACCGAAACCACAACCAATGCCGGCACCTGTAAATAAAAATGTTCCTGAACGTAAAGAAGTAAAGAAATCTAAAACTCAAACCTAGTCCGACGCCATTGCCTACGATTTTTCTGTCTGAAACTCCCATTACAACAAAAAGCTCGAGAGAGTTGCAATCTTGTAAAATTCGCTGAACAAGCTACTTGCAAAAATAACTTATTCGGAGATACTTTTCTTATATGTGCGCTGCCTAAGCACAATAAGTGCGCGCTGATTGGGTATATTTACGAATCGAATAAAATGAACCTTTTATAATTTGTTGGTCCTACGACATTTGCGAGTATCAATAGAGGATAAAGATATTCAGAGTTCAGAGAATGAGAGAACAGAGCTGCGTATAGACACTACCACACTATAGATGGATCGAGACCAAGAGAGGAGTCTGCGAGTCTCCTCAAAAAAAAAACATACAGTACCATACTCGTACATCCATATGGTCCATATGGGTTAAAAATCACTAAACGGCATTTGCCCGATTTTAACCAAAAAAATTCACCACTTGTCGCAAACAAAGCACGCGATACCTGAGCCACTCATAAAGTAACGCGCAACGCGCATCAACTCTACACACTCTCTTCTTTCAATTCGACTCAAAAAATCCGCTTTGTGCGACCTAACAGCGACTTGACATTCATCCAAACTTCGCATTCTCACAAAAAGCGCAATTTGGACAAAGTGCCATCCCAAGCAGTTTGTCGCAAACGATCACCGCTTTCAGAACTTACGCTCGTTCGACGTGATTGGTTGTTTAGGAGGTAATGGAAGAAGAGTTGTTTTGATTCCGGTCGGTTTTTGCACGCGAAACGCGTGTTGAGAGAGCGTTGAGGAGTGTTTGTGTTCTCAAAATTTGAGTTCTTGGAAGTTTGTTGATTGATGTGGAAGTAGAGAAAGCATTAGAGTATGCAGGGTAGATAGTGATCGTAGATACATTGCAAACTCGATGAAAATGATATCCGATGATTCAACGATAACAGTAAGTTCTATGGCGACACTTTTCATGGCTAGGAGAAGATCCGGTCGCATTATCACGATGCTACCTGAAGCTTCAGTTGGTGCGTTGGCGACGAGCTACGCCAAAGCGATGAAGGCGTGGTGAAGACGCGAGTCAAAGCAGTTCAGAAGAGAGAACCTGGCTAGAATACGCTTGCAAAGCGCAGAGTACGCAAATTAGAGTGACGAAGAAGTAAAAGCGGGAGCAAAACATACGTGGAAGGTATAGAAGCTTGAGACTATGTGTCGCAATTTGGTCACCGAAAAGATGCACTTTTCGAAAGAAAAGAAGAAACCAGAGTTGAAAAGTAGTAAATGTGATTTAATTGAGATGATGAAACTGGCGTACAAGGACGAATGTACCATAGGAGGTTTAGAAGAGTTCTCGTGGATGTGATTTTCTGACGAAATTGCTGGAACAGCCGGAGATGATGTCGTCGATGTAGATATTTTTATGCATACAGAACATATAATAATTTTATAGAATTTTATTTTGAATTTTGGGATAGACATATTACTCCTTCTCTCCTTGTGTAAGTGCTATTAAGTGAAGCCACGAAGCATCAAAGCGCCTAGTTGATGTCGATGTCATTTTTTCATGCAATTCAATCTATCAATCTTCAATGAGCAACCACAATTTCATGTGAAATATAGCATCTAATAAAACTCATCATCTCTGTAGACAAATTCACTTGTACTCCAACGCTCAGCTGTTTTAACACTGTCTTCATCAAATTCAGGAATAACAGTATCTGAAGGAACAATCTGCATTTGAACTCCCGGTGCATGGTCTAACGAGCTCAAGTTTTGCAGGACTAAATTCTTCACGGACTGAAGGTATTGCTTTGTATTGAGATTCTCAATGGCAAAAGTTGGGGTTACCTTAAGCTTATACTCACCGTCAGAATAATATTGATAGTAAAAGTCATGCTCTGGAATATCTTCACAAAGCTCTTTTTCTAACAAGGCCGCAGTTTCTCTCGTCCAGCATCTAGAAACATTAGATTTCGTATAGCCACCGCCTCCAGTCACTAGAATGGGTATTTTAAAAGATTTCATAAAGTTCACGCACTCAGCATGTCCTTCTAGTGATAAGTTAAAACAACCAAGACGGTCAGCAGCCAAGGAATCTGCACCACATTGCAGAACAATAGCCCCAGGCTGGTATAAATCCATTACTTTCTTCATAACAGTCTTGAAGATATCGCAAAAGCTATCATCGTCAATTCCATCATGAAGTGGTACGTTGCAACTATAATATTTTCCTGAATTTTCTCCTATATCACTGATTGCTCCTGTTCCAGGAAAGAACATATCGCCATATTTATGAAAACTTACAGTCATTACTCTATCAGTTAAGTAAAAAGCTTCCTCGACACCATCACCGTGATGAATATCAATGTCGATGTAGAGCACTCTCGCATGGTGTTTAAGTAGTTCAAGGATTGCTAGTACTAAATCATTTACATAACAAAAGCCAGATGCTTCTGACTTCTTGGCATGGTGTAATCCACCAGACCAGTTTATGGAAATATCAGATAGACCTTGGTTGAGGCGAACTGCTCCATCAATAGAACCACCTGAATATATTCTGCAAAACTCAAAGAGACCATCGAAAATCGGACAATCTTCTCCGAGATTAAATTTTTGCATCATCCCTGCGTGTTCGTGCTGTTTATCTGGTGTGATTGTGGACAAGAAATTTATGTAGTCCTCTGCGTGAAACTGTGAAAGTTCGTACATGTAAGATTTGCGTGGACGGTAAATTTCCATATATTTATGCAAGTCATATGCAAGAATTAAACTGTGAGCCATTGCTAGTCTATGAGGCTTCATTGGGTGATTTGGCGCATAATAGCTCGTGCCAACTTCTGCATCATAGTAATAAGAAATTCGATCTTTTGCTATCGGCATTTTGGTTTGAAAAATCCCACAGATTGTACGCGATTACAAAGTTTCGTGCGATATCCTCTATTCCTAAAAGTACGAGAAATGTATGCTTGAATTGTATCTGAGTAGATTAAAAAGCGATTTTGCACTACTAACTTGAACGTGGGAATCCCAACGTGTAAAATGGATACTTTAGTTACACTCCTACTGTATGTACAATGTTTACGCCCTTTGATCTTAGTACGTACGTGTTTCATTTTTTTTTTCATTTTTTCCTCAATAAAAGTCCCCACCAACAGTCTCCCCCGCTCGCACAGCCCACTTTTAACAAAGGAAAGAAAGGTATGTAGTATGCATACTTTTATTAAATTTTAATTGCCGACGAACTTCGCCGATTCTGACAGTCTGTTTTCCCTTGTCCCTTGTCCCGTTGTCCGAGTTAAATCTGATATCTGATATCCGAAATCTGGGACTCTGAATTACGAAATACTTTCAACACTCAACTCATTGTGTCACTATCGCACTGACCCGTTACCTCAAAGGATTACATAGCCGTATCGTTACACACACTTGTGAGTACTGTGCGCGAACTTTTTATATTTGAATCTTGAAATATTCACCTGCGCCAAGACTCTAAGAAGCAAAAGTATGGACGCACCTGAACAGAAACAAATTGGAGTGACGTATAACTGCGGAGGTCTCATATCATTTTATTTTCCACGGGCCTTTTCCTTCTAACTTTACGCTTAGACTGTGGGTCAGAGGTTGTTTTGCGCCCCGGTGATATTGTTATATGCCGCGAGTGTGGATATCGTATTCTTTACAAAAAACGAACCAAACATGGTAAGTAGTTCTCAACCCTATGACTTTCAATTCACGCATTTTCTCTTCAAGTTGTACAGTTTGAAGCAAGATGAAAATGAACTATCACATGTGCGTCGGTAAGTTCGAAATGAAACGCAAGTAGTGCAGATTGTAAAAGGAACGTTGTCACATGGGAACAGGTGACAATAGTGATGTAAACTAAAATCAAATATTTTTTCTTGAAATTTTAAAAGTATACTATTTATTTACCCTTCTATTGCATCCCCTGTATCTTTCCATTTGTTCCCACATGAAACACATTGGAAGTAAAGTGACATTCCTTCAGTAGTGACAAGTGAAAAGAAGACTGCCTCCATCGCCTCGCATCTAGCACATCGAATATCTCGGGATCTTGGTAGGGTAGGATCTATTCGCACGTCCTGAATTACACTTGTTTTTTCATCTGAAGAGTGCATAATATTGTTTCGATAAACACAGTGATCTGCAGCATCCGTGCTATAATCACAGTTTCTACAAACGAAAATTAACTTCTTCCGCGCTCTATCTTCCTTCGGATAAAGTAAATCGTTGCTATTCGGACAAAATCTAAGTTCAACACCGCTGCTTTCGCCCTCTTTTTTTATATTCGAGTGAAAATCAGCCATACTACGATTAAGAGAATTGAAGTATACTATCTTTCGTGGATTCAACACCAGATAGTCAAAATTTATAATGAGACTATTGATGATATTGAACGCGATTCTTGCGTACAGATCACAAGGCACTGTTTCGAAGGTATCTACGATACGATGAATGGCAAAAACGGATAGTCAAACTTCCAGTGCGTCTTTTGAACGTGATTTTGCTCACAGATCACAAGGCAATGTTGCAAAGATATCAGTTCGATATATGCTGAAATAGGTTTGAATAATACTTGACACTTCACACTATATAAGTGTGCAGTTTGACTATCTGAGGGACTTGGTGAGACACCGATACTAAAATAGTAAAATTGAGGTACTCGTAATTGACGTTATAGTTTAATTATTCAAGTCATCCCTTACCAAGTACCAGCAGTACAACTTATATTATTATACGCAATATTGAATGAAAAATCGAAAATGGTTTGTTTCTGGTTTTACAGTTTGAGAGCTAGGACACAGCACAACAGCCAAAAACTTTTCTTGTTTAAAAGTTGATTTGCAAGCTGACAAAGCAGCACTGCAGCTGACAAGGCAAAAAAAAATGAATATATTGGATCAACGTCCCCACATCATTATAACTCTAAGAACACTTTTGTGTCTCAAAGAAAGTGAAAGAAAGATCACAAATAAGGAAAAGCTTCTCCTGAAGGAAACTACGAAACATCGAAAGTTAGCCTTTCGAGCCCATCAAAATTAGTGCACAAAACATTAATAATATACTTTCAATCTACGGAACTTGGAAGAGATGACGAATCTAATTGACGAATACGATATGCTAGTATATCCTGGGTTTCTCCGTAGAAATGTTGCAAAATGGAACGAAGACGGAAGTTTTGCACCTCTCGCCAGGGCAAGGGGACCCAAAGGAGATACTTTTGTTCTTCAATTAAAAAGTGTCGAAGTTGATCAAGATATAACTGAAATCGAACTAGAGCTCGGCTTGTCGAAAAAGCACAGCAAGAATAGGTAGTTGAGCACTTAAATTTCATAAAAATGAATGACAGAGAAGGAGTAACGATATACGAAATAATAGCTGCTAATAATTTAGCGAGTGAGTTATTATCGAGTTCTAATCTCGCACTCAGAGTAAGTGCCTAGCTTCAATTTCCCCAAGAAAATAAAGTGTCTTCTCTTTCAAATTCCAGGTTTCTCTGCAGAGGACAAGCTGTTTCAGAAATTTAGTTTCATGGGAAGCTGAGTTATCAGCTGTTGTCATGGTGCTATCTCAGCTACTAGTGTCAAATGTTTCGTCCTTGACCGAAATGTTTTATGGGATTAAAAGGATTTTAAATTCAGAAAACATCAATTCCTCAAAAGTTAATGTGATTTCAGAGCGAGAGCTTCCACTTCTGGGAGTTAAATTTTCACTATTATTCTCTGCTGTACTTCCATACCTGCAATCGAAGATACATGGAACATATTTGAAAGCGAAAGAAATGCATGCTCACGGCAACCTTTTACCAATGCCTACTTCCTCACATGTATTGCACAAGTGCCCAAACAACATCAGTACTTCAAAGATGAAGTTTTTCGTTCTCTCATACCCAATTTTTTCGTGCCTTTATGAAGGAATGCAGTTCATAGAAATATTCAAATTTGTTTTGAAGGAGAGTAAGTTCTATGGTGTAGTCAATAGAGCTCTTCGTATTCAGCTTATTCGGTCTGATGCAAGTAGCACTTTGCGCCAAAACTTATGTCTAAGTGTTGGTGCAGTGGGATTTAAGTTTGTGAGCTTTTGGTTAAATAGAGATAGATCAAGGTTGAGAATTTGGGAAGATCGCCTCATTTTACCATTATCGCCCATGATTGAAAGGGACTTTGCCAGAGTTCGGTCTAAGTCGCAAACTTCGAACTGTCCGCTATGTCGGAAAAAACTGGTGAACCCTTCAGTACTGACTGTTAGTGGGTAAGTTTATTGAGGAAGAAAGTTATCTTCTATTAAATATTTATATTTCACAGGTATATATTTTGTTTTGATTGCATATCTTCACACTTGCTAAGATATGGAAATTGCCCGATAAGAGGTACACAAGTCTCGAATTATTCAGATAAAATTAGAAGAATATTTGTGTCAAATGAAAAACATTCATAAAAATATGAGTTACATGTAGTTTAACTTATTCAATCCTCTGCAAATAACTCTTAGCACCTGTAATGGGTGCTAGAAGAAGTATTGCCAGTACACAAGCTGAAATAAGTGCTGCAAAAAAAGCATCCCACCCATATGACTGGACCAAAAGAGATAGAGGAACTCCAGCATTAGCTGCACCGAGATATGCAATCCAGCCAAGAAAACCTTCGCTTGCGCCTACAGAGCGTCGTCCGACTATCTCGGCACCACAAAGCCCAATCAACATTTGTGGTCCATAGAGGAAAAATCCAATCATAAATACAATTATAGCTTGAATAACAGGATGCCCTGCAGGAATCGCTCGAAAAGACAGAAGCATGAAGGCAACTCCTACAAGATAAGCCATCACAATTTGTACTCTTTTACCAACAGAACCTCCGGAGGATGTAGCAATATACCAGTCGCTGATTCGTCCTGCTATTAAACTACCCAAGAGGCCGCCAAGTTCAAGACCAGAGACACGAACTGCAGCAGCACCTGCATCAATTACACCTTTTTCCTTAATGAGGTAGAAAACAGACCACGATGTAATACCTTGTCGAACAACATAAACGCAGAAATACGTGAAAGCCAATCCCCAAATAAATGGATTAGACAAGACGTTATACAACAAGTTTTGTATCAAGTTAGTTTTTGCACCTTCTTCATTTTCTTGAACTTTTAGTGTAACAACTTCAACTGGTTCAAATCCACGTTCCTCAGGAGAGTCTTTCAAAGTCAAAACGATAACTGTACCAACAAAAAGAGCGATTAGTCCCGGAGTCCAGAGACCCCAGTTCCAACCAAGAGTCCTTGCCGCCGTGCCTGCAAGTATTGGTGCGACAAATCCCCCCAAATTATGGGCAATATTCCACATACCCCAGTATGTTCCTCGTTCCTTTGCTGCAAACCAGGATGTGAGAATCTTTGCACAACTTGGAGCGCCAAAACCTTGCAATATTCCGTTCATTGCCCACAATACACAAAAAAAAGGTAAGGTAGAGCTGGCTCCAAAAGCTAGATTCACCAAACCTGTCGCTATAAGCCCTCCCCCAAGCATTATACTTGGTGACAAAACATCCCCAACAACTCCACTTACAAATTTACTACATCCATAGCATAAGGGAAAGATAGATGTTATAACACCAATAGAGGTAATATCGAGGCCAAGACCTGGAGTTGCTACCATGGCAGGAGCTGTAAAGGTGAGACTATTTCTAGTCAAGTAGTAACAAGAATATCCTAATAGAATGCTTAAGAAAACTCCGATTCTGACCTTCAAAAATGAATCACTATACACGTTCCCTTCATCATAATTCAAAGCTTTGAAAGCGTCGCTTCTCTTTCTCGCTTGTTTAGGCTCAACGCTTAATTTCAATCGATAAAATCTCATATCTGGAACTTGAGTCTTGGAAAGAATAGAAGTCGCCCCTTTTCCATTCAGAACATTCGATGTAACTGTAACTTTTTGAAATGCTTTTTCAGCTCTGCTTCTGACTCGTGGATTACGAGGTCCAATATCTGGCGCTCTATGAGTAAGTCTATTACATAAGATAATCATATGCTTGTTTCTGAATTTTAAAAGAATTCGTTGAAGTGTTCAGAAACTGAACGTTAAAGATCAAAGAGAGCCACAAAAGAACTTTGTGAATTATAATTTATAGTGCCCGGCAGCTCCACACACTGTTCACAGATAGATGACAGAACCATGATGGACAGACAGACAGAAAATATAAAAAAAGACTCTCTCTCTGCCGACACGTTAGGAACCCTAAAAAAACTCCGGTGTGCGTTTTTTTCGTTTCAAAACAACTTATTTCAAACAAAAACACGACCATCTTCTTCATAAAGTTTGTACCAACGCTACTAAGTAGTGCAGAACATCGGAAAAGAACACAGAATTATATCAGTTTCGAATTATTGAAGTCTACATCGCATATGAACTCCTTGAAAATGTGGAAATAGCAAGTCATAAATTCAAACGTTTACTTGGAGAGTTTCGTAATTTACTCGGAAACCGGAAAAGAAAGGCATGCGCATATCTACCGTTAATAAGGTAGAAAATGCTGCATACTCATATTCTTTCCACGAAATAGCTCATATTGTACAGCTCTCATTATATGAAAGTCCTCGTCATACTTCAGATACGTCAAAAATAATTGAGCTTTTCAACACCACAAATATTTCTTACCTGTAAGTAAGCTAGTTCCAACGTGTGAATCGTTTCTCTAACATTTCCCTCACAGGTCAGGTACATTTGACAGAATTTTCATTGATCAAACAGTGTTGTACGAAAAGTTAGAAATTTTCCTACGAAGCCAGCTCGTGCATGGTGAGTGTCCCGCTATTCTTCATGTTGCCTTCTTACCTAAAATGAAAATATAGTTAATATTCCAAAGACTTCATTCTCTAAGTTTTCAAAAAAAGTCAATAAAGAATATGGTGCATATGCAAAACATTTACAGAGCTTCCAGGAAACTTTTGACAAAAACTATCTCCTGGATCAAAATGAAGATCAAAGTTGCATTGCTCATACAGATTCTGACAAGAGGTCTCTTTCGGAGGATTTTGAAGAATTCTTAAGTGGTCTATCTCAGAAGTCATACTCATGCGGAAGTCAAGATCTTTCTACTAAAATTGGAGGGGAAAGCCAAATCCTCGCTCAATATGAGCTAGCTAAATTAACATCTATTCTCAATAAATTTGATTATATGAGTAGTTTTCAATCACTTCCGGTGGATGGATTGTCACACTTACTCAATGTATTGATGAGCACGGCTCAAAGTATAGAAGGTAAATTTATTCATGAGAAAGATTCTGAGCGCAGCACGAACTTCATAGAAATAACAACGGGTATCGAAGCAGCCATTATAGTTTTGCGCCTATTAACCTCTCGGAATATGCCAAGAAAATTGTACATAGAAGATAATGTTTTGAAAATTGCGGAATTACTAAGAGGCCAACTTGTTAACAATGTGATGATATGGTACGAACCTCATGGTAAAAACATGGGAAAGAAAAATTGTGATATTTCTGTTGAGCGTCATAAGATGAATTCATCAAATGGTCAAAATTCGCATAACATTGTAGATCGCTTCAGAAAAGATACGCTCGGAGAATCATGTGATATTCTGGGTGTTTCAACTCAAAGATTTGCGAGTGTTGTGCTTTCTATTGCTGTAAACCTGGGCTTGGCTATTGAGCAAATTTCTTTTATGACATCAGTTCTGAAACTACCAGATAGCAAAATTCATACACTTTTGAAATGCTTCTTTCTCCCAATGACGGTTCCTGAGCTAAGTGACATGCACGTTAATTGTGTAAATGCTATTGCAAATATTTTTAAAATTTACCCAGAACATAGATATTCTATTATTGATATTGCTATAAGCTCCTTAAAGAAAATTTCCGGAAGTGGAAGAAACTTGAGAAACTTCAGTTTGCCTCACGAGGAAGGAATTAAAATTCAAAGTATGAGCGCACTTACCATGAGGTGTTTTCAATCGGTAGCCAGTGTTGCACCCTCCTCCAATTCAAGTATTTGTCAGGATCCGACAAGTGGAGAATGTGGATTTTCATTTTCTTGGGCATCATATTTTTGGAAAGAAATTTTGAAAGGCTGGCCAAGTAGCAAAACATCTGAGGTTGAAGTTAAATCGTTGATTCAAAATTTTGTTTCAGATCTGCTACTTTGTTTGAACATTCCTGAATGGCCATGTGCTTCTGTAATCATCTTGAGCCTCTGCGCTCAACTATTGGTTAGTTCGGGTATTCAGTCAAATGAAGCAAAAATGAGAGAGTTCGCGATTGATGTTATTGGCCAAATTACGACTAAGTTGAAGTCAGATGAGATAAAATCAAAAAAGGACAATACTTGGGAACTTGGACCTCTTTCAACAACAGAAGGGATGTCCAGTTCTGAAATTCTTTCTAAAATCAATAAAGGCCTGAATTCATCATGCCAGAAAGCCCTAATCATTGGCTGTGATGATGTATTAGACACATTCAAAGTTGGAAATTTAGAAGGGTTCCATGGAGAATACTTTAACGGATTTTTGTTGGAGGCTATCTTATTACGCTATCTATCCGAGAACAGTAAGCCACTCTCGAGATCTTCATCTGCTTTTATTAAATTACGTGAAGGCTTTGCTTATGATACAATTTCGTTTCATATCATTCAGTTTATGAGAGTTCATAAAAGAAGGAAGCACAGTAACATATCAACAGCAAGTTTAAACCACTTGTATTCGAAGATCAAAGAAATCCAAAATAATTGTCGATCCTCCCCAAAAGAAGATTTACTCCCGAGGGAAGTGGCAAAGTCCCTCGTCAGACATCTCAATCAGGAACGAACTTTATCGCAACAAGTAGGAACATTGATACGAAGATTGTTAGGAATGTTAGATGATTCTTCAATCTCTGTCCGTGCTTCTGGGGTTCGTGCGATTGGCAGCGTACTCTACGTGGATCCAAATATTATTGATTTTCCTCTTTTGAAAATAGCATTGAAAGAGAGGGTCACTGATGCAGGAACCATGGTTCGAACTACAACTCTTGATGTCATGGGACAGATAATTGCTGTGAATTCAACTTTAGCAGTGGAATACTATCAAATCATCTTAGATCGCCTCAATGATGTAGGTGTGAGTGTGCGAAAACGTGCGATCACAATAGTTCGTGACCTGGTAAAAAGTTCTGATATGTACGACAGAATAAATGCTTTGAAAAAATTGGCATTCAAGATTCTTGATGAGGATGATGGTGTACAACAGCTTGTCGCAAAACTTTTTCTGGAAATTTGGTTCACCCCGCTACTTCAGCAAAAATACTTTCTAAACTTTGATAGTCTAGAGACATGCAAGTTAGAAGTGGTATCTGACTGCGTTAATTTATTTGTCACAGTTCTTTGGGAGGTATACTATATAACCAATAAAAATGGAAATGCGACATTGCCATTGACGTCTTCTTTCCCAATAATTTTAATTCTGAGAAAGATATTGAATTCGAGCGAAGATGAGCTCCTAAATTCAGATTACAGTTCAAAAGACTTAAAAAATGTATTTAGATGTATACTTTATGGTCTGGTTGATGGAATGATAAAGACAGAAGAAATTCAAAGTATGTCAAATAGAAAGAATGTTTCGGATAGAGATGGAATTAATACTTCAGCGAGATATGCTCTAGGGATTCATGCCATTTCTATCGTTGATCCACATTTATGCATACCAGTAGATGATCCAACACACATCATCATGGCGCTACAACCATATTTAAAAAGAAATAATCAAATTGAAGATGTTGGCAAACTAAGATGCTGCATTTGCATAATTGATACAATAATTACGAATAACAAAAATCTAGGCTCAATATTATCTCAAGAACTTGAAAACGATTTAAAAATCTTAATTTTGCGCAGCAAATTTCAAGGAGTACTCTTTTTAGCAACAAAATGCCTATGCACAATTGCAAGAAAGCGAGATAATAATCAGAATGGAATATCTTTAATTGTTCGCAAACTTTGGTGCTTGTTGGACACAAATAAGGACAAAATAATCCTTGATCGAGAAGAAACAGCATATTCAAGCCGCGCCCTGTTTGTGCTCGGGAGTATCCTTAAACATGGTGCTGATATCATTGAGCAAGCTAATATAAATGCTTCAAACAACACATGCGAGATTTTATCGATTGAGAGAATATTTGAAATTTTCTTATCATATCTTCACCGAGATTCTCTCGAAATTGAAGTTAGAAAAGCATCACTGAAAGCGTGTGGACATCTTTTTAGTTCTAGGGCAGATTACATGTGTAACACGTCAGCTGCAAACGACTGGCCTCTAGACTTAATCTTGCATGAAACGTTGCATGAAGCTTCAGACAGCCAATTAAAGTTACAAAGTTTACAAAATTTAAACGATTTCTTTCGAAAAGATGAGAATTTTGGAGGAGGTGATGGCAAGAAGATCAATATCAGTGTTCAAGAAGTGAATGGACAAGCTGATACTAGTAATATATCAAGTGCTATTGCACAACGTTGTTGGAGTCAAGTTCTTGGGTTATGCATGAATTGTGATGCTCAAGTTCGTTTCAAATCACTGCAGTTATGTGAAGTGATATTACGACAAGGTTTGGTTCATCCCATGAGTGCATTCCCAATTTTAATTATGCTTCAGATCGAAGTAGAACCAGCCATAAAAAAGCTCGCATTTCAAGTTCTGAAGTATCAGCAAAGAAGATATCACGAGTTCTTCATTCATCAACTTTCAGCTGGATTTGAAAATGCTTTCATTTACTTTGAGGGAATAGCTATTAGAGTTCACAAGTGCCATACCAATTTAAAATCTTTGCCTGAACAGATTCAAAATGGATTTATGAAACTTTATAATTTAGTTGGTACAAGCCGAAAGGACAAATACAAGTTTCTAAATAGCCTTTTACAGCAGATTTTTGCTCCAAAAGAAAATTCAGTCCTGTTGTTTTTAAAGTTCTTTTCCCTAGTATTAGTGAGGCTTCCATACAAAACAGTTGACGAAATTTTGTTCATCATTTATGAAATTAATCGATTCATGTCTTCAACTTGTGGATCCTTACAAGAAAGTGTTAAAAGAATGATCTGCCCCCTGAAAGAATCAGTGCAGCTAACAAGTTTACCTCTTCCTAAGGAGTACAAAAATAAAATGGAAGCATGTTGTGCAGTAAATTATCTGGTGATGCTGAAAAAATATTTGAAAAAGAAATATGGTATTGAGGATGTAAAAATCCACAGGTTCAATCCAAAGGAAGCTGGCAAGACATACGAGTTACTTAAAATAGATTTGAAATTCGAAGAATTTGAACACCCGGACTGTGCAGAATTGGTGAATTGGGACAGCAAGGAGACGTTCAGAAATATTGCGAATGAATTTGAGCAACTCTTACAGGTTGATGCGGACATTTCTTGTTCCGATGCTTAAATATAATTCCCCAACAGAATTTCTGTTGTTAGAAGCCGCTCGGAAACACAATTGAATATACGCTCTGAGGTAATCATGAACAAAAGAAGTTCTGTATTCTACAAAAAAGAAATAAAAGGTAATAGAAGGTATAGGTATATTAGAATGAGCTCAAAGTTTTCGAGTCAAGAGCTCCAATTCAATACGGGTAACTCCAATGCATATGTTTCTGAACCGTACTCACAACAAGTATGGAGGGTCATTTACTTTTCAATTTCTTTCGCAGATCTGTTCCTAAACGTGCTTCTCTCACGCACTTTGTGTGCACATGAAATAACTCTTCTTCACTTTTTAAATACAATGCATTTTTTTCAGTGCTACCAAAAGCACAAGAAGATATGGTAGCACACTACCAATATCTTTAAGCGCAAAGTAGCATTCGTTATCCTACGAAAATGCCTCTTTCCCTCGCTATTTTCTTATTGGCGGACTTTCACCGTCCAGTCCCTCGTGGACTTTTTTTATTTAACTCGTTGTTCCCCCCCTGCTGTGCTTCAAAAAAAAATCGTCATGAAACAACTTGACAAAATATCAAGAATTCGTAAACTCTTCGTCAAATTTAAAGTTTTACAAAAAAAAGTCATACTTTTTAAATTATTGAAACGGAAGCACCACACGAAGGCTTAGAATAAATATAGTTTATCAAACTCGATTTGTATCATCGTATTACTTCCGAAAATTTCTCTACTATCACTCACTCAAGTAAGTAAGGTAGATTTGCGCAATTATTCTACTCTGCGGAAACGCAGAACATACGGAATTTTGCACGATACATTTTAAAATTTTATGAAAAGCGACATGCACCAGGTTTTCGTATTCAAATATGTACTCGAGCTGCAGAAATAATCCATCTATTTCTCTCAGGAAGCTGAATTTATCGCTGAGGATATAGAGATTGAAATCACTCCGAACTTTACTTCAGCTAATCAACGCAAAGTGTGTCCTTCACGAAATGTTGAAATAAAAACACTAAAGATTTTTCTCTCAGGTCAAAGTTTTATTATTCAAAAATGTAGGAACTTACTGCACCTTAGACTTTCTTTGCGTTGAATTTTACACGCTTATGCTAACCGCTAATCGCAGATCTCGTTCTTCGAATCCCAAAGTCGCAAACGTGTTCCGCTTTGGCTTGCTCTGAGCTTAAAGAAGCGGAGCAAATGTACAATCACCACGCCAGACTGGTTAAAAACTGAAAAGTTAGACTCGATTTTGAAGGCTGAACGTCGAGAGAAAGAGTTACAGGTATGCAGATTGTGCATTGAAAGTAGAAACATACTCATCTTTTCCAAAGAAAATTGATTTCCATTACATTGAAGTTGCGCATTCGATGTGCAAGCATGCCCGTGAAGATATGACGGACTGGAATCAGCTGTACGATCTTGTGGTAAGTTAATCAATATGAACTAACTTTGCGATTGAGTTCTTCAACTCACCAGGAAAGTATCAGATCCGTTCGGAAGGATAAAATCCACAAAAAATTTACGAAGCTTAGTGACAAGAGCATAGAAGACATAGAAAACATATCAGCTTCGGAAGTTTGTTCTACTAAACCATTGCTTTCTTGTAGTAAAAACGCTCTACTCGAGCTTCAATAGATTTTACTTTCGTGCCTGAGCTTTTTTATCATTTAGTGTTACAAAATTTTATATTTGCGTATATTTACATTAATTTATGTCTGGTAGTAAGAGCTGGGATGCCCGAGTGGTCTAAGGGGCCAGACTCAAGTAAAATTTGCTTCTTGACAAAAATTAAAGATTTCTGGTAGACAACGTCTGCGTGGGTTCGAACCCCACTTTCAGCACTTTTTTTTGAACACAACAAGGCAAAAATTCATGGTAGAAGTAATTGCAGTTCTTACTAGAGGCGGAGTTATCGTATCGAAATGGAACGACCCTGGGGTAATGTTGAGCGCAGAGTATCTTCTAGAAATCTGGACTAGGAGATGTTTTATAGAGAAGGCGTCGGTAAAGAATTTTTCGTATGAGTTCTCCCCTTCCGTTTCTTACTCCTATAGATGGTTAGAGCATGAATCGGATCTCATATTTGTTGTTATTGTGAGTAAAATTGAACGGTATGATAGATTAGATGAGTTAGTCAAGCTTTTAAGCTATCAGTTCTTGAAGAATGCGACAGGAGTTGAAGGATATTTTCTAGAAATAGTTGACAAAGTTCTTGAAGCCGCTGAATCTTTGAAGTTGGTGTCGAAGAAGCAAATGTGCGAACCAAAGAGTAAGCACAGCGCAAGCATAGTATCACTTGATTTTTCAGAAGAAAATAAACATGGCATTGCCGAAAAATCTAGGAAATTCGCATACAGTTCCTCAGAAAGTATGACTGTAAACTCGAGGAAGCAGGCCTCTTCAGGCTTCTGGTTTAAATCCTTTCAAGACAATTTAAAAGCTACGTTGAAATCAAAAGTCTATTTACAAGAACAGGACTTGTCACCTCTGATTGAGAAGTTTAGACTCATTCTTCTCTCGAAAAACGTCGGGCAAGAGATTGTGAAAAAGCTATGCGAAACTGTTTTCATGAGGCTTTTAAATGAGGAGGGTCTATCAGTTATGAATGTTTCTGTTGTATTTCGGGATAGCATTAAAGAAGCGCTACAGCAGGTGCTAACCCCCAATCGAAGTGTGCACTTGTTACGTGAGATTGAAGTGGTACGTAGGGAAAAGAAAACTTATGTAATATCTCTAGTAGGAGTAAATGGGGTAGGCAAGAGTACTAGCTTGTCAAAACTTGCCTACTGGTTAGTTCAGCATAAGTTCACGATCATGGTTGCGGCGTGTGATACTTTTCGCTCAGGCGCTGTTGAGCAATTACGCACACACTGTCAGCGTCTCAAAATTCAACTTTTCGACAGAGGATATGACAAAGACCCCGCGACTGTCGCACACGAAGCTATTAAACAAGCAGATCGACAAGGTATAGATATAGTGCTAATTGATACGGCAGGTCGTATGCAAGATAACGAACCCCTCATGCGTTCGCTGGCAAAGCTCATTAATGTGAATAAACCAGATTTAGTCTTGTTCGTGGGAGAAGCTTTGCTCGGGAATGAAGCTACCATTCAGCTCAAAGCATTTGAACGGCGTCTTTGCGACCTTTCTCTTCATAAATCTTCAATAATTGATGGGATTATTTTATCTAAGTTTGATACCATCGATGACAAGGTAGGCTCAGCCCTCTCTATGGTATATTCATCGGGAATACCGATTTTATTCGTCGGTTGTGGTCAAACATATGCTGATCTGCGTACATTTTCTATTGAGTCCGTCATAGATTTACTTTTGACTTGATGAAAGTCGGTCCCACCCTCATCATAACTCACAAAAAGAGTTTTGAAATATGCTAGAAACGAAGATTTATTTGAATATTCATGGCAGCCAATTCAGAAGCAAGATAGCGAAAAACATATGGTATTGTGACCTTTTCAATTCCACTCCTTGAGCTGCAGACCGAGCAACAGGAAACATTTGAGCAAATATTATTTCCATGCATCTCTTTACTGAGAGTAGATAAAATTGGTGAAAGTAAACTGCCGCAGTGTATGCAGATTACTGTAGTACTTTTGTCGGAACAAGAATTGAGGCGGTCATAAACCTGAATGAAGTCGTCAAGTGATGTTAGAATTCAGTAGAAGATATAGTTACCAAATTAGCAACTCCATGTGCAAGTAAAGAGTCACGTTCCATTTCACCGAACCTTATTCCTCCCCCAGCTTTCCTACCTTTTATTGGCTGATGAGTCAAAGGATTGTTAGGTCCTAACGACCTAACTTGATATTTGTCACTTATCTGAAATAAGAATTTTAACATAGAAACAAGAACAAAGAAAATACGTACCATATGTCGAAGACGTTGATAATAAACAATACCAAGATAAATACCAACTTCAAACTGTTTACCACTATATGAATTGACCATTACTTCACTCCCACAACGAGCAAAACCATTTTCAATCAAAATTTTTTCATAAATATCAACAGGTGTACTTGCTTTATTCTGAAAAGGCGTTGCGTCTATAAATTTGCCAACCATTGCACCCGCTTTGCTTGCTGTACTTTCTACCAACATTCCAATCGTCATACGTGATGGAAATGCATGAGGGTTGATGAGAATATCTGGTCGCATTCCTGTACGTTCCGAATATGGCATATCCTCTTCAGGCCAAAGGAAACTGAGTACACCCTTTTGTCCATGTCTACTGCTAAATTTATCACCTATGACTGGATTTCGATTGAATCTCAAAGTATATACCATCTTACTTACTTTCTTCCCGAGGGAGTTCTCTGCATCAATGACCACGATACGATCTAACACAGCAGAATCATCACCTTTAAGTCGTGAAAAACGACTATCCCCTCTCGCTCTGTTTTTGACACTGATGATTTTGTCATTTGGGCATAAGATCTTTCCTACTTTTGGAGCTCCATCACCATCATGATTTTCGTGAGAAGTTTTACGTTCTTGACTGTTGTTAAATATCTCCTCATTACTTTTAATTGTAACAGATTCCGATTTATACAGCGTAGCGTGAGCAAATCCTCGATCAACGGATCCTCTATTTATGATCATAGCATCTTCCATATCATAGCCAGAATGAGATAACACTGCAACAATAGCATTCGTCCCAGTCGCATATTCATCACAAAGGAATGTATCATAAGACTCAGTAATAGATATTGGTCTTTGAGGAGTATGCAGTCTATATATCTTTGAATCTGAACGAAAACAGATTGAATGCATCGGCGTTCCCATCGTTTGCTTTCCCATTTGACACTGATACATATTGCGTGGACTCTGGTTGTAGTCCGACCATGGAGTTAAACTAGCTATGACACTTAATATAGAGCATGGACTTTTCTCTTTGTGTGAAAATGATGAGCTGGTGCTACCCCCATTCAAACCATCTGCACATGAAATTGAAATAAACATTTGCTCAAGAGTACCTACATACTCAATTTGTTTCTCTGGAATCTGAATAACAGGACGAACCAATCTAGAAGCAGAAGAAAAAAGAAAGAGACCAGGAAATACTCCCCGTTCTCTCTTGGGAATATACACTATTTCTAGATAAGAATCTAGTCTGGTTTTCTCATTTATCTTATTGAATCGCAGAACAGATACGGCTTGATGGGACTGAGCTACTCGTACAAATCCCAAAATGTTACCATTAAATACTACTCGGAATATAGGCTCCCCCTTTGGAATACTGGGTGCATCTAGAAATATTTCAACTACTTCTTCCAAGATATTGAGAATTTCTCGTTCTTGGTTAGTTCTCTGCTTCGGACAGACCACACTACAATCAGCTGATAGATGATTTAGTAAACCACAAGGAGATCCATCCGGAGTATGAACAGGACATAAAAATCCCCAGGAGTCTGGAAGAAGCTTTCGCACTGTAGTTGTGCGAAGCTGGGTGAAATAAGCTCCCCTGTGAACAGATCGATAGTGTGAAATGTAGCGAAAATAATTGAGCTTTTCTGCAACCACTGTGAAGCCACTTGTCTGGCTCAGATCTAATCCTGATTTACTCACTAAGTTTCCAGTAGATAAAAAGTATTCGATTTGACGTCCAATATCAGATTTGTTGAAAGCTAATTTAGCGTTATCATGAAGATAAGAGGTAATGGCATCAAAATTTGCTTCTGAAAATACTTGGGAACCTAAAAATTTTACAAATGACTCCCTTATACTTGACATGCTTTCTTCAAGTTTTTCCCTTATCAACATTTGCAATAAAGTCCCTGGAAGCAATATTTCTTGATGAGCAAGAGAGTCAGGATTATCGATTGAGCATTCCCCTTCAACAGCAGAAAATAGCTTCTGAAGCATATGAGATATCATGAAAAATTTGCCGTTGCAACTGTTGAGATGAATCAATATGAAATGTTCTAAGAAATGTGTGCCAATTTCAACATTGCTTTCCTCTAATCCAGTTGATAGAATGACGCGAAATTTCTCACCCAGGAAATTTAAAGCATCCGTACGTGTTCGGATATTCATCTTGGAAACTTCGGAGAATGATGTGTCTAGACATCCTCGCGCAAATTCTAGGCAGGAGTTAGTGCAGTCTAAGCTTGCAAGAATGTTAGCTTTGATATCAAATTCATTTACATCAGAAAGTGCTCTAATAATAATACCAATAGGTATAAAACACTCTTGTCTACGAAGTGTCAATGCACAGACGACACGTCCATCCAAAAGATAATGTAGGCGAATAGTAATACTTCTTTCGTCTTCGGAGACACAACGCAAAACAGCAGCAAAAGCTGAAAATTTTGTACCACGTGATAGAAAGGACTTTCTTTTTAGAGCAAGTACATAATGACGTCTGGGAAGGATGAGAAGACGAATTATCCTTTCAATACCATTCACTATGAAATACCCCCCATTCTCATGATATTCTTCTCCTTTTTTCAAAAGTTCCTTCCTGCTGACCCCATGTAGATTGCAGCATTTTGAGTAAACCAAAATTGGAACAAAACCAAGTCGAATTTCTTTTCTGGAGATATTACCGTCAGAATCAATTGAACAAAGGGATACATAGAATGGCGCTCTGTATGTTTGACCTGATTCTCTGCATTCTCTAGGAAAAATGAGAGTATTCCTGCCATTATCATGCAATCTTGTCGGGCGTTCTACTCGGGCTTTCTCCAACCAGCACTTCATTCGCAGCCTCGTATTGGGTTTAAGAGAGAAGCTATGCGTTGGCATATTCTCCAAAACGTCATTCAAACCATGTTCTAAAAAATAATCGAAAGAATCAACATGTGCACTGACTATATGCTCTAATGGACCTAGTAAATGTGAGAGTTAAGAAGAAACTCGGTCAGAAAGTAAATTTTACCTTTTTTAGCTACACTTTGAAATCCAATGGTTCCATGTGAGTCGTCCTTCATTTATGTTTCCTTCTATACTCACCTTTGGTTCAATTAGATCTTGAATACTTCTTTATTCAGGAATGTAATACTAATGACAATATGTACGGATGGAATCTTTTATTTTCTCATATTCGATACTCTGCAGCAAACTGAGGAATGCTGCTTTCTAGCGGGCGGCGGCTGTGCTTAAGGCACTTGCTCGGAGGTCGAAGTATCAAATACTAAATATTATTTAGGGTGTTATTTAAGCTTCGCCAAGCATATTGGTGGGAACAACGTGTCATCTTCCTCGATGTCTGCATCGGCTGGAAGTTTGATCAGCTCCGTTTTTAAAACTTCGGCGGCTTCGATGAACTTCGCCGCCAGAAACCACGGCTTCGAGCTGACCACCCATTCGCGCATGCGTCGGCTGTATACGTTCAGCGGAATATCGTTCTGTTGCGTATGATATACATCCCATGCTTTCAGAGCATGGCAACACGCAATCCCATCGAAATGCCAGTTCGTGCACGTGCACGTGCGTGCGTTCAAGTTGACATGGTAACGCGATTCCCGTTGGTTCCCGTTCTCGTTCGGTTGGACGACTTCGACGGCGGCATCTGGATTGATTACTGGCACGACGTTTCCGTTTCCAATTCGGCACGTCTTCATAGCATCCTCATTGATTTCGAATATTCCCCGCGCCCATGGCGTTAGGATTTTACCTCTGAGCTTGTCAGCAGCTTCGAGAATGGCGTTCTCTTTGTCTCGAACCTTGTCGATAACCCACGTTTTCAAAAGTGTCATCGGCTCGTCGTGTCTTTCGGGTACTTGCTTCGATTGTACTTGCTCGACCGGGTTATTCGTACCCTTTCGACCGAATGTGCATATTCCTTTTTGCATATGAGCGAATCTCGTCCAAGGGCGACCACGATCGGACATATCGTCATCGAGTTGAGCGCGGAGATAAGTGACCGCCGGCCGGGAAAAAGTGCGCTCAATAGCCGCCCAGGCAGCTTTTCTCTCCATACGTGAACGGGCTTGCTGTAACCTCCAGAAGAGTGTCTCGTTCCAACCGGTCTTACATCTCTTGCGTGTGTTTTCTTTAACGTGGAGAGAACACGTGCATATTGGCTTTTGGTATCCCAACGTGGTGCGCGCCGCGTTCAGGAACTGCGGTGAGCCGTCACCGATGACGCAAGATACTGACTCCTTCATCCGTTTCGCGAGTTCCGAATCAGCTTTATTACACTCCGATGCATTGAGTAAACCGATGTATAAAGATTCCTGTTCCGACTCGTCCGTGGTGAGAGTGAACGGGACATTGGTGAGCTTGCCGGTTTTTGTGTCCACGAGGGCGACGAGGTTCCCGTAGACGCCTTTGTAATAGGTATGTTTAGAAAAACACGCGTCGAACGAAAAGAATGGTATTCCAACTTTAGCAACGAAGTTTCTTAATCCAGTGGCTCAGATTTGATACCCATCGAAATATTTGTTACCGTTTTGAGGCAAGCCGTGCGCTGGCGAGCCCTCGCACCATTTGACACCCATTTTCGCGCCGCTGCCCGCTTTATTGAAGAAATTTTTATAATAATCGACCGCTTTCATAGAGTTGCGATACGCTTCTTTGGTATTACCATTGCGCTTATTCAACACTACTTTAGCCTGTTTAGGTCGAACGGTCATTTTCTCTTTTGCTGCAAGAGTCTTCGCAACTTCCTTTCCGGTTGTATTGTGCGAGATCGGGTGCAGCGCTTGCACGTGTTGCATAAACCTCGATTTCATAGTTGTGTTACCGGGACAATTAGCACTGTTCCTCACGTAGTGTTCACTATGCTCAAGATTCCTACCCCCTTCTTCGATGTAATACTTGTTGTCGTCTTTCGTCCTCTTCTTTTTGATGACGGCAGAATATGAGCATGTGCGGTTGGCGAGAGATACCACATCTTTGTCAGTCACACAAACAACGTGAGTCTTGAACGCACTTCGACTCCCACGAAAGTGACGAATAACACTTCCTCTGTCTTTCTTAGTACTCTCGAGCGAAAGCATCCGATATGCATCTGCGTGAGAGTTGAAACTTCCATCTAAAAGTTTATCATCAAACTTTTTGTCTTTGTCCATCATGTAGTCTTTCATGTAGTCATCTATGTGATTTATAGGTGCTTGATTTTCTATGTCAATGTCGTTAAAATCAGCCAGGATTTGAGCAGCTTGTCCGTCATCAAGTGCCTCTTCGTTCAAGTTGCCCTGCGCTTCCATTAGGAGTGTATATGTGATTTGTGTGTAAATTGTTTCATTACAAAGACAGAAGTATTATTTTTCTTGATCTGTGCTCTAATAGAGATAGTGATTTATATCGATGTTTACTGTTTTTGACCGTTTAAAATGGAGGATTTTGTACCCAATTGCGGTTAGTTTTCGCTTTTTTGTACCCAATCGCGGTTTTTCTCTATTTAATAATGGTTTGGGAAGAGTTGGATAAAAAAATGTAGAAAGAACAGACAGATTCCTCTCTTAAATTATTGAAATAACACTCTCGTCTGTGTGTGAGCCCCGTTCTTAAAAACACACGCGCGCACTAAAAGACCCGCTCAAAGGTTTTAGAAATCTTTTACTTGTTGTATCAACTATTATATAATTACTTGATCCAACAAAAGTGAACGCAAAGTGACGAAAAGGAAGAGGCACTCACGTCTTTGTGCAACCACCAAAAGTTTATCTACATAGCTATCTGGAAATTGAGGTTGGGAAGAGCTGCTATACATAAATGATTGGTCTTTCACCACAGTCATGGGATTCATTCGTGACTCGATATACATTTAAAGTTTTAAAGTATGTCAACTGGGAAATTGATCCTTTGAGCAAGTTGACAGGTTCCTGGTTCGCTGTTGAGTCTCCGACATTTTTAATTTCCAGCATTCTCATTTATCTGGTAATTGTCCTT
>Ga0209090_10000182_pt1 | contig 39044 bp, 26 predicted proteins | sample ArcticOcean_MG_C_9_FD_187432 | JGI IMG/M metagenome (GOLD analysis project Ga0209090, IMG submission 187432) | Marine microbial communities from western Arctic Ocean - ArcticOcean_MG_CB2_152 (SPAdes) (version 2) | ecosystem: Environmental > Aquatic > Marine > Oceanic | place: Arctic Ocean... | reverse complement strand
ACGGAGGCGGATCAGCAAATTGCGGACCCAAGTTCAAGCTGACAAATCGATTTGCGCAAAACAGTACTCGGTCAAGCCGCAGCGCACGAATAATGCACATTCGTTGCATCTCCGTCACCTTGTTTTCCCAGTCGCCTGTTTGGTGCCGATATCAATTATGCCTCTTGGAAGTTTACTTACCTGGTAAGGAGGTTTCTTCTGGCTCGGGCGAAGTAAACCAGCCACGCCATTCGCGCTGTCCCTGTTCAAATGCTGATGCAATGCCCATACAAGCAGGGATGCTATCTAACGCAGTGATATTGTCCCACGCTCCTGCATCTATCCATTCCGGGGAGGGATTAGGCCGCTGATCTATGCCCTCGATCCCTGCTCCGCCGTAACAGAGAAAATCAAACTCCTGCTTTGGGACCTTGTTTTCGCTTGTCATGATTCGCAAGCATAGCTGCAACGCAAACAAGAGTTTGTCTCGCTCAAAAAGGCCACGACACGTATACTGATAGACAGAGAGAGTATGGGCAACATTTATCTGCTTGCATCTTTCATGACCACTTATATTTTTCAAACCAGTGCGACTTTTGTCCATGGACAGATTAAAGAGATCAACATATGCATCAAGCGAAAATTGGTACATGGGGTCGACTCTACCCATGTCGTCTAACACAAAATATGCTATGGAGCTTCGAATTGCTGCAGGGCGGAATTCCTCTCGTTTGGCGTCAATCTTAATCTCTGTTTCTTCAGCTTCGTTGAGTTGACGTGCTACTTCATCAGAAGTCAATTTTGATTGTTGCAATGTGTCTACCAGAGTTTTATTCTCAAGCAGGCTGCCCTCTGCCTCAGAGAGGAGTCTTAGAATTTCATCTTCTAGGTCAACCAGCTTCTTTTTTCCGGCAGCAACGCGCAATGTTAAGTCTGCTTTTTGGCGCTCAAGCGTAGGTTGCTCTTTCTGTACAACGATACCGAGGAGTTGTGCTTCCAAGCCTTGCTGTTTCACCGCAAAATTGATTATCGTCGTCTTTGTAGAGACTTCGGGTGTATAATGGCTAAGAGGATATGACGATTACAAGAGTATTTGAAATTTTCAATTTCGCGCTGAGTTTGAACGGGTTCGCAAGTTTGGTTGTGATGTACAACTTGAAGTCCTACAAAAGGAAGTTGACCTTTTTTGAGTTGTTGGGAAATATCTGGCTTAAAGTCTCCCCGCAGACACTGAAATTTTCTTTATTATAATCTAATTCTTTGTCACCCAATCGCAGCACTTCTCTGTTTCCGACCTTGATCAATGCTTTGGCGAGGACAGGTTCTAAAGCTGGATCGAGCTCCTCTAGCACATCCTGGAGCAGAACCGGTAGTCCATAGACAATTCCATTCTCTATTTTGCGTAGCATATCCTTGGACTTGAGGTCAACTATGTGCAACTGCGATTCCTCCATTTGGCGCACCCATTTATTTGCCTGGTTTTGCCTACGGCATCAAAATTTGGGTTTCAAGTGGCACCGGCAGCACAGGGACACTGCCAGAATCACGGATCAATCATTAACGGCCACCTCGAGCAACGAACAGATATGGCTCCGTTCTCGGTGCTGAAGTTGTCTGCTGGAAGTCCCTGAATGTTCCATTCTCTAATATCTGTTGGTCGGGCACAAAATGCTGCAAAAGTGAAATTCTCCGTAGATGGAAGTTGTTGTTCCCTTACAGCTGAAAGCCAGCCATTAACCTAGTTGTTCACACTAATTGTAACCAAGTACCAACAAGACACTCGAGTCCCAAGAAGGATTGCGTTGAACAAGGTTGGAGCGGTATTGTGTGTCAAAGGGGCCCGCGTAGGACAGAAATGCTGCGGCAACAAGCGCATCCCCAAGAGATCGACTATTTTCATTTTGCAGCTGACCAATACTGACTCGCCACCTCTCGTTTTCGCCTGCCAAGCCTTTCACAAGCTTATCGGCACGATCTAGTAACAATTCCATCTGATCTGCTTCGGCACGAAGACGATTTTTTTCACCCACTGAATCATCATATTTCTGCTTCAATCGATTGACTTTAGCAGTGACTTCCGCAAGCTCCTCCTGTGCTTTTTGCAAGGATGCTTGCTTTATCGCCAGGGATTCTTGAGCACCTTTTAGCCTTGCCCTTTTTGGAGCGACATCTTTTGCAACACTGGCGTATATGTAGATTGCGTGTACCCAAATGCAAAGAGCTCCCGCCGCTTTGGAAACGGCACCCACAGCTTCTGGCTTAAAGTCCGCATGAGAAACATACCCCTTAATCTTTTTCATGATTGTTGCACTAACATTGTCTTTATCGTAGCCTTTTACGCTCTGCAGGAAGTTGGCTTCTCCAAGGACTTTCTTGGCCGTGGTCCAATCTGTCTGCTTGCCAAAGAGTATCATCACTGCGGCGAGCACTGTCTCCACCTGTTTTGGGGGGCTCTTGTATGCTTTGATCTCAGAAATGGCGCTTTTATCGAGTTTCTCAACTTCGGCCATGGCCTTTTGTAGCGCTGGCAAAGCGACGTTTAGTTCAGCCTCGGCATCATCCGCTATTGCTTTACACTCAATTTCCTCCTTGCCTACAAATTTGACCATCTGCACTATTGCCATTGGGCTGACGACCATCAAAATACACTCTACTCTGTACTCTGGACACTGTCGAGAGGCCTATTCGTTCAGAGTCTCCTTCTACTTGCTTGCGCTGCTCGTCAGCAACGCGACGCTCTGACACAATCTCGACCAGGAGATTCTCACAGTCTTTTTGTGACTGGGCACACACAACTTTTTTTTTCTCCAATTCTATCGACATGACTTCAACGCCATCGCGTGCTTCAACTAATTTGGCCAGTCCGTTGGCCAATTTATCTCTAGCATTGCCGAGTTCTGCGCGTTTCTCGGTCAGGATTACGCGATATCCCTTGGAGAGCTCAAGAAAATGCGTGGGGGTAATGTAGTTATGACGCTTGAGTTGCTGAAGCATTTTGTCAGAAAAATCTTGTGCACTCAAGTGAATAACCGAGAATACGCTGGAAATTTTTGCCCGAGTGTCGTCAGAGTCAAGACTCAAATTTTCAAGAAACGCCGAGCCAACCGCAGTGAGTGCGTCCGCAGGCCAGCGATGAAACCAATCGATGGTAGTGCTGTTAATTAGGCCTGGATAAAAGCGACAGCGAGTGTGAAATGCAGACCCAACCGGGGACCTGTGGACACCGTATGAGTCGTGCGAGTCTAATTTAATTTCAATACGGGCACAGGGGCTGGGACATGGCTAGGATTACATGTAAATTCGAGCGAATTGATTCAATGAAGAATGCCCAGAGTTCTTCCGCAGTTCCGCCCGACTCTGCATCAGCCGCTCGTTTTCGTACGCCATCGTAAATAGCTGGTAGCTCATCCTTACCGTACAGGCTAGGTATTTCGCCCGAACTAAGAATATTGTTGATATCCTCTAGAAATGCTTGCTCTTTCAACTGGGTGTCGTTGAAAAGAAAGGCAGTCGGCGTGTTTGATACGCCAGTAATTTCGAAAAGACGTTTCATGTCATCACGCCACTCAATCAAGCGATACAGTTTCGTAATCTCGATCACAAAAACACCAATTCCAGCAATATGAGATGCGAGACGAGCCAACGATTGGCGTCCAGACCCCCCGACTCCTACCAACATTGCGTTGCCCCTGGGCATCATTAAGATACCTGGGACACTGAGACTGTGGTATTGAAAGACGATGTTGTGAATGCAAATTAGAACATATAATGACGCCGCTGTGCCGTCAAGGCATCTGCTTCAACACGGTGAATTCTGCAAATGTGTCGAATAGCGTCTTTGAACAGCACAAGATTCATGTTGATCAGTTTTGGCTCAAGGTTATAATCCTCCAGTTTGCCTTCGCAACATTTTTTGAGGTGCGAATAATCAGCGACTTCTTCGTAAGGTAGTGTCCCCATTGTCTCACTCGTAAAACTGCAAAAGATCGGACCGTAACGTTCATCATCGACATCCTCCATAACTTCAGCCCATTCAGCACCCTCAAAATGATCGCGCATCACCTGGCTCATGACTCCGATGAACTTTCCAATATCATCTACTGAATCTTTGAGAAATCTATCAGCGAAAACACGCATGCACTCGTGAGTCCACAATCGTATCATGGACTTTGAAGTATCAAAGTACTGTCGTTCGGCTTGAAGTGTTCCCTGAACGACCTTAGCGACGTCACCTGCGGTACCGAATTTTATTTTTTTAAGTTGCACCAAGTGGTGTTTTTTGGACAGAGACTACATCACGCAAATTGAACCTGGAATATGCAAAAATCATACTTTCATCTAGGAAGCGTAACGCTGCGAAGTCACAAATAGTGGCTCTTATCAGGAGTCGGAAGAAAACGTTCGGTGACACTGCGGTACAGCCCAATGGTCGCCCGAGCTAGAGACCGACTCATTGGTTTGATTTCATTGTCGAACTCCTGAAGTTTTGGCGTCATGATAGATTCAAATATCCGAGTGAGCTGTGAGTCTTCAGGTGTTGTGATGTTTACAAGATGGAAACGTGCTTGTGTACGATTGCAGATGACAGCTCGTCCGCCAGATGGCGGCGCCATAGCCGCTACTAGCTGGCTGTCCAAGATGTATTTCCAGGCGCACTTAGAGCGGTCGTACCAACCACCATAGTCCATCCAGAGCCGCAGCAACTCGAGAGGTGGTTGGAACGGAGACTCGGCTGAGGTTTTCTGCGGCATGTTGAAGTCGTCGACCTATGAAAAGCAGAAAATCTCCAATAACGGGAACGCGCTCTCAAGACATGTGTAATTTTGGTAAAGAGTCAACAGTCCTGTTTGTAACGAGTTGGCACTGTCTCGCACAAAAATGAGTAACTCCTTGCCACCCAATGGCCCGAGCTTATCTTTCGAGCGTTTCTCCATGACGCTCTCTACAATCTCCTGGAGAGCACTTGATTTAGTTGTAGCAGAAAAATTGATTACAAGCTTACTATTTTTTGCGGGTAAATTCGCCATGAGGCCCATCACCTGAACTGTTTTACCCACACCAGTATTGCCCACAACAAGCAAATTGTGTTTGGATGAAACAATCGTTCTTAAGATGAATGAATTCCGAAGGCTATCTGACGTTGGTACGATCATTTTGAAAAAAGAGTCTCCCTTGCGTGGACGCCAGGTTGTCAAACCACTTTCCCATTGCTCAAAATCCCTTTTTTTTGGATCACAGAAATAATCATATATGGTACGGGAAGGCGGGAATTGTGCTTCAAGATCGCGAAGGTATACATCGAGCTTCTTACGTCCTGTCTCGTCCACGGCGGCCATAATAGACCACGTGAGCGCAAAAAGAAACCATCTCTCTGCCACCGGACCGTAAGTTTGTATACTTGCGGACGCATCTAGCCCGTTCTCACTGGTGTGCAACGCTTCGTAAAGCTGGGTGAAAGAGAGAACAGCATTGAAGTCAGAAATAGGGACGGGCTCAACGCAACTCGACACCTTGTATTCGAGAACTTTAGAAACATATTTTTCAAGAAGATTTTGGTGCAGCTTTTGTACCTCGGGCTGGGTCCCGAAAAGACGTTCAAGCCACGACTCGAGGAATGGTTTAAAGCCCATTTCGCTTTGATCAAGAAATATCATGCCAGCACGCGAGACTGTGGCTGGAGATGCGACTCTCAGATCTTCAACCTCGAATAACAAACTCATCGACGAGGTGAGAGGAATTCTGTCTCCATTGATAAGGGTCAAGATCTTATTGTCGTCCATAACACTATTCATCGACTCGATCCACATGGCATCGACTGGCCCATCTATAATGCCAAATTGACAAAAAGCAAACAAGAAGAAGAAAAAACTTACCGAACATTACCCATTTTTCGTCATTTTTATCTGACTCCGCGCATGACTTGAATATAGTAGATAATATTCCATCAGCCCACTCAAAAGTGGTGAGATCATATGCTCCATACAGTTCCGTGAGTGTTATTGATTTAGGATTTATGATAAAGGAAGTTACCGGCAAATAGTCTGCAACGTTTTCCTTGGCAAGCGCCGTCTTGGCTTTTGCCAATGTCTTCCAGGCAGTACTTTTCCCTGAGAGTGTCGCACCAACAAGCATGTTGCAGTGTCTCGTAAGCTTCGAGTCGTAAAGTTGCCCAATTTTGAATACAAGAAAAGGGTGCGTCTGCAAACCCGCAGATTTTAATTCTGACTCAAGTGCAGCGCTGAGACTTCCAATCTCAGTGACAGGCAGTTCAAGGGAGGGAAAAAGATCCCCGAGAAGTAAGCGAAACAGACGTTCATCGTCCTTGATAAATTTTGGCAGGTTCATGTCGCGCAAAGCGCGCATGAGAATTGCCTCCTCGTTTGTCGACGGATCTGCGCGCTTGATAGAACCTGCCATGTTCAACACGGCTTTGAGGTTCCTCAATCCATAGTCATAGTGGTCCTGCTTGCTGAGCTGCTGTTGCATGAGAGAATAGAGTGTTATCGTTTTTTTTGATAGATTGCGGGCATCTGTGAAGCCTTCTGCACTGAGCATCACCTCCGCTATCATTGCTAAGTCTGGTACCATCATTGCCACCGGGCGCATTAACGCCTTCAGATTATCAGGTAGCTCGGTACGTCCAGCGTATCCTGGATTCATGGTTATGAAGAGGCCACAATTTCCATCGCAGCGGATAGTTTGTCCCATGAAATCAAATATCTCTGCGTCTCGGGACAATGCGTCCACGATAGAAAGTACTTGCATTGCAACAACCGAAATCACCTCAATTTTTATTCTGTTGAACCTGATGAATCACACATCGAGGCTGCATGGCCTACGTCTCGAACCCCCCCTCCCCTCTCTATAGAATACGTTGACTAAAAAAAGGCCAAACTGAAGGATGAGCAAAACCATAACGATCTAAGTTAAAGGCACCTTGAGATGTCCATTCTACTCGCAGCTGACTCGTCGAAGCACCCCCAAGCCCCAGCCTGGCATAGGCCAGAAAATATACGACCGACCGACTTAAAGTCCATGCCTGTGTGTAAGTAAAGCAGGTATATACAAACATATACAAACACGTCACGATTTCAACTCGATACGTCGTCAAAATAGACTCCGGTTCCCTGCCGTCGCTGCAATTGATTACAACACAATACATGGCGAGATTCTTGCTTAGATCCTTTACAGTCTCCGTCTTCCCTGTGCCCGCAGGACCGAGAGGGTTGCCTCCTCGATTCAGAAATTTGGCGGTGAGTAGGGTCAAGACACATCGGTCTGTGAGCGGAGTGACAACCAGACGGCCATTATTTCCTTGATACTCGTAGCCATAATCCAGATTACAGTTCGTCTGGCGCACACTACAGATACCACCAAACTGGCCTTCTTCCTTGTTGAATAGAAATCGAAGCTGAGATAGCCAGTCAAAGTCAGTAACTGATGAGCATCCAGCCTTGATCATACGCTCCATGACGTCGCGATTGTGAATTTCCATGGTAATAAGTGCAACAAGCTTAGTGCGGACCAACCTTGGAAGTTGGCCGCGAATCATGTCGGTAAGTCGGGTCAAAAAGGCTACCTGCTTTTTCTTGAGTTGTTTCAGTCCGTTCTTTTTCCCATTCGAGATACTGTCCAGTGCCTTCGAACAATCATTGGTCCATTGTATCGAGCCTGTGGTTATGAGCAACTGCCCTTGAACGTCTGTGATCCATTTCTCTTTGTCTTTGCCACGGTGAGCCTGAATTGAAACAGCCAATAGATGTTGCATTGACTTTTTCATGGCATGTTCAAGTTCGACAAGCCAAATTTCGACTGCGCCGTCTAAAACAACATTCGAGACAAACGTTGCGGTTTCTCCTGTTGAGGTTTCTCGCATCCCGGTCGCCTAAAGACAAACTTGATGCATACCTACCACCACTTATAAGGCTTACTTCAAAGTTACGATTGAGCTGCTTTCCAGGGGGGATGACGTCCATCACCTTGAAGCCTTCAAAGCATTTTTTTATATGCTTCTGGACCAGAAGCGGCTCACGGCTTTGGCCGAGGATTTCCAAGAGATCGTCATCTGAAACCTGCAAAATTGCTGAATCGGCACAGTTTATGTAATATTTGAATGATCAAGACGAGGATGTACGTGCAAAATAAAACCTAAGAAACCACATATTACCGCATGCTTGACAGGACGAAAAGCCCACTCTCGGGCGAGCTCTAGTGATACTCCGTTTGGTGAGGCGGTCTCAGACCAAAGTTATGTCTTCAACACTGCCCCGCGACCTTGGAAATACATTCCTTTTTGTCTCCAGGTACCTGTGTTGCAATAAGCATCGCGAATCAGCTATTCATCCGATGAGTAAAAGACACAGTTCCCTTAATTGGGCAAGTGGGGAACGAATCAAGCGATTTTTGGATGATTTCAAGCTTATCATCCATACAAGTGACAATTTCGAGCATGCCCGCGGCAGTGCATTGGATGACAGCATTTGGCTGTTAGCTGCACGCGACATTACGTGGCCAAACGTCGTGTTTACCTCGATGAACAATGATGATTCTTTTGGTAGCTGTTTGCAGATGTCTCCGGAGGCCATAAAAATAGACTCGAGATATATCCATTTTCGTTGAACAGTGAGAATCAGTTCTATAACCTCAGAAACAAGCGCAAGCGCCCCTTCCCATTCGTCGATGCGCGACTTGAATGATCCATAAAACTTAGACGCTTTTATCGTAGACAGTGCGACGGCATCATCTTCCAACACTTGGAATAAATCATCAGTGCTACGAATTTTGAAATACTCTTCCTTGTAAGTACTGATATCTATGTCAATCCCCCCCCACCGTGTTTCAATCTCTTTTAGAGTCTCTTCGATTGCAAGCTCTTTATTTGCGTTCGCGCTGAGCTCGGAGATAAGATCAGGCACTGCACTAAGTCCAATGGAAAACACAGTCTCCAAAGTAAACTCTTCACTCGTTTCGTCAAAGTTGCGTTGTAAGTCCCGCTTTAACGTGTCCCAATGGCGTGGCCGCATTGCGGGGTTCCTGAGATCCTGGATAAGAGGCATAGTCTGGAGGAACTCGGTCAGCTTCGTGCGCATCTCCTTCCAGATTCCCCAGCGCTTTATCTCGCGACCAAGCTTACCCACTTTCTTATTGAATTTTCCTGCTACGGTTTCCATCTCACTGATGTCGAGTTCATCAAACTGTCCAGTCTTCCAGTGATCAAAAGCTTGAGTCCAATCGCGCACCAGGATCCAAATTTGATTGGCAAGTTCCAGATCCCGTTTTGTGTCCTTTAACTCTCTGTGCTCAGGGGATTCCATGCCAAATATATCAAGTCCTGCTTGAAGGTCACACTTCCGCAGGTAGACTGCTTCAACACGGTGTGTAAAGTCATATATTACGACAAAAGCCTCGTCTGGGCTCAACTCCTGGGAAGTTGGTATTTCGATAAGGACTTGTTCTCGTAATTGCAGCACTTGTTGGCAGTAGGCTTCGAGGTTGCTTTCAAGCTCTCGCCTCATGTTGACTTTGGCTTTGTCTAGTGCATGCTGTGCCTTGTCAAGCATGGACAAGAACTCCTTCCAAGTGGGCCGAAGTTCCTGGAGCTCAACAATCTCGTTAGAGGCAACTTGAACATCAAATTTAGTCAGTGTCGCATACCTGAGTTAGAGAAAGACTAAACAGGGAAAATTCCATGTATTGGACAAGGCGATCTTCAAGGAAGATAGAAAGCAGTTACGTTTCTTCAATCGGAAGGATTTTTGCCTCGATCGCTTGGCTATTGCTGCGAAATTCTAGCAGTATCCTTAGCTTATGAGAAAGCTCGTTCAGATCAGATGGTGTCGCGCACAGTGTGCGTGTGTTGTCAGAAAAAAGGTTAAGGAGATACTCGAGCCCTTGAGAGGCATTTTTATTGAGCAATCCAAGCAGATTCCTTCGCCATTGCTGACAGTGTGAAATCAATTGTTCTTTCAAAAGCGCACAGTCAAGCTGTACGAAGTTTACTACATGGGATGTATCTTCGTGCTCGATCTTGGTTTGTTGGTTCCAGTATTTGGTGACATCATCGTCGTAGTGTTTCAGACTTCTGTTTGCCTTCGCATAGCGACGAATGTATGCCTCTTTGTCCATTTCCCACAGTGTTTTGTACCTCTCCCAGTAGCTGCGACAGAAAAACATCAAGTCACATAAATGACACAAATAATCCCTCAAGGTGAATCTCAGCGTATTTATCGACACCGAATTTAAACCCTAGACGCTTTTGAAGCTCAGTAGCGGCTAAAGACATGCCATTCATGATTTGAACAATTATTTTAAGTATATCTTCATCATTTGAAATATTAGAGTAAAACGACCGATAGCGTTTGTTCAAAGCACTACAGTCACTTCTCTCCTTAGCAATCGAACCAATGAATTGCTTCCCTGCCTCAGGCGAAAGGATGTCGCAAAGCCGCGGTACTACGGCAACAGTAGAAATGAGCTCTTTGGCGACTATGTTAACAAGATGGGTCAAGCTTATCATGGTCGGCTTGTAGTCAATGCGACAATTTTCGAGCACCAATTTGAGACAAAATAGGGTCTGCGGTTCTGACTTGGCATCACCATTAATAGCACGACTGAGCTCTTGAAGACTCCTCTTGACCGTCTGCCTCAAGGCTGCTTCGACTTGGGCGTCAATTTTCTTGACAAACGCACGCCACTCGTGCAGCACATCTGAGGTGCCATCACAGAAGTTCGTGAATATTGCACGCAGTTCTGATTGGGTAATCTCGTGACTCTGCTGCAAACGCCGTTTCATTTCGGTCCTGCGAGCAGCTTGTGTTGCCTCAAAAATGTCGTGAGCATAAGTAACATTCTTGTCTATTTGCAAAAGGAGCATGGAGGATGCAAGCCGGCACTGATGCGATATTCTTTGCTTTCCTTCCTTAAAACGACGCACCATTGTGTATACTTCGGCGCAATGAGCACAGCATTCGTTGACATAGTGCTCAATAATACCCTTGCTCATCCAAGTCAATTTTTGCAAGCCTTGATTCATACGTTTATCGAGTTTGCGAATGTGATCTGAAAACAAGCGTCGTTCTTCAGCACTTAGGTCACACAGAATCTTGTTGTAAGCGTCTACAATTCGCATCACATGCTCACGCATTGCATAAAACTTTGCTTTTTGATTATAGAGATCATGGGCATAGTATGGAATGGAAAATTCACCTTGAAACTTTTCCCAGTATTGCACCTCCGTGAACAGAGAGAGCAAATCCTGGTCAAAGTTGCACTGTAGAAAAATTTCTTTGACGTCAAAAGTAGAAACTGCAAGGAATTCTCTTTCTGTGATGCTCGCGCGGTTGGTTTTTTTCATCAGGGGCTTGTCCAGTTTTGCTTGCAAAGTCGATGAGTCTAGTGCTCCCATAGAATTGACCCAGCTCTTGTAACGGCTGGCCTTATATTCGCCCACCACGCCCATTAGTGCCTTGTAGGCGATTTCTGCTTCATTAGTACCACCTGCAGCCATAAAATACCTGCGAAAGCCACACAATGCGAAATTTTACTAGGCGGAAGAACAAAAAACACAAGCAGCACGATGCGGCTCGAAGGAGGGACCACGAGTGTTGAACGTTTTGTGCCAGGGACGCAGCCCATAGGGCAGATCCTGCCCAGTGCGGTTCGTTGTTGCGCAGAGGGGGTGCTCTGCGGTTTTCATCGAACTCACGGCGCACCTCTTCTACATCATGAATAAAAAGAAGATACAAGTCGCTGTTTTTTTTTTCTACGCAGCGCTTAATTGCATCTCGCTTGGCAAGTGATTGGAAAATTTGAAGTACTCCAACTGCCTCCGCCACACAATTGACTCCTTCAAACGATACGCTTATCATATTCGTGTACATGACCTCAAGGTCCTTGACTGAGTTCTTGAAAATGTTGAAGTCTTCATGCCAATGGCTAAGTTTTACGTCAAGAATCTGATACTTGAGGCTACGTAAACGGCTTATCTGGTTATCAAACTGGTTCTGAATTGCGACGAGTGACTTGGTAACTTCCTGACCGCGCACGCCCTTGAAAAACGAAACAGAGTTATCTTCCGTGGTGTATGATTTTCGCCGAAACTGAATTTGACCCTCACAGACTTCTAGAAGGTCACGGCACCTCTGGACAAAGGCATCAGTTTGTGCAAAAATAGACATTGCATCAAATGTCCAGTGCAACTCCGGCGAGCCTGGATAGGCGAGACGAATGGCGGCGGCAGTGCGATAGTATATACATTTCCACAAAACACCACACTTAATCGACTCTTTTAGTGTAACCTGCCGATACCACCGTGAGATGAATATGCAACGGTCGCAAAAACACTGTGGGAAAGTACCATAGAATTTTTAATGCTACCCGCGTACAAAATTTCACTCAGCGATACTCTTGTGCGGCAACGGCAAATTATTTCGTGTGAAATTTTGCGTAGCAAACCGGCAAGACGCTCAGGATGCTTTTTGTTATAATAACCTATCAGCATCAATAATGAGGAACTTGGGTTGAGGTACGTGAAGCAGTTGACAAAGAGCTAGATACCAGATAAGGTCCATATCATGCGAATGTGTCCAAGAAGCGCAGGAAGAATGCGGCATATGCCTAACAAAAAAATCGCCCAAAGGGCAAGAAGGCTCGCCACTTACCAGCGAGATCAGAGCTTGCAAGGATCTTGCAGGACATGACAAGATTCTTGAGAAAATTTACGTTATCGTTTGCCTCGACAGAGTTGTCCCGAATTCTCCTAGCAAGGGATTGGAAACGTGCCAGGTATGACGACTTTGACGCCTCAAGAACGCAAACAACACGGCAGACGTCTGCTCTTTGAAGTTGCTCTGAAATTCCACAGAGATCTTCCTTGCGTGTGCACCAGAACTCAATTTCCTCGAGTGGACCCGACACCTCACTATGATAATGACTATCCTGGCTATTCACCACCCCTTTGATTTGACGAGTCCAATTGATTACAATAGATTCCAATTGTTGCACTAACTCTTTGTTTTTTGCAGCCGCAGGTATATTCGGAAGGAACTTTCCAGGTGGCAGGTAAAGAACCGTTTTTCTGGAGGCTGCAAAAGTAGATTCAGTAAGTGAAGCCATGAATCTGTGCAGGTGACCAGATAGATCCCTTTTTACACTGTTGGGCCAGGTGCTGGATTCAAATAATTGAGGGCCAAAGACTTGTCCCATTATCTCAAGCAGCGGTTGCATAGCCGCCCCGCGCGACAGCGTTCCATGATGGATTGACATGTCAATATCGTTCAATCTGCTTTCCTCAGAGCGAATGAAGTAGTAAAGCTTCTCGCAAGATGTTGCTCCTGTGTCAAGAGTTGCTGAGCAGTGCAGCTTGCCGTTCGACATATAGCACAAAAGTTGACACAATCGTGAGTTATTCAGGAAGGCTGCGGCTTTTTCTTCATGCTCGACTGACCACAAACCTACGTCGTATCCCGGAAGCTGTATGTGCTCTTGAAGCCACGATATCATCTGTGAAACTAAAGAGTAGCGAGCGCATTTTTTCAATTCAATCACATACCTGTGCGCGCAGCATTTTTGCAAATGCTGCTTAGATTTATATTTATCGGCTAACGCAAGATACAGAACCGTGCACGCATGTATCACTTCCTAACTAGCGGACGGTAGATAGACCAGCATAAAGAGCGGAGTGGCCTCACTGGGTGCCCCCGGTAGTGTTCGCGCACAGTACGCATTATAAGTCCGGGGCTGGTATAATATGTTCAAGTTAGTCTCGTCACGTCAGCAGCCTGAGCCAGAGCTGGCAGCCTGAGCCCGCCGGGCCCGACACCGACTCGGAAGCCAATCCCGCCACGGTCACTGAGACAATTCGCTTCGTGGCGCTGCTTGGGGGTAAGTGCCGGATAGTGCATATGCTAGCGTCTGCTTATGGCCCGCCAGGGGACGCGGGCCGGGCGCGCCGGTCAATCTAGTGGGTCACCAGTTGGCACTCAGGCTGACACCGCAACGGAACCTTAGCCCAGTTAAAGCCGCTGCGCGCCGGGAAATGCAAGAAGAACTGTGCCAAAAAAACTGGGGGGGGGGTCTTTGATGATTTCTGACCATCGCTTTCATTTTGCTATTGTTTTTCACCATATTTTCCGCCCACCAACGTTTTAGTGGCCTTCGGCCACGTAAAACGTTAGAGTCACCGATCAAAAATTCATTAAATTTTATAATGACACAATAAATACATAAATAAATACTAAATATATAAATAAGAACCGAGGACGGAGGACACTACAAGTGTAAGGTCCACATCACAGCGCTTAGCGCTTTTCGCCCCGGGCTTTAGGCTCCCCAAGGCGCAATCTTTTAGATAAGAAAGCCCCGTCACGGTACAGTCCTAGATAATGCGCCTGCTGGAAGTCCCGCTGGTGACCATCGCCATCTGTGCTAGACATACGAGTGATCAAATCGGAATTACGCTGGTGTTTTCGCATCTGACTTCCGAGTCCAGCTATCAACTTGAACGGAGTAACGCATACATGTAGGGGTTGCGCAAGTGCACCCATGTCAGAATGCATCATGATGTATCCCTTGCATATATTCGACTTGGATGTGCCAGCTCTCTATCGAGGGGATTTCGGGCCAAGGAGGCACAATGCAGAGGCCCCAGAGTGTGAGTGTCAAATCTCCCGCAGAACTCAAAGGTGACGCTGGCGGTTGAGAGCATGAGCCCGAGCTCGAGCTACTGCCAAAGCAGTGCTTATGTCCCCCTGGGATTGGTTTATCAAGGATAGTTTTTTGGTATTACCTGCAGTTGGTGCTGGCACGATAGATTGCGGCAGGGAAGCTCCTGAGAAGCCCGTGGGTGCAAATTGTGGTACACTCTCAGTGGCATCCTGAATCTTAGCAAGCTGAAGCAGAGGCATGATATCTGTGACACTCAGGGCCTCAGGAGAAGGGCGTGATGCAAACCAGCGATCGCCTTTAGCATCTGCTGCCACAACACGATGTTCAGGGGATTTCTCCAGCAATTTAGATAACAAAAAGAAACCCGTATTACTCAAGCTTGTGGTGATTTGGTTTAGTGGGGTCACCAGAGACATTGCATTTAAGGGTGCGTGGGTCCCATCAAATCCAGAAGTAGGGAACTTGCGTCGAAGAAGGTCGGTCCCACCCTTAGCCATGGCCGTTGGTATCGGTGATGATGGCGCAAAGCGGAAACCACGCAGTCGCGCAAGTTGCCTGTCAATAGACTGTCCAGAGTCATGACAGTTGAAACTAAATTCTGACACAGGCTACACACGGATAAAGAGGCCATCTCTTTTCAGTTGGTTCACCAAGAAGATCAAAGATTATGGTTAGCTGGTCCGGCTCGTCTTTTCCGGGAAAAAGGACCTGTCTTGAAAGAAGCTCACCAAAAATACACCCAGCCGACCAAAGATCGGCAGCCCGTCCATAATCACGGCATCCGAGCAGAACTTCTGGGGGTCGGTAGTGGCCAGAAATAACATTTGGGGTGTGTGTAGCATAAGGCTCATTGGACCTCCTGCTACGACTGGTTAGACTCTCGCTGATAGCCCTGCACATGCGTTTATGTGTTCTGTCTTGACCGGATACATAAAAAAAATTGCGCTTACTCACTGTAGCACCCTCGTGCTGGCTGGTAGTGTAAGATGGATCAAGTTCGAGGCCGCAGCACACTCTCCGTGCAAGGCCGAAATCACACAGTCGCAACAACCCTCTATCATCCACCAGCACATTTGGCGTCTTGAGGTCCCGGTGCATCACCCAAACACTGTGGAGGGCAGCAAGCGCTCGCAGGAGCTGTAGCATGAGATGTTTAACTTGTGCTTCGGTCATGGGCCGTTGCCGTGCCCCTTTGACCAGTGTTGTCAGTTCGTGGCCAGCCGGCTCCATAACCAGGTGCCATTCACTCGGGGCCTCACCACCGTCGCAAGCAACTGCATGCATTCGCACAATATTTGGGTGTCGCAGGGATGACAGTAATGTGATTTCTCGTAAAGCCTCCTGCGGAAATCCCTCCTTCAAAAAATCAAACTTAAGCATCTTAATTGCTACAACCTCTTTTGCGCCGCCCCTCTTGCATCGGACAGCCTGGGATACAATGCCAAACTGTCCCTTCCCGAGTTCCCCCAAGGCATCATATGCACATATCCTATGTATTGGTAGAGTTGGCCGTTCTACATCATCCTCTCCAGACAAAACCATCACAGGCGCATCCGCCTCTGCAGATATTGGTCCCCTGGATGTTGTTGAAACTATATCAAGAGCACGTGCAGATTTGGGTTGCCAAACTTTGCGTGAAGCCGTAACAGAACTAATAGAAACTTGCTGCCGCGATCGTACAGGTTGTTCGGATGTATACGCCCGGGGTACTCGAGGCAAAGAAGTGCGATTCCGGTTTTCGCTACCACGAGAAGAGCGACCACCACGTGCCTTACATTTTTTTCCGCGTCCGCGTCCAGGGAAGCCCTCCTGTGCAAAAGCTAGTATCACAGTGTTTCCCTTGCTTGTGTCGTCACTCTCTGAGATGGAGTGGAGCTCAGTCGTCGCCTCGCAGACTCTGAAATGGCCTTGCGCGACCAATTCGCGTGCACGCAGTAGACGGGCTGCGCGTTTCACCGTCGCGCGCTCGTCTGTCATGATTATTTTTATGGGACAGGGGTCATGCGACGAATGAATACTTAATCGAGTGAGACGATGCGGGAAGGAAAGGTTATCTTAGCGCGGCCAAACTACCTGAAGAGCACAGCGGTTTGACGAATTGTCGAGCTAGCGTTTCGGGCACTCAGTTGTGCTCAAGCTATTTGTAAAGCTCTTGTAATGCAGCTCCGCAGCACCGCAGCCCGCTCCCCCGGGGGAGGTAGAAAGGGGTTTCAGCATAAAACGACCCATGGAGCTACGGCCTGCAAATAAACCTCCGAGTCTGCTGAGGAAGGACTCGGATCGAAAGTCAACTTGAAGATCATGATGATGATGCCCGTGACTGCCAGTGGCCCGGGCCCGGCCCGGGGCCCCGGGCACTGGCAGTGGCAGTGGCACTAGTAGCCCCGGGCCGGCCCGCCCGGGCCAAACCCACTTCGACCCCCCCCTTACCAAACGCGTCTACGAGAACAAAGCGAGTTTAGTCGTTTGTGCCCGCACGAACGGTAGTATATAATTGGTATGGCCGCGCGCTTTGGCCGTATCGTATACTCGGAGCATACAGCCCAGTCATTTTCGTGGGCGCTGACAGCCGGACGACGCTATGCAACAAACGCGGCAGCAAATGAGCTGCGTCGAGCCGAGAAAATAAGCAAATCATGAAAAGTTCGACGCGATCGTCTTTTTTGACGCCGTTTCGAGCCGATCAGGCCACCGCAGCGTCGGATATTGTCGTTTGTGTGGCCGCCGACGATCTGAGATACTTTACCGCAGCACTGGTCCATCAGATGTCGGTCTATGCGTCGTCTGCGTTTCTCGGCCGTAACGCGCTTCGGGCGAATATCGCGCCGCAAGCGCGCCACTTTTAGTGGGGCCTGCGCAGCTACCATGGCGGGTGTACGCGGGAGTTCGGGGCCTGTGTTGAGGGCCAGAGGGCCTCAAATGGTACTTGTTATAGGGTATGTACCAAAAATTAGGCGCGTTTGGTAAGGGGGGGGTCGTTGTGCCGAAAGTGAGTAAGCGCTAATTTTGAGCACTTCCTCCACCACCCGGCCCTCGCCCTAGGCACCCCCCGTAAATCCCCGTTGAGCCCTATATACATGTGGAGCGATGGGAAATAATTAGTGGATAATTAGAGGACGGTTTATTACGTCTGTTGGAGCGATTTGGTTTTGGGCGGGTTTTATCTCGGACCATCGAACCGCGTCGCAGCTGATTTCTCAGCGCGAGGCTGCCCGCACTGCACCAAACTCTGCACAGCCCATTAATTTAGCATACGGAACCTGCGCCTCAGCAAAATTTTCCCGCCATTCGGCCGGCGCGTGGCAGTACGCTCATTGCGTCAAATAAAAAAATTAACGTTGCACTGAAAGCCAAGCGCTTGACCCCCCTATAAATATCGATTTCTCCACGCAATATTAAGAATCGCAGGGCGATTTATCTCGACGCCATCTATTGGAAGCTGCGTAAGAATGTTACCCGGGCCCTAAAAAATTATACGGTTAGGGGCGGGGGACCCGGCCCAGGTGGCGGGAGTGCCAGGCCTGGGTCACGGCCACGGTGCCCGGGCCATTGCGCGCAGCGGCGTGGTCAACGCGGCACCCCGGGCCCGCCGCCTCCGGCTTCCGAGTCCCCAGGCCCCGACCGTGACGTTGAAGTCAAGTTGAAGTAAACGTAGTGATAGAGAGCCACGGGCAGACTTGATCAGGGCAGGTCCGTGTGGGTATTGCCCACCTCAGGCACAGTGCCCACACTGGCAGTGGGGGGGGGTTGTCGAGATCAGAGTCTTGCGAAAGCGTATTCAGGTATCTTTTAGGCTGGATCCCAGCCGATGAGCCTCTTTTGCAATTTTATTATACTTGGCATAGTATGATAAAACGTCTTACAAACGTGCTCGCAAAAGAAGACAAAGCTGTGCACATACTAGTGCTCGGACTTGACAACAGTGGCAAATCATCCCTCATCCAGCATATTAAGCCAAAGAAGTCCCAAGAAACTGCAACGTTCGAAGCAACGCCCACTGTGGGGTTCCAAACTAACAAGTTTCGTGTAAATTCTCTCTTTATCGAATGGATAAGCTATATTGGATTGTCAGGTGAACAACCTCGCCATTACTTGCTTTGACATGTCTGGTCAGTCACGCTATAGATCACTTTGGGAACACTATTATGTTCAAGTTGAGGCCATAATTTTTGTCGTTGACTCCACTGATAGGTAATTCTCGTGGATTGGAATTTCTCATGACAGAACTGTGCTAGGATTAGAATGTGTGTCGCAAAAGATGAGCTTGAGATGCTTTTAAAGCACCAAGACATTTGCGCCAGTCCAGTTCCTATCATATTTTTTGCCAACAAAATGGATATTCCGGGTGCACTCACACCTTTTGAGTGTAGCCAACTGCTCGAACTTGACCGCATATCTGATCGACCATGGCATATAGCGTAGCTACAGCGTGGAAATCCTTGATAGGTTTGATGCGATGGACGTAGGCCAAGCGATGCATTAAGGGGAATTGGCTTACAAGAAGGCATGGAATGGCTCGCTTCTCATGTGACCCCTAAAAGTCGCAAGTGGTGCCGCAAGTGAACCGAGGATGGTCACGGAGCTGCAGAGTGGCCAGAGGCTGCTTGCTGTATTTTGCTCAAAGCTAATGACTCGCCCAAAGTTAATACCATACCCCAGATCAGAGTCTGGAAACAGCTGCCTGAACGTCACGTCTCCAGTATTATGGCAATAGCAGATTTGCCTTCCCCCTATTTGATGCGCAAATGCATACATGGCTAAACTAGACAGTGTGAGCACGATCGAGACAGGGATTTTGAAGTTGCCAGGAGCCTTACTAGTATGGACCAAGTCCTCAGGAGCCACTCTCGCTTGGGACTGTCCCTGGAATCCAACACCATGTCCAATTTAAAGCCAGATTCAGCCCCTAGGGTAGTTCTGCGGATTCAAGGTTTCCAGTGCGAACAGGCAGCCGCAAAAAGGTATGAACTCCTTTACGGTCACCTGCCCTTCGGTCAGCTAACCGTAGAGTAGTTCACACCTCTTCCCTTGCAGGGGGCAGGTCCACAGCGACAAAAAATCGGCGTGGGGAGCGTTCGTTCGGGTTTGACGAATTGTCGAGCTAGTGTTTCGGGCACCCAGGTGTGCTCAGACTAGTGTAGTAAAGCTATTATTATTATTAGCCCAGTGTACTACTCAGGCCCTTTCAGAAAGCCGCCGGTCCGGCGTCCGTGCCGCGCGTTTCGCCTTGCTTACTTTGACGCTGCGACCCAGGATCCGGCTTAAGGGCGATGTACGTGGGCAGCCGCTCGAGGGACGAGGCGGCGCTGACTCGGAGCAGACAAAACCCGTCAAGCTTGTCGCTGCCGGGAGCAGGGCACCGGAGCTCGATGCTTTAACTATTGATCTAAGTTTAGTATTACTCTGTTCAGCCGAATGTGCTCGTCAGGCAGCTTCCAAAACAGAATAACGCCGGGTGAAACCCGTTCGCTGAAATAAATCCATGAAGCTAGTGCAGGGCAGGCGCACTGAGGGCTTTAAGAGAGCAACACCGTCACGGTGACCAGAATTTTATGCTTTTAAGTTTCATGCTGAGAGATAGCCGCGAGAGAAATTGTGCCGGACCCTCGAGCCTAGATCATGCTGCGGCCTAGAATAGAGAACTGGCCGGCAGCCTGAGCTGTACGAGAGAAAAGTGCCGAGTTAAAAGAAGCACCGCACCAACACCAGACGGCAACAGTCGTATACTCAGGCTATGACAAAAACCCAGTCTCGGACTCGGACTCGTATAGCTTCAACTTGAAGTTGGTATCATGATAGCCACGCGCTTTGGCCGTATCGTATAATCGTAGCAGGCCACGCAGTCAGTTTCGTGGGCACCGACAGCCGGACGACGCTACGTTAACTTTGAAAACGCGGCAGCAACCGTGACTAGAAACTTGAATGGGCTCAGCCCGGGCCTGAGGCTCAGCCTGAGGCTCCGAGTCGCCCGAGTCTCGCAAACCCCACGGGAAAACCCCTCGTCGACGGCCCGGGGAACCCCGGGAAAAGTTCTGCGGGAACCCCGCGCCCTTCGGCGCGACCGCAAAAGGTCCACTCGCCACTCTGGACTCTGCCTTGAGCAGATGAGGCTACTACCTGCGGTAGTCCGGTACTAATAGGTACTAGTTACTAGTTCCTACTACACATGCGTGGCGGGTAAAATGATTTCAAATTTTGCGACTTGTTGCGTTGCATTGCTCCTCAGAAGCACGTGTGCGCTGTCGGAACTTTCCGTGAAGATCCTCGCACAGAAGCGAGTTGAACCTCTACATCGCCTTTTGACGTCGCTTCAAACTACCTTATACCCGTCGACGGCAAATGTCGATGTCGAGATCCACGTGGACCAATTATCCTCTGAGGGGTTTTATCTTTGGTCGCGGACGTCTGCGCGGGATATTAAACAACGTGAAAAAGTTCTCGAGCTCTCTGACAATTTTGTGCGAAACTGGAGCCACGGTAATGCCAGGGTTGTGAAGCTGAAGAAATGGCACGGTGTCCGGGGCATGTGGCTTGCTTGTGCTCATCCCGGGATATATGGCGAAGAATTCTCGCGCTTTGTAATTTTCGAGGATGATGTTGAGTTATCCACTGCCTGGTACGTATTGTCCCAAACTATCTATGCTCTGAATCACAACATAGGTTTGAGTATCTTGCAGCAGCACATCGCGCGTACTCGATGAGTACCGGCATTGCTGGGATATCACTTCAGCGTCAAGCGGGTCGCATGGATGCCTACCCTGAAGAACTCGAGGGCAAACGAGTTCGCCCTAGCAGAAACCAGCCGTTGGCTGCATTGAAGCCACGGACATACCGCGATACGCTCTATCTATTCCCACACGTTGGTAGCTGGGGTTTTTCACCAGAGCCTAAGGTATGGCATGACTTTTTGGACTGGTTTAAAAATCTTGAGGATGTAGATGCCCCTGAGAACTGGGTAACGCTTGTAGACTCGGGCGAGCAAGCGAACCCACAGCGTGAATCTCTCCCGTCTAGGTGGTACAGGCACGCGTTGAGCTCACAGCGTGGCGAGCTAGGCATCTCGCAGGGTGGGGTGGCAGGGACAACTTCAAGCATGTGGACAGCTCACTTTGATACATTTTGCACGCAACGAGGTTTATTTACACTCCATCCTCATCTCTTCGTATCCCAAGATGATGGGGGTGATTCATTGGAGGTAGGACTTGCCAGGTCATGGCGGGAAGATGGAGCTCACTATCGGGGCGTCAATACACCAGACAGTTCGTTGCTTAGCCTAAAAGCCTGGCGAACGAAGTTTTTATCTGGCTCGCTCACTGGTTTGTTTTTACCCGATGATGAAGTAGCACGGTTGACCCACGGGGGGGAGAGGTTTTCCAATTTTGATGGGGCTTATTTGAAGCGGCAATACACCGCGAAAAATCTCCAGCTCTCCGGTAATGCAAAAGGCCGGCGATTGTTTGACTTGGACGTCTATTGGAATTTGGATAGCTCCGTAGCACTCAGTGATTTGACACATGCAGTGAATGGAAACACATTTGGTTACTATAGTCCACTCTCCACGATTACTCAAACCCAGGCACACTGTATTCTTGGGGGGAAGTCTGTCGCCATTTTGGGTGATTCTATATCCCGTTATTTTACTTACACGTTTAATCATTTTTTGGAGCATGGTGTGATTGCCGCTGAATGGGGAGAGCAAAATGGTGGCTGTGGAAAGTGGGGATGCGGCAACAGAGCGGGTGGCGAGGCGTGCTACGTTGGACCCTACTTTGATTGCGGCATAACCTGGACCGACGGCACGGAGCGTTCCGGAAAATCAGATCACTGCCAACATATAACAACAACGATAGAAGGAGGAGGAGGTTACGGCGAAATCAAAACTACTTTCTACTTCATCCAGGATACATGGTATGACGCCCTGCAAGCTGAAGCTGCAACAATTAAAGACCACGATGTGGTGATCGTGAACTCTGGCTGGTGGGAGCTCAAAGAGGACGACAACGATGATCACAAGTCAGATTCTTGCTCATTTGACGACGACGATGATGTTTCTGATTTTTATACTGATTCCGATTGCCTGGAGTCCTATGAGGACGATCTTAACAATCTGGTTGAAAATATACTTAAGTTTTTTGTTGTTGACGCTGAGAAAGCTGTGATATGGCGCCAAGTAACCTGTTGTGGCGTCAATTATATCGACTCCAGGCAGCGCATAGGTGCCATTGCTGTCGGAGCAATGAATGCGATCGCAGATAAAGTTATGGCTGACAATTCGATTGATACTGTCGCTGTGTACCAATTGTCTAACGTTGTCAATTTGATAAGTCGCACCTTCGACAACTTTCATCCTCGTTCCAATCAGTTGCATATCTGGACACAGCTTTGTCTCAACAAAATTGCGAAGCAGCTTAACAAGGTTGATGAATGTATCGCTTCTCCCTCATCTACTCCATCTGCAAAACCTGCCCCGACTCTAGGCTCGAACCCAACAACGCCGTCGCCCTCTCATAGACGGTCCCCGTCTGCATCAGGCACATCATCACCAACAGCGCACCAGGTGACTGCAGCGCCCATGGTTGTGACGCCAAGACCGACGAAAGCTCCATACCCATGGCCAACTAAACACCCCACCGAGGATCCTAATTTGAACATGGACTCTTCAGGATATGACATGGGTGAAGATGTGCGCGAGGCTGCAAGATCTCAGACCTTGATGGTTGGTAACCAGACATTTGAGTTTACCTGTTTTTCAGCAAATGACGGAATCACGTACAAGAACAGTCCGGCCTTGGACTTAGGAGAGTGTCCTACGGCTGGACAAAAGATTTTATTGGCAATCTTCATAGCTTCCTTGGCCTCATACGTGATCGCATTGATGCTGAAGCCACTGGGCACAAAAGGGTCTAGCTTCCGTGCGTTTCAGACGTCAGCAGGTGACTTCATGGGGCCATCTACAACCAGCAAGACTGAGGTCTCTACTTTAGAAGACGAACTTTCTAACTCCGCACTTCAAGTTCTTCGCCAGATGGAGGACATCGAGGTTCGGTCTGGACCAAGCCAGCTCGCATCCGTTGCAGAGTGCAAAAATGAAAGCTGCGACTTTTCGGGCAGAGGCTCTGAAATCTGCAACACGAAAGTGACAGCATCGCGTGCCGTATCTCGACAACGATCCTCAGCGCAACGCTCAGGACTGAGAGTTTCCTCTATACGTGATGGGAGCTCCTATGCACCTCGAACTTCGGTGTCTTTAGTCAACAAGACTCTTTCGGCCGCCGGTGCTTCCGTCCGCACATCGTCTTACGCCGAACCCCATCTTGATGCTAAGGTTTCCTCGGTTGCATTTTCTTTCTATGATGGCGGGGACACGGATGACGAAGAAGTTGCACCGATCAATGCAGCTGTCTTAGATATATCAACTGGACGTAAGCACGGGCAGACTCGTGAGACAGCTCGTACAGCTCTCGAATTTGCAATCTTGCTGATGGTCTGCGTTGTCGGTGAACACCGCATGCCCTCTGGCTTCCTACCTGCAGGAACAACGATAGCACCCGAGAATCCAGATCTCTGGTCCTTTATAATGGTTCTAGTTTTTCTCGTTTCGCTGCTTAATGTAGAAGTCCTCGAAGAAGGAACCGAGGTATTCTTGTCGCGCGCTCAGGCCAATGAGTGGAAAGGTTGGATGCAAGTTGCATTTGTTGCCTATCACTATACAAACAACAATGAAGTCTATGTTCCGATACGTTGGTGCGTCTCTGCCTATGTGTGGCTCACCGGCTTTGGGAATGGAGTTTACTTTTGGTCCTCGGGTGATTTCTCATTCAAACGCTTTGCCCAGCAACTTTGGCGCATGAACTTTCTTTGCCTTTTTCTCTCGCTTTCGACCGGTACCCCCTGGATCGAATACTACTTTGTTGCGCTTGCCACGGTTCACTTTGCACTTATTTGGGTCTCGTTGGGGCTGGCCAGGGCCTTTGGTCACTTTGTTGCAGAATGGGAGAAACCTAACAAGAAGGAAAGTAGAGAAGCGTGCTATGCAGAAAAGGCCCTCGGATGTGGAATTATGATTGGACTTTGTTGTCTAATCTGGCTTGATCCTCACAACGACGGAGAGGGTGTTTACGACGTAGTTTTTCGCCCGAGTCTTCTTACCATATCAGAGCACACAGAATGGTACTTCTGGATGCGCACAAAAATGGACTTTCTCTCTTCCCTTCCCGGCCTTTGCTTTGCTGTTGTTTACACGCCCTTCCGAGACTCCTGGCCATATGGTATTTCACGCATTGCACGCTGGAGTATTGGGCTGTCTTCTATTCTTATTTTTGCCGCAGCGATATGGATTAGTCAGCTGAAACAATATTGCTGCAATGGCGGTGCCGATTATCGCACTGTGAATCCGTACATTGGTACCCTCTGGATTCCTGTTTACCTCCTTTTGCGCAATTGTTTGCCCTGGCTTTCTCGTCGTATCATGAAACCCATTGAATGGATAGGAATGCACTCATTGGAATTTTATCTTCTCCAGTTTCACATATTTCTTACATCAGCCTCCCGTCGTATCCTCTATATCATTCCTAAGGAGAGTTGGGGCTACACAAATATGTGCATTGTTGCATGCATTTACTTTGTGGTCGTTATTAAGGCCCTCGAAGTTACTAACGTGCTAAGAAATATTGCCTGGCGTGCGAGCCGCAGGAAAGTAATTCTCTCAACTCTATGGACTATCGGTGCTTACACGACTCTTGCAGACGCCAATTGGGACGATGGCACATGCTCGCGTCTACCATGGGTACTCTGGTTGGTTTGGTGCACTATAGTGACAGGCCTTTTTGCGTATTGGACCATAGCCGTGTAGCCGCATGCTGAGGATGGTTTCTATGCTACAAATTCCAGCGGCGTTTCGAAAATCTGACGAATGTACAACTAAGATGCGCCTGCAGAAAGTCTGGTAGTGAAACACGGCGCAATTCATTTATGTTGTCTCAGAGCATCCGCCTTTTTGTGATGTAGCATCCGCTGCGCCAGACTCCTCAGGTCTGGAGGTGAGCGGGGCACCGTACCGACACAACGCCCAGCAGGCGCCGTAGGTCCCTTGGGCCGACCCCACCTCCCGCACCAATTCGAAGATGGTTTTGCCCCCCGGCGCCGCGAAATGCGCCGCGTTCTCCCATCAAAGAGTGTCATCTGGGTGGGGCATATTTACGGCGGCGTGGAAAGCAGCCACGACCCCGGCCCCTAGACCCAGCCCCTCTACCCAACCCCAATATATACTTGCCTGAATAGTCACTCTGACTAATCGACTCATACTATAGTCACCGTGACGTCAGAACGGAGATTCATAAATATTCATGAGAGTACTACTATTTGTTATTCACCCCAAATTGGTTGGAAAAAACCAGCGATTTTATCCCCATATATTTGACTTTCGGCGTTTTTTACATCAGAACGGAAGCTCTCGGGAAAGCCTGCTGAAATCACACGCCTGTCCAACCCGAACTCAATGAGCCAAATAATCTACTCGCTTTTATCTACGCATCACTAAACAACCGTGAGAATTCGCCGGGTGACAAACTCCGCTCGCGCCGACTTCGGCCCGGGGAAGAGATGCCCGAGGGCGGCCGCATGCGGCGGCGACGCGCAGCCCTTGGCGCAGGGCGCCTGCAGGACGACGACATCGAGGCGGGGGGCGTTTGTATAGCGCTCTCAGGAACCGGCGGCGAGCGCGAAGAACTCGCCTAGGAAGAGGAGAGGACCGCGGCCGCGGCGGGCTCCGATCGTGGTCGACCCCCTGCACAATACTCGCAGTGCCTTCCCGATAATCGTGGTGCGCGTTGCGAGGTACCAAGAGCGTTTTGGGATGCTGGAATCGAGTTCTTTTAGTTTCCGTCTCGGTACCCGGGCCCTCTTTTCAACGTAAGGTACTTTTGTGCGCCTGGTTACATGTGATCTAGCGCTAGCCTGCTGTATCAATTTTGGACACTTCACGCGCCTCGCGCGGCGCGTACAGCCCATTTTTGCACTGTCCTCTCCTAAGGGCGTAGCCGGCCTTTACGCGGCGCCGGACGGTCCAATAAGGCCTCCAGTCACGCGGGGTAACTTAGGGAACGACGCGGGAGAGCTAGAACGAATTCATGAGGTCGTGTGGGTTCGGCGTGGACGGCCGAACGCGAGCGAGCACTCTCGATTGCTCGGGAGAGTTCTTGGTTATCGAACCAAATGCTGGTTTGAACTGTTGCATGTGACCTTCGTCGACGCTCTGTGAAGTACCCTTGGCTGTCGGGCCACTTACTGCATCAAAATCACCTTTGAAAACGTGGCCTCAATTGTGCTCAGCGGGCTGAATGACGGTGCTGCCGCGGTTTGGACCTCCGTAGCGGCCTCAGGCCCAACCGGTGGGTCATCAGCGAGGTCCCAAGCGGCAACTACCCCAATAGACGGTTTCTGGTGTTCCGGCTCGCGCCGCTGCTGCCACTAGGAGACAGTAAAATTAATTTTCGCCTGTCTTGAGGCACCCTAGAGGGTTTCTACGCCCAGCCCCGCGTCTGCGCGCGTGTTAAGCGCGGTATAAATTCTTCCGTACGTAGGCGCGCAGTATCTCCCGGTTGGATAACAAGACGCGGAGCATGGCCTCCTCTATTGGCCTCGGGTCTCGGGGAAATATTAGTCCGGCAGGGAGTATGCCGCTCCATAGTTTTTTGCGTCGCTTTTATAACAAAGGGTACATCATGATGGTACAGCATACCTAGGTACGGGTGGATATTGCATATATATACGGCTGTATCTAATGGTTGGTGCAATAAACGATTTGCCACTTGCCCCATGTTATTTCTTGTAATATAAAGCAAACTGCAGCCGTAGCCGCATGACACCGCTTAAGAGTGGTTCCCAGAAGCAGAATGATCCACTCCTCTGGGACCTCACGCTATTTGCGAGACGCACACTGAAGCAGGCGGCACGCGCAGAGCGGCTTGGGAGTACACGAGGGCGCCAGCGTCGCGGGTTCCGGTTGAACCTAGGAGGCCCGAGGATGGATAAGCACATGTCCATTTTGCCCAGACCGTCAACTCGGGACATCCTCTCAATAAGCCAAGGCTCACTCTCTCTTAAATATGAGAACGGCACGAAACATGCGAGCCAAGCAAGTACTCTCAGTATTCCTACAGAAACAGCGAAGCTACCAGCGCTAAGCTTCAAGCCCAATGAGTGTAAGATCCTTAGAGATAAGACAGCATTAGAGTGGACTTCTTCATCATCCTTACCTAAAAGTGCCATACAGCCAGCCTCAGTCCAGAAGACAATTGAACAATTGAAGGCTTCGCCATTCAATGCTATTTCTTTTAGAGAAGTGCCAAGGCTAGCCGTGCCTACAAAACTTGTCCAGGGGACTCTTGCATCTTCGCATAAGCTGTGCCAACCTAAAGGTGGAACTTCGAATATTGAGAAGACGGGACCGACAAATTGGTCTGTTGAGGACTTGAATAGCAAATATAGAAATAAGCTTCTTCGGAAGAGCGCCCACCATGCCTCACTCAAGGTGCAAGAGCTTCAGTCAGAGACGGTGAAAGAGGAGTCACTAATTAGCGTCGTCGGGGTTATGAGGCATCCGCTACTTGCCCTATGTGATCAGCACACAGAGACGGCAAACATACTTTGCATAGGACAAGGCCGTGCAGGTTGCGTGGCAAGGCGATTTGTATTGGAGGTTCATCAAATCTGGCTGACGAATCTTGACCACCTCGAAGCCGCAAATCGCGGTGCTATCCCACGACACCGCCGGATCGACATTGATGCTATTCTTGGCGTGAAGTCACAGGTCCAATCAGTTTCTGGCCAAAACTCTTGGCGTCTTCCGACATCACATAGCCTTGCATTAGCATTGCCCATCTCGACGCCCAGACTGCTTTCACTGTCGACGGCCAAAACAGCGTTCCTCTTTGAGCAGGGTCTGGAAACCGTCACTATCTTATCAAGTGAACACCTTACTCGTGGGGGTGTTGTTTACTTGGCGTCGCTCATCCGAGAATTCTGGCCAGGGTACACCATACCAGCCAAGTGGCGATTCTCTTTTTACGACCCACTCACAGGTGTGGAAGCGTCAGCTGTGACCTACGAGGGTGCAACATTTAGGTCTGCGCCTTGCGCTGTGCCGCTTGCATCATTGATACTTGCACCAAGCTTGGTCCGTCCCCCGTCGGCAGAACACAGTTTAGTTCACACGCAAGGGTGCCTAATTCAGGGGGCAAAATGTGGATCTGCTGCAGCTGCCATCTGTCAAGTGTTCGTTTGTAGCCCCCACGTGGACGACCGTAATCGCATTGTTTTCTTTGATTTTGTGTTTTTACCGTGCAATAGAATATTGGCTCCGTGGCAGATTCAACTTGATGCGCTTGATATAGTTGGGCAGCTCGGCCTCTCACACGCGCCGTGCACTGTGGTCGAGTGGTGGTGCCAGCAAGGACAGGCCGGCCTCTATGCGTCGCTGCTTGCCCAGTTTGTCTGGAAGACCGGCACACTGCAGCTACAGACACCACGAGATGGTTCCTCATTAGCTTGGGGCTTTGACTTCAAGTTGGTTGCAACTCGTGCCGTCGAGTACCTAGATGTCTTGACTGTAGAATCGCTACAGTCTGGTAATCAACATATTACTCGTTTGGATTCAGATAGCGCATTTGACGATGAAAAGGGTATACGCACTGTAAACAACCAAAGTGATGTTATTAATCAGGGTATACTTGCAGAAAGAGGTAATCTGCAGCAACTTAAGCAAGGTCCCTTAGCTTCTCTATCGCTCTGCGTCTCCGGCGCGTGGGATCGTGCTTTTCAAGTGCCTGGAACGACAGGCGTCGGCACTTCTAGGCTCAAACTTACGATCAACGATCTCATTTTGCGGAGCCAGATTCTGCAGCAGCGCGGTGATCATCCAGACATAGATAGCCCTGGGATGATCGCGAGCCTGTATCGTGCTGACAAGAGTCTCCTTGATAGTGTCATTATCAATGTCGCGCAAGCGTCGGAATGTGTTATTTCCTCCCCAAGTCATATATCATGGGATAACATAAATTTGAACCCGCCAGACGTATTCAGTTTGATCCACATGATTTGCATTCCAGTTATGCAGAAAACTTATCCCTGTCATGGTTGCTATACATACGTGTCACCTGCTACATGCATCGTCAGTCAATGTATTTTCGTGCTTACAATCCCCACAGTTTCAGACTGTGGTGTTGGCTCCGCGAGGAACGTTGGCCTTGAAGTGGCCCACATCAAGGAAATTCCTGTGACTGATGAGCGTGGGTTCCGTGTCGTGGTTTCATGCGCCCTAATTTCCCCTGCTCGGGACCTGAGTATCCAATTTTTTTCACTTACGCTAGATGTTGCAACTCCTAACAAGGGCACGTTAACCGACCGGGCTAGTCGACACTCAACAGAGGTTTGCACATCAATTCTCAGTCGCATCCGTGTCTTCGAGGACTATATCCACATACTCCACAAGAAATCCCATCAGGGAGCCAATGACCCGGGCTTCTACAGCATCCATCTGCAGCATGCCGGGTTTAGTAGACTGAGCCGTAGTGACTTGGCAGCATCGAAGGAGTCGATTTCCATTGAACAGGAGCGCAATGTTCTTGGGGAGAAACAGCACCGCCTCGAGGATAAGCCTTCAAAGGGCAGAATTCTTCTTGCGGGTAGACAACAATTGAGCCCACACCACCAAAACACACAGGCAGCCGCGTGCGAGGATAAGAACCCGGAGCTGGTGGGGGATACCACAAACCTGAACACTGTAGATGGCAAATTCGCCAAATCCAAGGAGAGTATGATTACATCAAGAACTCTCGTGGACCTGCTGGCAACAAAGCTCGGTATTTCACGGTTCCATGTCTCGCAAAGCGTAGGCGTTAGAAGTTTTTCACCAAGTGCCGACGAGGAAAATGTATTTGGCCCCTCGGCAAAGATGACAGAACCTCTAAACCGGCGGCCCACGCAATCCGATCTACCGCCGCTTTTAACCAGGCAATCGATGACTTCCACTGTGACTGGGAGCCCACTCGCGTGGCGACGTATACATCGCTACTCAAAGGCAAAGCTAACCATGAAATCGTCGTTTTTGGAATCACGCATTCAGGGCGCTATTGACTCCATTGTAAACACTGCGTCCCAGCCCGCAATTGTAGGCATGGTCCATCCAGCCACTGGAACCACACACATCGTCCCTGCCTGTTTGACAGTCCCTGATGATTGCATATTGATTACAGAGATTCTCGAGGCAACGGTTCAATCTCTTGAGCATCAGAAAGGACTGAAGGCCGACGCCGAATTATCTGCCAAGGATCGTCTTCTTGCACAGTCGGACAAAGTAACGTCGATTGCCGATCAGATTTCTGAACTTGAGACTGTAGCCTTCATTCGTTGCAAGCTTGGACATGCCGATGACGTTGAGGAATGCCTTGACCAGGAAGTTGCTATAGAAAACCGAGATGAGCACGGAAACACCCTCTTGATCATTTCAGCACAGCAAAATGACAAAAAAATGCTCAAACTGCTCCTTCGTCGTGGTGCCGATATCAACGCCCAAAACTCAACAGGAAATACTGCGCTTCACTATACGAATGAGTACAAATTTACTGCGCTCACTGAATATATCCTCAACAAGGGTGGAAATGACACTCTCCTTAACATGAAGGGCCTTACTTGCTACGAAGGTGTGAATGGAGTGAGCTAGAGCTGAGTGATTTATATGGCGCAATTTTCTCTTCCTGTCGGATTGGTTCATTGCTTTGTTTCCACGCGCCACCATGTCTACTTCCTTCGTGACTGATACCAGTCCCAAGAAACCTGTCTACATTGGGAGACGACACTTCGCAATGATGGACTTATCACAAAGAGGCACGCCAGCCAACGATTTCTACTGCAGTTGTACTCTGCTCAACCTCGACTGTCGCTTCGTCCTCCGGCGTCAGCCAACTGTGCACTGTCCTAGCCAAAGAGGTCGCGTGTATTAGCTAGGGGCGAAGCAACCGGATACGGCGCTTGGCACTACCTGATGCGCAATCCTAGAGCAACACTGAATTTTTCTGTCGAGAGAGAGACGAAGTTGTGGTGGACTTCGTGGTGGCGCCGCGGCCGGGGTGAGCCTGGTACCACTATCCCCCGGCGGCCCCTTAGACCAGTGGGTGGCTCTAACTACCTTCCTATTTCAAGGCTTGATGATCTCCTCGTAAGCAACCCCGGGTCGAGGACCAGAGGGGCCTACGGGAGATTAAAAAAAAAGGTAATAGGAGATAAAACTCCTTTACGCCGAAATTACGACCACCTGCCCTTCGGTCAGCTAACCGTAGAGTAGTTTACACCTTTTCCCAGGAGGGGGGCAGGACTCCATAAAAAAGGGTTTACTAAATATATTAAAAATATGTTACTTTACTATTTTGTTTATTTGCTAGTGGGGGCTAGTGAGATGACGTCTTTTCTAGTGACCGGGGCATCTTACTAGGGCATGTTGTCTTACGTGCGCTGACGCGCTGAGCTATTAAGCACACCAATCTCACGCCCTCGCGATGAAACCCGCACGTTCCTACGCTAGCAAGAAAAGAGACAGCACGCAAGCAGCCAAACGGCCCGCTAAAACAGCGCAAACTGATGGAGATTCGCTTTAGTGTGCTCGTGTTGTCGATAGTGCTCTTAGCCCTAAACGCTGCGGTTCAACTAAGCACGTTGGCTGCGGTGCAAGGACCCGCCGCGCAACAGCACGCTGTTTCCCCGCTGACGGACGCGGCGGCGCTCGAAATCGCTCTCAACGAGCGACGGCTCGCGTTCGTGCTTGCGACTGACGCCAAGTTTGATCAACCTACGAATCCAGACCAAAAGGATGGGAAGCTCCGCCTAGCAACGAATCGGTGGTGCACCAAGTGGGGTGAAACCTACTCCCATGACACCCGTGGTTCAAATGGACCATGTAGTGCTGCTAACGTGGTCCTCATGAACGACGTCGATATGGTGATAGAAATAGCAAAGGAGCTCAGATGGAAGGACGATCTTAAGCCGGTGGCTGTGTTCGGCAGTAAGGCATGGCTCGATAATCCCTATGAAGCCCCGGGGGATCAGTGGAAAATCTTTGAGGAAAAAAAGCCGCAGCTAGAGAATTACGATCTAAAGTTCGATTCCAATCCGTCGGGGTTCATAGAAAACCATGTTGATTTTGAACAGAGGCGGTACAGGGAAGCGTCATTCCATGTAAAGGCGAATCTCTGCGGACTTACATTCAGCACAACGTGGCAAGGTGCGCCGGTTCTGGAATCTCGCCCAATTGAGACGTGGAATTATAGAAACAATATTGGGATTGGGGGAATATCCACGACGCAGGGACGCCGTAGAGAGCTTTATTACCGAACAGTCAAGTGGGGGTCATGAACGCAATAGTAAAGCTCCACACGGGGTTTGCGGAATAACTTGTTAGTAGTTTTGCGGAACCCTCCCCTTGTTGCGCGGAGTTTTTCGCCGCGAGCCGAAGGGGAGTGGTGAGGAGGCGAAAAATCTATGCGCTACTTTTTAGCGATTCGATTCTAGAACGGGTTTTTACGACAAACTTTTTGGGGGACGCGTCGGGGTTCGTCATGACATATTTTTTCTGAGGTGACGGGTCCAAAATGGAGATATTTCTCTGGCACAAAGCTCTTTTTGACTGGGCGTTAGCCCGTGTTCAAAAAAGCCATGTGCTATTCTCTCCACCCCCGCGCCATGCACCACCCTACCTGTAGGCCTCTGACAGGGCCCCCTGACCGTAAGGGAGTTTTATACCTTTTCTCAACTTCAAGTACAGGGGCGGTCAGGTAGAAGGGCCCGGTGGCGGAACTTGAACTTGAACTCAGTGGCAAGTAATTCCGGTGCCGTAGCGCCTCCCCGTTACTAGCCCGAGCGGGGAAACTAGCTGCGCACGAATGACCCTCCGGGGGTGCCTAACATTCTGCCGGGATTATGGCTATTTTGCTAGAGCGGGACCGGAAGGAGCTCCCCGCGAACGTCGCGCCAGTGGCGTTTCGTGCCGCGCCAGGACCCACCAGCGGCCGAAACGGACCCGATAGGCCGTTATTGCGCATCTTACCGACGCCACGGGTACCAAAAGGGGCTTCGGGGGCAAAATTGCCAGGATAGAAGCGAGTTTTGTTTTCAACTTGCTGAATACCCGCACGTTAGTGAACGTCAAAACTTGGCCCGGGTAGGCCACATCATGCAACTTCGCGACCTCGCCCCATATTTTTGTTAGGACCAAAATGGCAAGCTAGTGTCGAGGGGCGCTTAGGGTACTCCTAGGCGGCCTCCAGACGGAACAATCCCGCTCGTCGGTGGGCTATCAATTGAAAATCTCAATTAATTTGGCCCGGGTGCCGGCGCCTTTCAAGTGGAGTGGGGGGAAGTAAAAGAGAACCGGAACCCCCCAGGATCCGGGCCTCGCTAGGCAGGGTGGGTTAGGAGTTGGGTTAGTTACGGTCCGCGTATGGGTTCCCGGCCACTTGCCCGCGGGCAATTTCGGTTACTGAGTCCCATTGGGGTATGTTACTCGTCCCGAGACCGGGCTGGTAGGGAGGGGCCACTTTCGCGTCGAGACGCGGCCGTTGCCCATTTTGGGCCTAACTTGCGGGTATATCAGGGGCCTGTGAACCGAAAAACAGAAACTCGGTCCTACGCGAGTAGTTTGGTCTCCGAAGGGTCCTCGGGTACCTATGGCGTGGGGCTCGTTTGCAAACGCGGCCGTTTAGCTCGATGAAGTGCCAAAAACATGCGCGACGCGGCACGAAACGCCACCGGCGCGACGTTCGCAGGCCACTAAAATTGCCAGATCAAACCGTTTCGCTAGCCTGTTTCAGGCACGTCCCAGATGGGTAAGTAGGCTCCTTAGGCTCGAATTGTCCGTGCAACAGACGCCTAGTTATCGAGATAAGGCAAATTTGGGGTTAGGTGACACCCCCCGTCCCGTGGCTAGGTCCCCCTTAGCAGCTAAATCCCCGAGCCTGAGCAGGCGGCTGTATTTCGGCTACTTGGACCCACGTTGGATCAAAAATATTTTGGCAGGGTGTTTTGTAGTAAAGTAGCAGGCAAGAGGATGTGGTTTGGGTCTGGGAGCATATAGGTTGTGCTATCATTACAGAAACCTCACTCTTCCTCTTCGGTGTTCTCGTTGAGAGCTGGGCGTGTGGTGCGGTCCTCCTCTTCAAAAAGTACGCTTACTTCTTCATCTACAAGGGCCCATTCTGTCTGAACGCCGGGCGCGACCGGTATCTTGTGCGATACACCTCGCAGAGAGGGGCAGCCAAAGCCACAGTATATATTTGTGAACTTGTTATCAAAGGCAACCGCATATGCACCGGGCCATTTAAGGCTTTTCACACATACAGTGCTGTCTGGAGATTCACCTGTACTACCAGGGCAGGCAGATATTGTCCACGCCGGACCATCTACAACTTCGTCCTCGGCGATGGATCCTAGAATTGGTAGATCTTGAAGTTCCTGCTCGGGCCTGGTGCCTTCATCTTCGTTTATCAATGGCTGATTGCATCGTCCATTCCGATTGATGAGTAACTCGTGGTGAACCCATGAGCTCAAATCTTTAAGATCGTCGATGGACGTATGTTCTTTTATTTCCTCTGCCTTCTTTATAGCCTTGATTCCCTCGTCGACGCCATCATCTTTAATATAGAACCCACTGGGCGAAATGCTGCACTCGGCTGTGATCTGTGCAATCTGGGTGCGAAGAAGATGTGCTTCCGTGCCGCCAGGGAACGGTGGGTAGGAGGGCACCAGTGCATTTAAATCCCCGGTAAAGAATCTATTGATATTTCTCCCGACAATAATTGCATCAGGCAGCAAATTCGGGAGCTTGGTCCATTCTGCACCTATCTTACTGCAGACCCAAAACGCATACTTGTTCGCACCCTCCATGCCTTCAATGCTGTCCACCTCTTCTACGGGTGGTGGTTCAGGGTTTACCCCTTGCACTACATAGTAGTCACTAGATCTTCCAAATATTTTGCCCCAAAACCGAAGGCTGCTTGCCTCGACTGTTGCTTTTTGTTTTATTGAGAGGTAAAGCTGGTACACCTCAGTGCGGCCGAAATTCACTCCAGTCCACTCAAATACATTCGCCTCCGTCATTAGATCTGGATACGAAATCTCGGATGCCTCATTTTCAGTTGGAGTAAACAGGTGACATGCAATCCTACACCATTCTAGCTGAGAAGTCTTTTCTGCATTGGACGACTCCGTATCGAGTTCCGCCAGCAGCGAGGGAGCGTGCTGGGTGATCTCTCGGAGGTCTTGAGATAACTGTTCAAACACGGCGTTGGCATTGTGCGGTTTTTCCACTATTATCTTTAGTAAGAGTCGCGAAAGATGCTCATACAACGAAGTCCCTTCCTCATCCTTGCCACGCAGATATTGTTTAGCCTCCTCGAATGACATGGTTACCGAGAGCGTTAGTCGACCTGTATATCTTATTATTTATATTTCACATATCTTCCTTTTATTTCATTTGTCACCGTGACTTTTTCATCGTGACGGGCGCTAGACAAAGTACCCGGGCCGGCGGCGAGGTCGCTATCTCGCCGGCGCTGAAGGCAGCACCAGGCAACAGAACGGCCTCATCTGGGTAGGAGGTAAACTAGTACGCGTCTTGAGTTGCGCGCACGGGGCACACGATGTAGCTACCTGCTACCTAGAGCTTGCCCAAGACGCTACAGTGGTGCTCTCTACTAAAGGCCTGTCATTGACGCCTGCGCTTGATCTGGGGCGCACCAAGCCAGCCTCCGCGCAGCTGCTGCCCGGTGACGACCGGACTAAGCTACGGTTAGCTTGAAGACCATAGTGACCGTTTTAGTGTCGCGAGAGGCCGATTCAAAACCCCCGTGTTACTCAGTAATGGGTTTATCTCCACGAATTATGAGGCTGTCACCCTTTAGGATCCGAAGACGGAGCTGCGCTACGATATCCAACGCTGCGGGTCCCCGCAGTAACCGATATCGGGGCAGGAAACGGCTGTCGAACGTTTGTGATGCACTCTGACGCCCGCTGCTTGCCGCGCCTGCATCCACGTGCGAAGCACCCCGCGATACTTCGGCAGCTCGCGAGCATGCGCGTCATTGCGCAGGTGCGCTTGTGGTCTAAATCGACGATCTGGCTGAGATAGCGGATCGCCAATGCGCCAACAAGGTGCCCGAGCCGCCAAAATTACTACAAGCTACCGTTCACACTGTAACTTTTAGAATGAGATCCAAGTGGTCGTTCATATCGGTGATGGCTCGCGGCGGCGGCGCGGGGCTCGGACGACGCAGATACCCCCCCGTAGAATCCACCGGGCCTGTGCGGTTTCCAGATAATCCTGGGGTTGCCAGTGCGCTAAGTGGCCTGGCCCGGGAGTGACACGGCGACTGTGATCACCGTCATACCGCTCTGCTACGGCTCTAGAGTTTCGGACGAAACTAGTGGCCGTCTAAGAACCGCGTGGCTCGAGGGCTGATTCGGCGTTTGCCAGTGGGGTGTTCTCGGCGATAGGAATTACGATGGGTTTGACCCGTACTGCGAGCAGTACGGGTCAAACAGGCTAAAACCCGCACGTTATAAACCTGCACATTCCAAACCCGCACGTTAAATCGAGTCAGTCATTCCGATTCTGACTTTTCCCATCTCATCGCTAAATCGCCGAATCACCAATTAACTCAACTATTCATCATCAATACCAGGGAGCGTGGAGCGGCTGGTTGAAGGAGCTTGCGTCATAAAACATAAGCTTCATATTCTCAACATTGGACACGTCCCAATAAAATTAAGCTATTTGGTTTACGATTTTGCGTTTTTCGGGACTTCTGTGCCATATGGGGCCGAGTGCATGCCCGTCTGCCCCGCGATCATCGCCACCACGTCCCGGCGCGCCTCGAGCAGCGCGGTGCCAAGGTCGATGTACAAGCCGTGCGGCATGAAGTTCGTGCAGAGGCACTGGTACCAGAAGGTGTAGGTTTTTTGGGTGTACAAGGCGCCCCCGAGATGAGTATTGGACGAATCCTGGAGCTCGTAGCGGAGGTTCGGAATCGAACAGCAGCAACTGAAGAAAACAGGCCCGGTGAAGTACGTCGGGAGCAAACAGCACGCCTCGAGTCACCAGCGCCGACACATGGCCTTGTTGCGCGCCGGCGTCGCCGTAAGCCGGACCGAGGTGCCGGACGCGCGCTCGACTTTGATGGCCTTCTCGATTGCCTGGCACTTGCACAGGGGGTCGCAGCCGTTGTTCATCGCCGCACAGCAATTCCCGAGGCTGCCGGTCACCGTGCACGCGTCGCCGCGGTCCATGCTCTGGATCTCCGCCACGTCGTATAAATCATCCACGCCGGCACGCGTGATCGTCTGCACAATCCGTCCGTCGGAGCCGTCGCCGAGCGCCACGACGGCGTAGAACTCGCCCCAGGGCGGTCTGGCGAGGTACTTGCCTCGCTTCGCCGGGTCCGGCGTGTGGTTGACAAGGATGGAGAAGACGTCCTAGTTCGTGTCCGCGTCGACGTGAAACGTCGAGACGGCCAGCTTGCCGCTAAAAACCGTCTTCAGGCGGAAGGTGAGGCGCGACGCGGCCGTCAGGATTGCGTCGTACTCGCGCAGGTCCTCGGGCTTCGGTTCGGCAGCGCCGACGACCGCGCCGGCGGGCGAGATCTGGGCCATTTCCGCGCCTTGCACTTGCATATAGCGTCGCGTCGGCGAAGTTGGCCGGTATTTGTCGACCCGTACCGTGCAAAATATGTTCCAAACCCGCACGTTAAACCCGCACGTTAAAAAAGAAACAAGTACGAACAGAAAGGTCCGAAGAAGGACAGGGACAACGACGCCACGTATCAGTGTTTGGCAAGAGTACGTTTAAAAACGATACTCAGTTTTGGGAGAATTACGTTGTTGTAATTATTACTACGTGCGGGTTTGGAATGTGCGGGTTTATTTAGCCGGTATGACCCGTACTGTATACAGTACGGGTCAGGTTTGACGGATTGTCGAGCTAGTGTTTCGGGCACCCATGTGTGCTCAGACTAGTGTGAAGCTCTTTTTATTATTAGCCCAGTGTACTCTTCAGAAAGCCGCCGGTCTGGCGTCCGTGCCGCGCGTTTCGCCTTGCTTACCTTGACGCTGCGACCCAGGATCCGGCTTAAGGACGATGTACGTGGGCAGCCGCCCGAGGGACGAGGCGGCGTTGAGCAGGCAGATTAACGCCAGGTGAAACTCGCGCGTTGAGATAATTCCATGATGAAAAATATTTTGCAGATCAGTAACTTAGTAACATTGACGGTGGAAGCATCATCCGGCGGAAGGCCCCGTAGAAGCAAAAATTACGATGGGTTTATCCCGATGAGCTTTGGACTGCGGTAGGGCCGCTGACG
>Ga0209090_10000179_pt1 | contig 39320 bp, 56 predicted proteins | sample ArcticOcean_MG_C_9_FD_187432 | JGI IMG/M metagenome (GOLD analysis project Ga0209090, IMG submission 187432) | Marine microbial communities from western Arctic Ocean - ArcticOcean_MG_CB2_152 (SPAdes) (version 2) | ecosystem: Environmental > Aquatic > Marine > Oceanic | place: Arctic Ocean... | reverse complement strand
GGCGGTGACATCAGTTACGGCAGACTAAACAAGATCCCATGGCAAGAGGTACAATGGTATCATGCTATGGCACCAGGCATACTCGTTATACTCACACGTTATGGCGTGCCTGTATCAACTAGCTTCTTAGTACTAAGTGCTTTCGCAAGTACATTTGTATTAGAGAAGATGCTTATGAAAAGTATAATGGGCTATGGCATAGCGGCACTGTTCGCATACGGAGCATGGTATGTTATAAGCAGATGGATGGACGAAACTGCTCCAGTCAAAGAAGAACACAAAGACTATTGGCGAGTAGCACAATGGCTAGCAACAGGAGGCTTGTGGTGGACTTGGTTGTCACATGACATGGCTAACATCGCAGTGTTCCTTCCACGTGAAGTACCACTAGACTTAATGTTCTTAGTCAGTGCAGTATTTGTAATTGGCTTGTTCTTTATGTTTAGGGAACGAGGAGGCAAGATACAATCGATTGTACTAGAGAAACATAACACACGATATGTGCGTAGTGCTACACTAATTGATTTGTTCTACTGGCTATGCTTATACTTCTTCAAAGAGCTGAACGATATACCTATGTCAACTACTTGGGTGTTCGTTGGTATGCTTGCAGGACGTGAACTTGCTATTGCGAGCTTCACAGGCAAGATGAAGTTTAAAAGTGTGTTTCCTTTGGTAGCACGAGACTTTCAGAAGATGATGATAGGACTAGGTGCAAGTGTAGCTATTGTATTAGCAATACACTATGTATTAGTACCAAACGGATTCTAAACTAAATGGGAAGGTTGTGTTCGACGACACAGCCTTTTCTCTTGACATACAGCTCGATGAGTGTATAATTAAAAGTATACAAACACAGGATACACTATGAAGATAGGAATCGCAGGATACGGATATGTTGGACAGGCTCACGAAGCAGCACTGAAAGACTATCACGAGATATTAATTAGAGACCCAGCACTTGGTCACTACGCAGACTTGCAACACGCAGACGCAATTATTATTTGTGTAAGTACACCAGCCAATGATGACGGGTCGTGTGACTATAGTAATGTGTACGATATAGTTAGTAATTCGCCGCCAGTGCCAATACTAATTAAAAGTACAATTAGTTTAGAAGGATGGGATATAATTCGTACAGAATTTATCAAATCTAATCTTACATTTAGTCCAGAGTTCTTACGTGCAGCAACAGCACTAGAAGACTTTGCCAACACAAAACAATTTATGATGGGCGGTGACAACGTAGGCTTCTGGGCGCAGTTGTTTATTGATGCTATGGGAGACATTAGTGTTACCAATGCAAGTGTTGCAGAACTAATCCTAACAAAGTATTTCCGTAATGCATTCCTAGCAACCAAAGTAACGTTCTTTAATCAAATGTATGACTTGTGCAAAGCAGCAGGTATAGATTATGATCCAGTTGCTATCGGAGTAGGAATGGATCCGCGTATCGGAGACAGTCACATAACAGTAACAGAAATGCGAGGCTACGGCGGACACTGTTTTCCTAAAGATATGAATGCACTACTCTACACCGCAGACAATAACGACACTCAACTTGGTTTGATCAATCAATCCATTAACTATAACAATAACATTAGAAAGGACTACGATTGAAAATGAAAATAATAGCAGGTAATGCAAACCCCACCCTTGCACAAGAAATTGCAGACTATTCGTTTGCTCCGCTACTGCCAACTAAAATTAGTACATTTGCCGATGGCGAAATAAGCGTAGAGTTTTTAGATAATATCCGTGGAGAGGATGTGTTTATTATACAAAGTACATCAACTCCTGTTAATGATAGTTTAATGGAACTGTTAATTATGATTGACGCTGCCAAGCGTTCAAGTGCTAAACGCATTACAGCAGTTGTACCGTATTTTGGATATGCTAGACAGGATCGTAAGAGTGCAAGTAGGACGCCTATAACAGCAAAACTAGTTGCTAACTTGCTTACAACATCAGGCGCAGATAGAGTGCTTACAATGGACTTACACGCAGGACAGATTCAAGGCTTCTTTGATATTCCAGTTGATGACTTAACAAGCCGTTTAGTATTTGCTAAAGACATTAAACGTAATGTTATTATTGAAGATGGTACTGTATTTGTAAGTCCTGATGCAGGCGGTGTTGTTCGTGCTAGGAAGTTTGCAGACATGTTCCACGCAGACATTGCTATTGTAGACAAGATGCGTCCTGAAGCAGGGAAGAGTGAAGTTATGAACTTGATCGGCGATGTTAAAGGCAAACACGCTATTCTAGTTGATGACATTATTGACAGTGGCGGCACACTATGCAACGCAGCCAAAGCTATTATGGATGCAGGCGCATTATCAGTTCGTGCATATATTACACACGGTGTATTGTCAGGTGAAGCATGTAATAAAGTTGAGAAGAGTGTACTCACAGAACTAGTAGTTGCAGACACAATAAAGGATCATTGTCCTAAAAACTGCAAAAAGACACGACAGGTAAGTGTCGCGCCTTTGTTTGGTGAAGCTATTCGTCGTATAACTAACGAAGAGTCAGTAAGCAGTTTGTTTGGTTAGTCTTGATCAGCTTCAATGTGCTTGATGTACTCAACCATCGAGTGATCACCAAAGTTATCAATCTTACCTTTCTTGATGCCCATCCACATGCCGCGCAGTCTGTCTTTAAACATCTGCCAGCCTGTAGGCTTACGAACATTGCCGTATGCATTAATGTAATGCTGAGTACCGTGATGTTTAAATCCCATAACAGCAAGAGGAACAGTAGTGACAATGTCGTTATTGTTCTTCCACCTGTGATGTATAACATTTAAACTGTTGCAGTACTCTCTCCAACCCACACGTGGACTACCGTATGTGAACAGTTCGACTGGATCGTTTAGTTCTACGTTATGCTTTGCTCTACTTGCCATAATCGTTGCCATGGCCGCTCCTAAACTATGTCCACAAAACCAAAGTGTTTTGGTAACATTAGTCTTACGATTAATATCTTCTTCAATCATTGGCCAGAGGTCATCTACCTCTGTCTTAAATCCAATGTGTACTCGTCCTACTGTTTCTGCCATTACCGGAAGAGCTTTTAGATCTGCTTTTAGATCATTAAACTCGCTAGGTTGTGTGCCACGACATGCAATTACCAAATCGTCTTTGTTCATGAAGCGGTATGCTTGTGCTCCATCTTTCTCGTAAAACTCTGTTGTAGTGAATCCTAGTTTCTTTGCTTGACTCTTTGCTTCTTTGATGTTATTATATGCTATACTAGATAACTTAGCAAAAAGTAAGGATCGTTGTTTGAAACTCATGTTTGAAATAGTCATTATACCCTCCTTCATCTATTACACTCATATTTATAACAACGCTAAATACAATACGGAGTAGATCAATGAAAAAACGTACAAGAAGCATATTAGAAGAACTTAACAGCCTAGGTGCCACTTATAGTAGTGACAAACAAATTGAGACATCTGCTAGCAATATTATTGAAAGTAGCATTAATCTTCTTAATAGGATTGCTGCTAACTACGATGATGTAACAGCAAGTGAGCTTGAACGTAGATTTATTAACTCAATTAAATCAGGAGATCCGCGTAAGTTCAAGCGTGGAATCGCTAAAGTTATAGAGAGCAAAAATAATGACAAGTAATTTATTCGAAGGCGGAAACGTATTTAAAAAAGTCGATGGCGGTGAAGTAACACCACTAACACAGCGCATTGCTACAGTTGATGTGCAGCCAACAATAGATTGGATTAATTCTACATTCGGCTTTAAGTTTATTGATGAAGACATGCTTGGCACAACAGGCAAGAAGACAAAAGAAGATGGAACATTTGAAGAGAACTCGTCAGGCGATTTAGATCTCAATGTTGACACAAGAGAATTACCTAAAGAAGAAATAATTGCAAAACTTACTGCATGGTGCCAAAAGCAAGGCATACCTGATTTAGAAATTATGAACAAGGGCAGAACTTTCACACAAGGTTGGGTTGCTAACGCAGGACTTCAAGTACATTTTAAAACTCCAATTAGGGGTGATGTTGCAAACGGCTTTGTTCAAACAGACTTTATGCTCACAGATAATCCTAATCTACAACGTGGAGCCAAGCGTGGCGGAACAGAGAATTACACAGGTGCTGACAGGGCAGTATTGTTATCAAGTTTAGCAAGAGGCCGTGGATATAAATTTAGCCCTACAAAAGGTATTGTTGATCCTAACAACGGAGATAATGTTGTTGCAGACGATTGGGATGAAATTGCAAAAATACTATTAGGACCAAACGCAAGAGAAGCTGACACACATACAGTTGAAAGTATGTTTGCAGTACTCAAAAGCGATCCAAACTACGAAGAGCTTATTGCTCCGTGGAAAGAAACAATGGCAAAAGCCGGCAAAGGAATACCTGAATCAATAGCAGTTGAATCACTAGCTGACAAACAGCTACGTAGAATTAGAGAACTAAGCGGTGCACCATTGAACAGTGTTGTTATGTCATCAGGAGCATTTAACAGATGAGATACAGTGATATTAAACTAGTTGAGACAAATCTAGAAGGTGATGCTGTTTATGCAAAACTAATTAAGCAACAGTTTCCTATGGGTGCAGGCTATCAACTTGATGCAGGAATGACTCATGAGATATGGTATAAAGAATTAAAACTTGCCAATAGATGGTTAGCGGCTGTAGTTAGCGCAGGTGAATTGCAACCTCCAGTAAGCATTGGTAATGATTTTACAATTAGAAATAAAGGCGGCATGGATATTGGTATTCCAGGACAAATGACTGCCAATGGTAAACCTGTTGCTGGAGATCCAAAAGATAAGGCTGAAACAGATAAAATTTTAGCAAAGATTAGAGGCAGAGGTCCTGACGCAAGATCAGCTGTCGGGGAATCTATTCAACTGGACGAAGGCGCTCGTATTGATCACGCAGAAGACATTGTGTTCTGGGAAGGCAGTCGAGGAGCAATTCGTGCATTAGAACGCCTTAAGAGTTTAGAGCAAGGTGGTCACACAGACGTAACAGTTAAGTGGGACGGTTCTCCAGCTATTGTATTTGGTCGCAATGAAGCTGGTGAGTTTATACTCACAGACAAAAGCGGCTTTGTTAAATCAGGCGGAGTTGAACGTGCTACTAGTGGTAAAGATCTTGCAAGTAATTTACTAGGACGCAGCGGAGGCAAGAACGCAGAAGATCCAAAGCGTATTGCGTTTGCTAATAGTATGTCAGTTATCTTTGATCAATATGAAAAAGCAACTCCTAAAGACTTTAGAGGTTATTTGTTAGGTGACTTGTTATATTATACTACACCAGAAGTTATTGATGGTAAATTTACGTTTACTCCTAACATTGTTACATATAAAGTAAATGTTAACAGTGATTTGGGCAAGCGCATGGCACAGTCAACTACAGGTGTTGTAGTTCACCGGTTGTTAGACGAAGCTGGAACACCAGGTCCAGTACCACAAGATTTGCAAATGGAAGGAAATGAAGTATTCATAGTACCTAGCGTAACAGTGTCTAAAGAAGCACAAATTGATGATGAAGACATTAATCAACTCAAAGCAATTGTAGCAAAGAATGCAGCAAGCATTGACCAATTACTAGATAACGCAGCTCTTGTAGCATTAAAGATATCTGACTTTGCAAAAGTATTGTATACATATACTAACAGTAAAGTCGACACAGGCTTAGACAACTTAGGAGCAGACTTCTTTGATTGGATGGCAGGTTCTAAATTATCAGCAAACAAACAAAAGAACATTGCAACTCATATTCAAAACAATCAAGCAGGATTTGATGCAATGTGGCAAGTGGTGTCAGGTATTATGCAAATTAAAGATAAAGTTATTAATCAATTTGATTCGCACGATGCAGATGTTACAGCAGAGATAGGTGACCACGGCCCGGCAGCAAAAGATACACATGCTAAAGGTGGTGAAGGATATGTTTTAGCGCACCCAGAAGGTGATGTTAAACTTGTGCCAAGACAAACATTTACTAGAGCAAATAGATCAGTAGTACGATAAGGAATTAAAATTATGAAAATGAATGATGTAATAAATGAAGTAGCAGATAACTTTGGTCTTTCACCAGAACAGCGTAAACTAGCTAACCTAGGTAGAGTGCTAATGACAGCAGCTACAACAACCAAAGACGATGAGTTATCAAACGTTATGGCTAAAGTTGGCGACCAACTAACAAACTACGGCGCACTATTTGGTCCTAAGAATGCAAAAGAACTAGTTGCAAAGTCGGGTGTTAGCATAGAAGTTATTAAGAAACTATTAGCATATGCTGATAAGATTCATACATCACAGAGCGCACTTAAAGCTGATCATGCTGATAGTGGGTTAGATGATACTGACAACGATGACAATGATTTTAATGTGCCAGATGATGCAGATGATGCAATGGCAGCAGATCAAGCAGCGAGAGCTAAAAGAGACTAATATGGACTTTATTCGTGCAATTCAAAACGAAGGCGATATAGTTACGGACGAAGAAGCTAGTAAGTTTCTAGAAGAACTAGAAGCAGCTGACCCTCCAAGATATACAGCAGCGGAGTGGGCAGCAATAGAAGGCGGCCATAGTGTAGAAGATCTAGACGAAAACAATGCTATGAACCGTGTTACTAAACGAGTTGACGGACGAAACATAATGTACTACAGATTAATTATAGGTGCATCAAACTTAATGCGAGCTAGATTGTTCCTAAAACTTGCTAGAGAAGGTAAGAATATTCCAGCACCTTATGTACAAGGAATGCAGCCCGCAATTGAAATGCTTGACGATATAGTAACAGCAGGCCCTGGATTTGTACAATTACTTAAAGTGTTGCACAAAAGAGCCCAGAATCAGCAATAAAGATTTGTTTTTTAGCAGCAGATGCTAAATACATATACAAGAACTTCACAGAGAGTGAAGGTCCATTTAGATAACAGGAGAATATAAAATGGCAGCAGTAACAAGAGTAAACGGATTAGGACATGCACACGCAACGATCTATTCAACAGCAAACATCGGCTTCGCAGTAGTAGCAGCCGGAGCATCAGTAGCAGCTAAGGGTGGAATTGGTTCCACTATTGAAGCTATTGCACAGCAACTACAGCCAATCGCTATCAACAGTGAAGGCACAGCTGGACTGATCAACATTTGCTATGACGCATCACAAACTAACGCAGCAGCAATGCAAGTACGTCTACAAGAGCTAGGCACAGTTGATTCAATCGACTTGTCAGGAGCAACAGTAACAGAAGGCGGACAGTTCATCGTAGCAGCTTAATAGCTAATACAATAACTAATTTAAAGGCTCACTTTTACAGTGGGCCTTTTTTTATGACTGTAAATACAGTATGAGATTTATATTAACAACAGTTGTAGATATTACACAAACAAATGCTCGCCGTGGCGATGATAAGCATTTACATAATCAACAAGCAAACTATCATACAATGATACAAACTATTGGCCTACGTGTTAATATAGAACCGCTTAGTTGTCAATCCGAAGTAGCAGATGTTAAAGGTCTAGGATTCGGTGATACATTCAAAGGCAAGCAACGCTATTGGGAGTTTACTTTTGATGTCGAAGCAGAGGATGCATTGACATTAGATATGCTAGTAACCGACTTTGACCTTGTTCCTGTCATAACAAACCTAGACGAAACTACAACACTTGGTACTAAAGTATTCCGCACCAATCACCCAAATGATACCAATATAGTATTTAAAATGCTCGGAGAATGATAAATACATTGTAGGCAGATAGTCTACCAGGCATTTATTTCATACTTACACCAAGGCAACACACAATGTACTTAACGGAGAGAATAAATGTCGACAACCGACTTAGAAAGACAAAACTTAGAAGCACATGTTGACTTATGTGCAATACGCTATGAAGCGTTAGAAGGTCGACTCGGCAAAGTCGAAACAAAGATTGACGATATCCACAACGATATGATCGAAGGACAGAAATCAATTACTAAAGTGCTTATAGGCACCGCTGGCACAGTCGTAGCTAGCTTACTATCAATCGTTATCGTAATATTACTTAACTGATACACTCTCGATAAATAACTATATGTTATTAAGAGAGTTTTTTACTGATCCACAACTAGATGAAAAGCAAGTATGGGCTCGCAAGGGCACAAAACTTGTACGCAAGTACAGATGTACAGGCGGCCTTCGTCATGGGCGTGTTGTATCAGAACCTACACAGTGTTTTGCACCAATAAATATTAAACAAAGAGCGTTAATGAAACGCACAAGAGCTAGGCTCGGCGGCAAGATGGCTCGCAAGGCAAAGAAGACCAAGCGTACCAATCCAGCTAGTATTCGATTAAACAAAGGAAAGTTGAATCGATGAGAGTAGCTGAAATATTCCAAGAAGGAACAACCAGAGCATATGCAAAGTCTGGTGCATCACAAAGTTTAAAGTTTAGATGTACAGGCGGACCACGTAAAGGGCAAGTTCGCGCAAGTCCAGCAGCATGTAATGCTCCTATTAACATTAAAAAAAGTAAGTCAATGTCTCAAACAAAAGCACGTAGAGGCGGAATGATGACTCGTAAAGCAGGCCTTACTAAAGCACATAACCCAATTGCTAAACGTGTACAGGGAATGAACAAGCCCAAAGCTAGAGGAAGAAAAAGAGTATGAAAATTTTTGAATTAGATCAAGCAGCAATAGCACCTCCAGCAATGCCAGGGCAACCACAAGCACCACAGGCGACTAGCGCAGCAGGTCCATCAAGTGCAGCACCAACAGGAGGAGCAGCAACACCTGCTCCAGCAGATCCACAAGCAATGGCAAAGGCTGAACAAGAACGAAAGAAACAAGTACAAGTACAACGTAAGCAAGTACAAGATCAAATTAGAGCTATTGATGCTCAAAAGGCACAACTGCAAAAGCAGTTACAGTCTATCAAATGAAGATGAACGAATTAATAAAAGATTTTAGAATCTTTATGACCAATGAGGAAAAAGTTGAGCTCGACAATCTAAATGCTCCTACTCCTTATGCTAGTCTTACTGAAAGACAACAAGTCATAATGACCAACCTAATACGAAAAAGTCTGGTAAGTAAAATACGAGAGAACAACGTTATCATGGTTGCGAGAAATGACAAACACAGCACTACTTAAAGATCTACAAGACCTAATAGAAGTTAATCTAGACCCTAGTATGTTTCCCTATCAAAAAGGCAACAGTATTCGGATTGGCAAAATGGTAGTTAGGGAAAGTAAAAAAGGATTTATGATTTTTGATTGTAAAGATCAAAAACAAATAGCAATTCTGTTTAGTAAGACAGCAGCACTTGCTCTTGCGAAAAGTTTATCAAGTGGCAAAGATAATACTAAAAAAGTAATGGAGTTAGATAATACTATACAAAAGAACTACATGGATGCACTCTTTTTTAACAGCACATACAAAACAACAACAGATCCTGCTAAAAAAGATATATCCTTAAACAGATTAGAAATAGCAAAGATGCGCACAAACCGTGCTAAAGACGTCCTGGATTCTATCATATTCAGATAAAACGTATAAATAACTATAATAACATATTGTACTTGAGGAAGAGCAAAAAATGAACATTAGAGACATGAATAAACCAGCTACATCTAAACAGCTGAATGAAACAATGGCAAAAAAGTTTGGAACAAAGATTGACGTAGCATCGTTTACATTAGAACAGCTACAAGACGCTAGGAATAAGATTAGGTCAAAAGTATTTGACATTGAGACTAATGAAAGTTTTGGTGGTTTATCACATAATAAAACTTACAGTAAGAACAAACTCTTCCTAGACGTTCTAAATACTGCAATAGGTGAACGTGCTGATATACAAGATGCTCCACTTGAAGAAGCACAATCAGCAGCACAGAAGGCAGCGTTCCAAAAAATGCTAGATAAGAAGTCAGGCAAGGATCAAAAGACTAAGCCAGAAGACAAGGCAACTAAAGCTGATTCAAAGCCAAAACCAACAGACGGTAAGATGCCAATGGATGACAATGGCACACCAGGTGACAAGTCAGACGATAAGCCAGCTTTCCTTAAAAAGAAAAATGAATCAAAGCACATAGACGAAGGAAAAGATATCATTAATAATTACTATGCTTCCTTATTAAAAGAAGGTGAAGAAGATAAAGCAGAACTAGTAATGGCATCCAAGGACATGGTTGATCGTTTAACTGGTTGGATGGAAGACACAGCAGAAATGCAAACTGAATCCATGCTAGAACTAGCTGATGCAATCCGTGACGAAATGGGCGCACAACAAAGTGAAGCATTTACAATGGCAGTTAAGCCGGCACTAGAGCAACTATACGCATCAATGGAAACAACACGTATTGCATTGACAACAGGCGTTGGCATGCTAACAGGTGAAGGCGAAGCACCACCAATGGATATGGGCGCAGAAGCACCTGTTGATGACGTAGCTATGGAACCAACAGATGACATGGATATGGAAGCAGACCTAGAAGTTGGAGACGAGTTTGGTGCAGCAGCACCAGCAGCTGGTGGTGATGACGAAGCAGGCAGAGCAAAGCGTGAGTCACGTATGCAAAAAAAGAAAATGATCGAAACTTCACGTAGACTAGGATCAATTTTAAGTAAGCCTGGAAAGTAAAATAAATGAAAGTATTTGAACTGTGTGAAGAAGCATCAGTAGATGTTTCATCCACATTAGTACAAGTTTTAAGAACAGTAATAGGAAGCGCCGATCAACAAGGCGTTTCTTTATTTCTGCACTTTGATAAGCCGACTGCTAATGATATTAGAACAGACTCAAAGAACATTGATTTAAATAAACTTATGCAAAACGTAGGTGCAGAAGCATTCGACTACGGTACGTTTAAAGCAGCATATGATACAGATCCAAGAGTAAAAGCCATGGTACAAAACTTTAATGAAAAAGGCATTGTACCAAAAACTAAACAGCAGGCAACTGAAACACCGCAAGGTGATACTACAGGCAACAACACAGTTGCTGGTATGGCTAAGTCAGCAACTGACGTCGGCGCCAAACTTTAAAAAACACTTGACATCTAGTTAAAACTCTGTTACAATAGTAACAAATACGGAGCAATACCTATATGACAAGTTTAATTAAACCCAAGTACGACTATCAACCAATATCACGTAAGCAAATAGACGGCAAGCGCAAGTACATGACTCCTGAAGGTCATGCTGTTGCCAGTGTCACAACTATTCTTGATGCAACTAGTGACAAGACAGGACTTATGCAATGGCGTAAGCGTGTAGGTGAAAAGAAAGCACAAGAAGTTGTTACTGAAGCCGCAGGTGTTGGCACACGTATGCACAAGTATCTTGAAGACTATGTTGACTTTGGTGAACTTCCTACACCTGGAAGCAATCCGTTTGCTAAGAAAGCACACAAGATGGCACAGGAAGTAGTTAAGCATGCCATGTGTGATGTAGATGAAATTTGGGGTAGCGAAGTTGCTCTTTATGTTCCGCAAATGTATGCAGGCACAACTGACCTAGTTGGACAGTACAAAGGACAGCCTTGTATAATGGACTTTAAACAGACCAACAAGCCTAAGAAGCTAGAGTATGTACAAAACTACTTCTTACAGCTAGTAGCGTATGCAGAAGCACACAATGCAATCCACAATACTAACATACGTGAAGGACATATCTTTATGTGTAGTCGCGGAGATGATGGCATGGAACTTGGCGGAGAAACATATCAACAGTTTGATGTATGGCCAGATGAATATGATGAGTGGCGAACCGAATGGTACAACAGAGTTTATACCTATTATGAACTACACGCATGAATCAACTAAGATGACTAAGATCGGCATCACTGGCACTCGCGATGGTATGAATGAAACTCAGTTTGAGTTAATACATGAGTATCTAGATCGTGATGAAAAGTTTGAAATACACCACGGAGATTGCAATGGCGTCGATGCCGAAGTAGCATGTCTTGCAAAAGAGTTAGGTCATTATATAGTATCCCATCCACCTACTAGTTCATCATTAAGAGCATATACTGTCTATGATGAAATTCGTGAACCATTAGGTTATCTTGAACGAAATAGAAAAATAGTAGAATCTACTGATTTTCTTATTGTTGTTCCAAATGTAAACGAATGGCAACCACGCGGTGGCACTTGGTATACACATGATTATGCAGTAAAGAAAAATAAAATAGTTGATGTGTTGTATCGGTCTGGTAGACAACCCGTGAGCGTTGACAGTATATAGTCTACACGGATAAATACTAATAATATTTCAGGAGAAGCGAATCATGGCCGTAGTTCAAATATCACGTATACAAATCAGGCGAGGACAAAAGAATTTAGGAAGTGGGTTACCACAACTAGCGTCTGGTGAATTTGGGTGGGCAGTTGATACACAAGAATTATATATCGGTAATGGAAGCGTAGCAGAAGGCTCTCCGGCAGTTGGTAATACTAAGTTGCTAACGCAATACGATAATATTTTTGCACTAGCTGACACATATACATACAGACAGGCAGATGCTTTCCTACTAACAGGTGGCACAGTTGATAGCCCAGTACGTAGAAGTTTGCAAGCAAGACTTGACGACAGAATAAGTGTTAGATCGTTTGGACTTACAGGAGTAGTAAGCCAAGTAGCAACTACAAAATTACAAGCAGCAATTGACCAATTATACTTAAATGATGCTATTAAAGGCAGCGAACAAAGTAGAGTAATACTACACCTTGAACCAGGTATATATGTTATTGACAGTACTATACATATTCCTCCATATGCTACACTAGTAGGCGCAGGAGCAGACAAAACTATTATTAGAACTACAACAGCAGTAACGACAATGTTTGATACTGTAAACAGTAGTAGTATTGTTGGAACTCCAGCTGCAAACGCATCAACTACAACACTTAATCAACCTACTAATATTAGACTAGAAGGTATTACTTTAGAAACAACTGTACCTAATAAAGCACTTGTGCTTAATAACTGCAAGGACAGTAAGTTTAAGGACGTAAAATTTAAAGGTCCTTGGGTGAGTGGTGCAGCCGTTGCAACTACTGATGTTGCTGTTGAGATGAATAGTTTAAGCGGCACAGTTGAAACAAAGAACAACATATTTGAAGAATGTAACTATGTTGGATTTTCATATGCAGTAATAAGTGACTGGGATATACATAATAATATATGGAAGTTTTGTAACTTCAATACACTATCCTGGGGACTTACTTTTGGCACCGGCCTAGTAACATTAGACTCGGCTGACAATTCTGGTAAAGAATCTGGACCATACAACAACCGTTGGAATTCATGTAACTTCAACAACATTAATAAAAGCGCAGTAAGTGTTAAGTTTGGTAAAGGTAACGTAAGTAGCGACAACTACTACACTATGGTAGGAACTAATGGCGGCGCCGAATACCTTGCAACCGACTCAGTGATTAAGTATAGTGTTCCTGGCAATACATCTGTAGGCGATTACTTTGCAAGAACAGCAGTATTATCTTATACTCCTGGTTACTGGACTAATTATGCATACCTTCCTGAAATTGAAGGTGCTGTTACTGCGGAGTTTGGCGAAACACATGTACTAAACAGCATCACCCAAGGCGCAGCACAAACACGTTTTAGACTTCCGGGTGAACCTGATATTGCGAGTCAGCAGTTTGATATCGATTATATTTTATCAAGCAGGAACTACTCAGCAACACGTACAGGAACTCTTACATTGAATGTTAACGGACTGTCGAAGTCTATAACACTGTCAGATTCTTTTAACTACACAGGATTAGTTGCTTATGAAGATGTCATTAAGTTTTCAGTATTAGTACAAGATGCCGATAGTGATACAGTTAATGAATCAATTGATGTGCTAGTAGCTAGTGCAATGCCCGGCGATGATCTATCGCAATTAGAATTTAAAATAAGAAATAGAAAAACGATAATAGACGCCACTGGTGAGTAATGTTTGATAAAACTTATGAAGACAGGATGGGTTCCTGGGTTGACTTTAGGCGGACGCTTGAACAATCAAAAGACCCAATTCAAGACGTAATAGACAACTATAACACTGCTCCAACAGTGAGTATTCATACGGACGCATGGGACCAAAAGAGCTGGCCAGACCCTTGGCAGCTTCTACAAGAGAATCAGTACTGTGAGTTCGCTCGCGTATTAGGCATGTGTTATTCCTTACAGTTAACCGATCGTTTTAATGGTTCTGCCTTTTCAATAACTATCAGTACAGACAAAGAAAAGTCTGAAAGTTATTACATATTAGTCATTGACAAAACTGCAATAGGGTATTATAATAGTACATATATACCTGTTGACGAGTTGCCAGCGTCACTGATAACCGAAAAAATATACGTGTTGCCAAAGCGGCAATAAATATCAATAATAGAAGACTAGGAGAGATAATGTCAAACGGAACACAAATCGTCAAACGTGACGGTACCAAAGAGCATCTTAATATTGATAAGATACACTTTGTGGTTGAAGAAGCCTGTAAAGATTTAGCAGGAGTTAGTAGCAGCCAAATTGAAATGAATGCAAATCTACAATTTTATGACGGAATGACAACACAAGAAATACAAGAAATTCTAATTAGAAGTGCTAACGATCTTATTAGTTTATCAGCTCCAAATTATCAATATGCAGCGGCACGCCTATTAAGTTACGGACTATACAAACAAGTATTTGGCGAATACGATGCTATTGCGTTTATTGACATTATCAACGCAAACATCGCCCGCGGGATCTATGATAAAGAAATTCTTGAAAAATACACAGCAGAAGAAATTGCAACACTAGAGAGCTATATCAAACATAAACGTGATGAGAACTTTACCTATGCAGGCTTGCGCCAAGTAGTAGACAAGTATCTTGTACAGGATCGCAGCAACGAAGAGATTTTTGAGACTCCCCAGTTTATGTATATGATGATTGCAGCAACATTGTTTGCTAATTATCCAGCAGAAACACGTATGCATTATGTAAGGAGATATTACGATGCGACCTCACTTTTTAAAGTCAATATCCCAACGCCAGTTATGGCAGGCGTCCGCACTCCGGTTCGCCAGTTTGCCTCTTGCGTTCTCGTTGACGCTGATGACACCCTCGATAGCATCTTCGCTTCAGACATGGCCATTGGTCGCTATACTGCTCAGAGAGCAGGAATTGGAATCAACGCAGGAAGAATACGTGGAGTAAACTCACGTATTAGAGGCGGCGAAGTAGCCCACACTGGTCTTGTTCCGTTTCTAAAGAAGTTTGAAAGCACAGTACGTTGTTGTACACAAAACGGTGTTCGTGGCGGAAGTGCTACTACACACTTTCCTTTTTGGCATCAAGAAATTCAAGACATCCTTGTACTAAAGAACAACAAAGGTACTGAGGACAATCGTGTACGTAAGCTAGACTATTCAATTCAGCTTAATAAAACTATGTACGAACGATTGTTATCTGGCGGTGATATAACTTTGTTCTCGCCACACGATGTACCTGGATTGTATGAAGCATACTTTGGTGACCCTGCGGTATTCCAAGAACTATACGAAAAGTACGAACGTGCTACTAGTATTAAGAAAACTAAAGTACCAGCAATGGAATTGTTTAGTGCGTTAATTAAAGAACGTGCTGAAACAGGGCGTATCTACATCATGAATGTTGATCACTGTAACACGCACAGTTCATTTAAAGATGCAATTTACATGAGTAACTTGTGTCAAGAGATTACATTGCCAACTAAGCCACTTAATCACATCGACGACGAAGAAGGCGAAATTGCATTATGTATTCTAAGTGCTATTAATGTAGGCATCATTAGAGACTTAGCTGACTTAGAAGAACTATGTGAACTAGCGGTACGTGCGCTAGAAGAAATTATTGACTATCAAAACTATCCTATAGCGGCAGCAGAGAAGTCAACTAAAGCAAGACGTAGTTTAGGAATAGGCTATGTTGGCCTAGCACATTACCTTGCTAAGAATAAAGTAGGTTATGCAGATCAAGAAGCCTGGACCTTAGTACACAATTTAACAGAAGCATTCCAGTACTACTTACTTAAAGCAAGTAACAAACTTGCACAAGAGCGTGGCCCCTGTGAATACTTCCACCGCACTAAATACAGTGATGGCATCCTCCCTATAGATACTTATAAAGCGGAAGTTGATACCATTGTGGAGAATAAGTTAAATTATGATTGGGATAGTCTACGGGCATCTATCAAAGAACACGGCCTCAGGCACAGCACTTTGTCCGCACAAATGCCTTCAGAGAGTTCATCCGTTGTGTCGAACGCAACAAATGGAATCGAACCACCTAGAGGATACTTGTCCGTTAAAAAGTCCAAAAAAGGGCCTCTTAAGCAGATTGTTCCACAGTATCAAACACTAAAGAACCACTACACATTATTGTGGGAGATGCCTAACAACACAGGATATATCAATATCGTTGCTGTTATGCAAAAGTTCTTTGATCAAGGTATTAGTGGCAACTGGTCATACAATCCAACTCACTATCCAGACAATGAAGTACCAATGAGTCAGATGATGCAGGACTTGCTAACAACTTATAAGCTAGGTTGGAAGACAAGTTACTATCAGAACACATACGATTATAAAACAGATCCAAGTGAACTAGAAGATGATTTACCGTTAGACGAACTTGCTCCTAGCACGTACGATATGGACGACGGTGAAGAATGTGATGCATGTGCAATCTAAGGTTGACAACAAAATAGAAGTATAGTACACTGGTATTATACAAATGGTATTAAGGAAAGAGATACATGGCCAAGACAATATTTAACCAAGAAAAGGTTGACTTTACAAAACAAAATATGTTCTTCGGAGCAGACATGAACACACAGCGTTATGATACGTTTCGGTTTCCTGTGTTTGATAAACTTAACCAGACAATGCTTGGTTACTTTTGGCGACCTGAGGAAGTAAGTCTACAAAAAGATCGTGCAGACTTTGCTAACTTCCGTCCAGAGCAGAAGCATATTTTTACAAGTAATTTAAAATACCAAACACTACTTGACAGTGTCCAAGGACGTGGTCCGTGTCTAGCATTTTTGCCGCACGTTTCACTTCCTGAACTAGAAGGCTGTATTGTTACTTGGGACTTCTTTGAAACAATACACTCACGTAGCTACACACATATTATGAAGAACGTGTACGCTGACCCGTCAGAAGTATTTGATACTATCCTAGATGACAAGAAGATTATTGCTCGTGCAACTAGTGTTACTAAGCATTATGATGCGTTTACTGAAGCAGCAGATGCATACAATCACAGAGGCGAAGGTAGTTTGCGTGAAGTTAAGCGTAAGTTATACATGGCAATGATGACAGTTAATATCTTAGAAGGCTTGCGTTTCTATGTAAGTTTTGCTTGTACGTTTGGCTTTGGCGAACTAAAGCTAATGGAAGGCTCAGCTAAGATTATTAGTCTTATTGCTCGCGACGAAGCACAGCACCTAGCACTAAGCACACATGTATTAAAACTTTGGGCTCAAGGCAAAGACGATCCAGAGATGGCATCTATTGCTAAAGAGTGTCAAGACGATGTGTATGAAGCTTGGCGTGATTGTGTTCTAGAAGAAAAAGACTGGGCAGAGTATTTGTTCAAAGACGGATCAATGATTGGTCTTAACACTACATTGCTTAATCAATATGTAGAATACATTGCTAACCGTAGATTGAAAGCACTTGGATTAACTGCTATCTTTGATCAACCAGTAAACACTAATCCGCTACCGTGGACACAGCACTGGTTATCAAGTTCAGGTTTGCAAGTAGCACCACAAGAAACAGAAGTAGAGTCTTACATTGTTGGCGGCATTAAACAAGATGTGTCAACAGAAAGTTTAAAAGGCTTTTCATTATGATCGAAATCTGGGGCAAACCAGCGTGTCCATTTTGCGATCAAGCAAAGGCACTCTGCGAGTCTCGACAGTTAGAGTACACCTATAAACAATTAGGTACAGACTTTAATCGAGAAGAAGTACTGGAAAAGTTTCCAGGAGCAAGAACGTTTCCACAGATTAAAGTAAACGATGAAAATATCGGTGGGTACGACAAGCTAGGTGCATACCTAGAAGACACTAACTATAACGGAACAGGATGGTCACTATAAATGTTAATTGAAGCACCTTATAAAGTCGGAGACGTAGTATCTCTAAAACTAAGTTCAGGAGAAGAAATCCTTGGACGCCTTGAGGCAGAAGTTGAAAACAACGTTACACTTAAAAAGCCAATGGTACTTATTGCACAAGAGAAAGGATTAGGACTTGCTCCTTTTATGTTCTCAGTGTCACCAGACGGCAAGTTTGTTATGAAAGCAACGGCAATTAGCTGTATGGCAAAAACTGAAGCAGAGATTGGTAAGCAGTATACATCACAAACTAGTGGAATTGCACTAGTATAATGCCAAGCGTAGTTAGGGCAAATGTAGACAAGCATGTAGGACATGAAAGCCCTACACCTGGTGCGTTTCATCAGACAGCGTATGCTGAGCCAGGCATAACTGTATTTGTAAATGACGAACAAGTGATACGTAAAGGCGATACAACTACGTGCGGTGATCCAGCAGTTGGATCTGCAACTAACGTGTACGCTGAAGATAAGCTAATACATCAAAAAGGCGATGCTACAGGTGGTCACGAAAGTTGGGTTGCTAATAAAGCAGCATCAGGTTCACCAGATGTATTTGTAGGTAACTTATTTTCTTATGCTGTTAACGTTACACCCGAACATGAAGCATACCTTAGAGACGGACAAACGGCACCATCTGCTAACGCAGACTTTATAGAGTACGGCGATGGTGGCATTAGCAACGGCGATGGTGAATTCCTCAGCAACAATACAAGTGCAGTAAATGGAGTTACTGGTCCACAAGATAGTAGTACAGGAAATGCTGATGCGCCAAGCACGTTTGAACGTGTGTCAGATCCTGCACTAAACTTCCTCAGTCATACTGATCCAAGGATAGAAACTAGATTGCGAAACATTTTAATAAGAATCGCAAAGAAGTGGGGCCAAAACCTTACTATTACCAGTGCATATCGTAGTCCTGCCTACAACCGAAAGGTAGGCGGAGCAAAGACTAGTATGCATCAGCGAGGCAAAGCAACTGATATTGTAATGACTGGATATAGTAATTCAGACAGAGCAAAGTTTATCGAGATTGCAATTAACGAAGGTATCGGTGGTGTAGGTGTATATAATACATTTATACATCTTGATACTGGTGGTAAAAGAGCATGGGGTTCAAACGGCAGTCGCCGCAGTTTACCTAACTATCCTTATGCACAAACTGTATTAGCCAAATACGGATATGCAACTAGTTAATTAATGGTTGACAATCCGCTTTAACTAGTGTACAATTAAACTAACATTAATAAAAAAGGAGAACTAATAATGTCACAACCAACTCACGATGATATCGTACAAGCGTTTAATAACTATCTTACAGAGCATGCAACGTTCGAAGATAAAGGTGTAAAAGCAGCAGCAACTCGCGCTCGCACTGCACTTGGTAACTTAGGCAAACTTACTAAAGAGCGCCGCAAAGAAATTATCGAGAAAAAGAACGCAATGTAATGAGCGGACAACGGCGATGGCTTAGAACATGGGCTAGAACTGTTGGAATGCCCGTTGGCATTGACGATGATGACAAGCCAGAGTTCCTTCCTATTACACAAAGTGATGTGAAGAAAGCTCTGGCTTTTCGTACCTTTTGGATTATACTGCATGTTATTACATGTTGTATGATTATTACAGGAAACGGAAGAACACTAGAATGGTGGTAAGAACATGATATGGATGGACTATAACATAACCCAGGCAGGCAACAACTTTCGTATCGAAGGTGATTGGCCCGGTGAAGTCATGGGACAAATGGCAGACGGCAAACAAAAAGATAGCTGCCTGTACAAACCCGGTGATGTGTTTATTGTAAATGAAGGCGGCTGGCTAGTTAAGTCAGATGAACTATCAGCAATGATAATTAAATACGAAGAGACTAAGACTAGCAATGAAGTGTAGACCAGGTGATTTTGCTCGTATAATACATTCAGTGAACCCAAGTAACATTGGACGAGTAGTAAAAGTAGTTGAGTACATCGGTAAGTATGCACAAGGTGAACAGTTTGAAGCACACGGCATGACTTGTACATGTTTAGTACACGATCACTATTGGTGGATCGAAGGCGACGACATAGACATTCAGTTAGGTCCTAGTCCTAAAGCATACATTGCAGACAGCTGGTTAGAACCAATTAAACCAGACAAAGAAGAAAAAAGAGAACACGTAGAACAACAGTTAGACATGTTCATATAAAAGAAAAGTTAATTTATATGCAAAAAGAGGTTGACAAGAAACTAAAAGTAGTGTATAAATATACATGTAACGTTGAAACAAGCTAAACGACGAGCTGGACCCGGGGGCGGTACCCGGCAGCTCCACCAAGTGTACATTTACTGAGTGTATAGTTGATGGGGCTGAAATAGGATCGACAGGCGGATTAATAGGCGAGCGGAGTTACCCGGATCTAAGCACGGTTATCGCGAAGAAACTTTATAATTGCAAACACAGCAAATATAGCATTAGCAGCCTAGAAATAGGTATGTAGGGGTTGGTAACTTACCTGGCAACAGAAAAGTTACATTCACTAACTAACAAACTTCTGCACTTCTGCATAAGTAATAGGTGAGCAATAACACAAATCTAACCACAAGCTCAATGATAAAAAATAATAACTTTAAAGGACTAAACTAAAATGCGTACATTCGTACTAGCGACTGTGGCCATTATGGCTGCATCAACGGCACTAGCCGAAACAGTTATTTCAGGTTCAATCGACCTGGATGTAACAGAAAATCAAACTACAGACAAATATGTAGCAACCCCAAGTTTCAATCTTGACTTCAATCACAATTCAGGTGCAGCCTTTGGCGCAATTGAATTAGCTCGTGATACATCTGATGATCTAGTGATTGACGATTGGCACATCGGTACAACAGTTGCAGGTTCAACTGTGTCCTTTGGCGACCAAGGTGGCATTATGCCAACAGCAATTGCAGCAACAGCATTTGATTCATTAAATGATCCAAATGCAGCAATGACGGAATCAGTACAAGTATCTGCAAATGGATTGTCTCTAGCAGCAGGCTTCGCAGATATCTCAACAGACGTAAGTGATATTGCAAACTTGCAAGCATCATATACAATGTCTTTGCCAGTTGTAGACGTTACAGCAGCAGTTGACTGGAATAATGCTACTAACAAATACATCTGGGGCGGCCGAGCAGCAGCTTCAGTATCAACTGTAGCAGTTGGCACAACAATGACATATGCAGCTGACGTACTTGCTCTTGAAGCTGATGCTACCCTAATGGGATTCACAGCATACTTAAACGGTGACGAAAATGACTGGACTGAAAATGCTGGACTAGCATATACAACAGACATTAACGGAATGACACTTACAGCAGATGCAAACTATAACTTTGATGCATCAGAAGTAACACCAGGATTAGGACTTAGCATTAAGTTCTAAACTAACAGAACAGGCATAACGCCGTTCGAACTAAAAGGGCCCTTAGGGGCTCTTTTTTTATGGCTAAATAATATGGGCACATAATTTAGAGAGGGCACAAAAATGCAACACAATAACGAGTATGACGTAGTAGTAATTAAAGTAGTCGACGGCGACACAGTAGACGTAGATATCGATCTAGGTTTTGGTGTTTGCTTAAAAGACGAGCGTGTACGTATCATGGGCATTGATACGCCTGAGTCACGCACAAGTGATAGAGTAGAAGACTTGTTTGGCGAAGCAGCTAAAGCACGTTTGAAAGAGCTTATGAAACATGGTGGTAAACTTATTACTACTGAAGATAAGCATGGTGAAGATATGAAAGGCAAGTTCGGACGTATCTTAGGAGACTTCAAAGTAGACTACAATGGCGAAATGAAGAAAGTAACTGAAATTCTAACAGAAGAAGGACATTGTGTTCCTTACTTCGGCGGATCAAAAGAAGAGACTCAAGCAGCACACGAAGTGAACAGAGTTCGGTTGTTGAGTGAAGGTCTTGTAACCCAAGAAGACTACGACAAAGCTGTCGCTAAAATGGCCAAATAAAGGTTGACATAACCAAATAGTCCTGCTATACTGTATAAGAACTAACAGAAGCAGGACTATTTTATGACAATGTCAATGTGTGGCCCAGGCCTAACAACAACATCTTATAAGAAGCGCAAACAATCAAAGCGCACAAAGAATCAACAACTTCAGTTTGTGCAGCAACATCGCGAATACAATAAGAGTATGAAGCGTATACACGCCCACGACCAAATGATGTCGTTAGAAGACTACGACTTATATGTACGCGGTCTTTGGAAACCAAAAGTAAAAGCAACAAAATTTAAAGAATATAAGCCTACAGCTACATTTACACAAGAACGTAAACATTATCCAAGTGCAGGTAACGGTGTTGGAATTGCAGCTAAGAAAGAAGCAATGCAGTACACAGGCGAACGTAAGCTACTTGGTATTGCTACAATGCATAAAAGTAACATGGTTCCTATCTTTGAAGATAACAAACACGAAGCAATTGAAATCGCGAGGATGCGACGATGACAGACGAACGTATTAAAGAATTTGCAATAAAAGCAGGACTGCCTATGTGTAAATGCGGGTGTGACATGCCTATTAGGCAAGTAGCAGATTTTGCGAGACTCCTAATACAGGAAATCAAGGAAACTACACTATGAAGACGCAAGATGATATTGATGCATTTAACAAACGAAATAGAGTGGAAGACAACTTAGACTTTATTGAATCACATCCGCTAGTAACTAGAGTAGAAGTTATTGGTGAAGGCAGAGAGTTTGTAAAGTATGACATGAACGGTATCAGCATTAGCTTTCAAGACGACGGTAAAACATTAAAAGTATTTTTAGGAGAGCAGTAAAAGTCGCACGTATGCGCAGATAACTAATTCAAATCCCAACTTAAATAATAGACGAGGAACTTAAAATGAAACTATCTTTATCATCAGTTGTGTTAATTGTATCCATACTTGCAGGAGCATCATTTGCATCAACAGCAGCAGGAGCAGATACTGACAATCCTGATACAGCAGAACTTTTTGCAGAAACAAGCCGGCCAGAGTTATACTGTCTTGCTAAGAATATTTACTTTGAAGCACGAGGCGATAGTCTAGCAGGACGTTATGCAGTTGCAGATGTAGTGCTTAATCGTGTAACAGATCGACGCTATCCTGATACCATTTGCCAAGTAATATATCAAGGGTATAAGACCGCAAACGGAGCAATGAAACGAAACAAATGTCAGTTCAGCTGGTACTGCGATGGCAAAGCTGACACAACTCCTAATTCAGAAATGTGGCGACAATCACAAGCAATCGCTTATCAGATTGTAGTCCTAACTACTATGCGAGGCATTACTGAAGGCAGCACACACTACCATGCAACTTATGTAAATCCTAGTTGGAACAAGGACATGCATGACATTGGACGTATCGGCGCCCACCTATTTTTTAGAGCACCATAAAATTTATCCAAAAAAGGTTGACAAACTAGTATAAGAGTATATACTAGTATTGTTAACAGAAGTTAAACATTAATTAAGGCACACAGAAAGAGGCATTACTATGAAGAACCTGTTTAAGACGACAGCTATCCTTGCAACTACATTAGCACTTGGTGCATGTTCAGGGATGACTACTATCACAGAACGCGACGAATATGCACAGCCGAAATGGTATTCAAATTGTGTAGAATCAGGCGCATCTGGATACTTTTGGTGGAAGCAAGAATATGCATTTGCATGTGGCGCAGGAGAAAGTATTTTCCAACAAGCCGCAGAAGAGCAAATGTACGCAATTGCAATGAACAACTTTGCAAAGCGAATGAACTCACAAGTAAACAGCGAAACTACAATGGAGTTCAAAGATAACAACGGCACTGAGTCACGTCAAACATTGACACGTATACAGTATGTTGTAAAGAATACATCAATCCGCGAGCACATTGCAAAAGAAACAGGTACGTTTAAGTACCAAGGTAAAATGTTTACTTTTGTAAAACTTAGAATGGACAAAGAAACTTTTGATCAACTAGTTCAAGAAGCTAAAACAATTGGAAATGTCGCTAACGGCTTTCTAGACGAAGCAGCTTTAACACGTTCTTCACAAGCAGCTTTGTCTAATGACTAAGATAATTGTATTACTAGGAGTCATGCTGGCAATGTCAGCATGCTCATCTAGTCCAAAGATGATGACAAACAACGGCTATCATAGCAATTCGCAGTATTGTTATCAAACAACTAAGATTCGTACACAAGGTGATACAGTAAACAGCGAAGGCTTAACTGAATGTACTGACAAGCCTAGAGTAGAACACGTTGTTAAGGATATAGGTGTTGCTAGTAGTTGTAGGATCAGTCGTCCGTTAGACTCTAACAGAAACGATCCTAAAGCTGGTGAAACATTATTGTGTAAATTTACAGACCATCGTGGTCGAGCAACATGGAGACCAGTCAATGCGGCTTTTGCTTATCCTACTTTCGATTAGTTTACTAACAGCATGTGGTGCTAGCAATCCTACTACTAACTTTAGTGTTGCTACACAGTTCCAAGCTAATAGAAGCGCATACGATCTGGGCTTTAATGCCATTAAAAAGAACTATTATACAGTTCCAACAATAGCACAAGCTGAGTACAATAGGTGTGTTGATTTTGCATTAAGAGAAATGCAAGTCGGCGAACAATGTACTTGGGAGGTGCCAGGTAACAGTATTGGTGTTGTAAAACTTGTACAAATTGATGCAACAGGGTGTCACTATATGTTTAATACAATGATGTATAGAGGCAAACAAAAACACTTCCAGGAAACTGCCTGCTATAATAGCAGTGCTAAACGTTGGAAGTTTAATTGAGTAATAGTAAAGGTTAATTATGTATCCAGAACCCAATAAATACACTACAATGTTTTTAGCTTTTCTTACAATGCTGACAGCACTAACAATTAGTGCGGTCGCAATATATTATTCGGTAGCGGGCCTAGTGGCTATATTTGCTGCCGCAGCCATTCCCATAATGATTATGGGCACAACACTTGAAGTAGCTAAACTAGTTACAGCAGTATGGTTGCATAGGTATTGGTCTCAAGCAGCATGGTGGCTTAAATATTACCTAGCACTAGCTGTACTTGTTCTTATGTTTATCACAAGCATGGGCATCTTTGGCTACCTAAGTAAAGCACACATTGAACAGACAAGTGCTGGCGAAGAAAGTGTTGCACAAGTAGAGCGACTAATAACTGAGATTGGTAGACAAGAAGAAATTATTGTTCGTGCAGAAACTAAGATTAATGCACTACAAACTAGTGGCACAGGTAGTGATGCTAACATACAATCACAAATAGACAAAGAGCAAGAACGTATTGACCTAGCGTTTAAACGTATTGAACCTGCTATTGCACAACAGAACGTAACTATTGAAAGCGCAAGAACAAACGACTCTACTCGCACAAAGCCATACGAAGATCAGCTTACAAGTATTACAGCAGAGATCCTACGTTTAGAAACAAGTGCTAAAGAGTATGAGTCTTCAATTAGCACACTATCAAGTGACTCGAGTGGTGTAGAGCCGTTACTAGCACAGATATCGGGATTAGAAGAAGAGATTATTCGTGTCACAAACCAATTACAATCAAAAGAAGATGGACAAGTACGTGCAGGACAAGCCATTATCGGTGTTACTAGCGATGGACTGTTTGGTGGTAACACTAGAACTGCTCTTGCTAAGTGGGTACAAGGTCAACGAGACCGTATAACGCAAATACAAGGCGAAGTAGCACAAGTACGCAAAGACGCAACATCTACAGTAGACAAAGAACGTACACGTCTAGCAGGTGTTGTTAAAGACATTCGCACAGTACAAATACCTGCACTCAAAGCTCGTGAACTAACTATGTTAGATAAGATTAACGAAGTGCGCCAAACTGAATCGCCTGTGATTTCTACAGCAAGAGATGAGATACAACGACTACGTGAAAGTGCAGAAGCACAAGTAGCTAACAGTCAAACGCTTATTGAACGACTACGTGGCCAGCTTGCACAAACAGATAAAACAGTTGAAATTGATGCGGCGGTCGATGAACAAGGCGACCGTATTAAAACAGCTAATGCAGAAATAGAAATACTTACAGAACAGAAGTACGAACTAGAAGGCGAGTATCGTCAACTAGAAGCAGAAGTAGGTCCAATCAAATACATTGCTGAATTTGTGTATGGCGAAGACGCAGACAAGAACATGCTTGAAAAAGCAGTTACATGGGTAATTATAATTATTATCTTTGTGTTTGACCCACTTGCAGTACTGTTACTAATTGCTAGTCAGTATACGTTTGACTTTGCTCGAAGGAACAAAGGTATAAGCAATGACCGTGCAAGGATGCAAAAGATAGTTGACAACCCGGGCCCAAAAGACCCAGACGAAAAAATCGAAGTTCCTAAATACGAAGACATTGATCAAGAAACAATAGACAAAGAGTTTAGTGGTGAAGCACAATTAGATGCATATATCAAAGAAATGGAACAAGAGCAACGTAATGAAGATAAGATAGCACAATCCTACATGTATGCAAAACCAGAAGAAGAAGTTCCAGTTCAAAAAAAAAGTATAGAATTTTCGGAAGGGTCAAGTAACACGGATATTCCAGACACTGCTAACAGAATGTTTTATCAAGAAGAACTAGATGAATCACCAGCATCGTATAATAAGTTTACTGAAGAACAGCTAGACGAACTTGATAACCTTCCTGACTGGGCCGATGCTAAACAGCGTTGGAAAGATGAAAATCCAAATGAAACTCTAAAAGAAGCTAAGAAAAAATACTTACACGGCATTATAGACGAACTACCTTGGCAAAAGTATGTAATTAGTCCAGGACTAACAGAAGATGTTATACAAACTGGATATATACAGAACCAAGAGCAAAAAGAAAACTCTCTTTGGAAAACAATAGGTGATAAGTGAACAACAAAATAAACTTAATAACACCCCCAGACAGGCTGTATAATAACAACTACAGCTTTTTACTAATCTACCCAAGCACTATAGTAAAAGAACAATTTAACAATATAATATCAGATGATGATCGCGCCTTAAATGTCCACTTGTATGAAGTGGAACACGACGAGCATGATCCTGATTGGTTGTTAGGTCTAGCCAAACAGGCAGATATTGTTATCATTGATATTGATAACTGCCCTAGTAATATTGCATCGCTAGCTTCATATTTTATTGCCAATACAAACACTTATTGGTTGACAAATGGGGAACAAATGTGGTATAATAAGATAAGTCCAAACAGAATATATAACTTAGACAGTATCGTAGGAGGTACCATTGAAAAAGAATAATTTTAAGCCAAACGGCAACCCAATGAATGACGGATGCCGTGTTGAAGTACGCAATGATGACATTAATGGTGCATTACGGCGTTTCAAAAAGAAAGTACAGGAAGCTGGCATTATCCAAGAAGTCCGTGACCGTCAAGAATTTGTTAAGCCAAGCATGAAACGTGCAAAAGCAAAAAAGGCCGGTATAGCACGTTGGAAGAAAAAACTTTCTAAAGAAGACATTCATGCACGTCGACTTTATTAAAAGGAACACTAATGCGAATTGATCAAGATATCAAACTAGACTACAAAGATGTACTAATACGTCCTAAACGTAGCACACTAAGCAGCCGTAAACAAGTGCAATTAGAGCGTGGATTTACATTTCGTAACTACCAACCAGACTTTCCGGATAATATTAAGCACAAACATTATCGTGGTGTGCCTATTATGGCAAGTAACATGGACGGTGTTGGCACATTTGAAATGGCTGATAAACTTGCCGAAGGTGGTATCTTTACTTGTCTTGTTAAAACGTACACAGTAGAACAACTTGTAGAATACTTTAACAGCAACATACCAGAGCGTACAAACAATGTTGCTATGAGTATTGGCACAAGCGATGACGACTTTCATAAGTTGGTTGATGTGCAAGCAGAAGTATGCGATCAATTAAAATATGTGTGTATGGACATTGCAAATGGCTACAGTGATCACTTTGCACAACACGTTCGTAAAGTGCGTGAAGCATTTCCACATTTAGTAATCATCGCAGGTAATGTAGTTACTGGCGAAATGACAGAGGAGTTGATACTTGCAGGAGCAGACATTGTTAAAGTTGGAATCGGACCAGGAAGTGTGTGTACAACAAGAATCCAAACAGGAGTCGGGTATCCGCAGCTTAGTGCAGTCATTGAGTGTGCAGATGCGGCGCATGGACTTGGCGGACATATTATCGCTGATGGCGGCTGCACTTGTCCTGGTGATGTGGCTAAGGCTTTTGCTGGCGGCGCCGACTTTGTAATGCTTGGCGGTATGCTTGCCGGACACGATGAAGGCGGCGGTGACGTAATTACAAAACGCTATTGGTCAAATGAAATTCTTGACGATACTGGCTTGCAGAATGTAGACAAGAAACAGTTTGTACAGTTCTACGGTATGAGTAGTGATGCAGCAAACACAAAACATTTTGGTGGACTTAAAGACTATCGTTCATCAGAAGGCCGCGAAGTACTTGTTCCTTACAGAGGAGAAGTAGCGGCTACAGTGCAGGACTTGCTAGGCGGATTGCGTAGCACTTGTACATACGCAGGCGCTTTGAAGCTAAAGCAACTTAGCAAATGCACAACGTTTGTTCGTTGTACACAACAATTTAATTCCGTGTACGCAGGCAAATGATAAATAATTATGTGATGCCGTAAGGGTCACATAATTAATCTTGCTTTTAAAAAGGAGAAAAAAATGACAAGACTACAAACACAACTAAACCTACCACAATTTCACAGAGCTACTATTGGCTTTGATAGACTGTTTAATGAACTCGAAAGAGGCTTTGAGAAGAGTCCAAATGCAAGTGGTTATCCTCCATACAACATCGCACAAATTAACGACTACGAATATATGATTAGTATCGCAGTTGCTGGCTTTAGTATGGAAGACCTTGAGATTACTAAAGATGGTGATCAACTACAGGTTGTAGGAACTGCCCCCAAGGGAGACGAAGAAGTAAACTACCTACACAAAGGAATCGGCGGACGCAACTTCCGTAGAGAGTTTACACTTGCTGACCACGTTGAAGTAGAAGGTGCTACACTTGAATTAGGTATGCTTAATGTACACCTAAAGCGTGAAGTACCAGATGCATTAAAGCCTAAGACAATTAAGATTGTTACATCAGGCGCAACACAAAAAGCAACTGACGGTTTATTAGACAAGTAAGCAGTCTAGGGGGAGTGAAATATCTCCCCCAACATTAATACAGGAGAATGAACATGAGTACAGACACCGAAGTCATTATTGATGAGAAAATTAAACAAGAAACACTCATGCCTAAAAAGTTTAATGTAATTTTACTTGATGACAATAGCACACCTATGGACTGGGTAGTAAATGTATTAGTTAGTATCTTTAAGCATACTGAGACTACATCGCAGCAAATAATGCTAAAAGTACATAATGAGGGTAGTGCAGTCTGCGGGACTTACAATTACGAAATCGCCGAACAAAAAAGTGTAGAAGCAGTAAAACTTTCATCGGATCACGGATTTCCATTACAACTTAGACTGGAGCAAGAATGAGCAACTTAAAAGAATTAACACAAGACCACCATAGCAATGCAGAGCGCCAAAGCTTTGTAAAAGTGCTAATGAGTGGCAAAATTAATCCAAAGTTATACGCAACGTATCTATGGAATCAACATAAGAAATATGACTTGTTAGAAGCAATGGCTACTCTAAACGGACTATTTGATGACTTGCCTGATATTAGACGTAAGATGAAAATTGAAGCTGACTTCTTAGAACTTTGGTCAGAAGATGAAGTTCCTGTATTAGTACCTAGTACTGAAGAATATATTCAGCACATGCGTACTATTATGCACGATTCTGAAAAACTAATGGCACACGTTTATACTTTACATAGCGGTGACCTAAGTGGCGGACAAATGATTGCACGTAAAGCACCGGGCTCAGGTACTATGTATCAGTTCGAAGGCGACACTGATGCGTTGAAGGCTGCTATTAAAGCAAAAACAACAGACGCTATGGCAGACGAAACAAAATATGTGTTTGAGTCAGCTGCAAACTTATTTAAAGAACTTATGGAGTTAGACATTGAGCATTATATGGAACAAACTGATTGAATGTCAACATGAGATTATTAAAATCTTTGACGACAGTGCTACTGAGTACGACGAAGCAGGTCTAGCGCACTTTAATAGCGACACATGGGTAAATCGTGTGTGGCGCAATGATCATGTACGTAGAGCGCACATAGATGTTGTAGATGCACGTGAGAGCAAAGGTCTATGGATGATGCACGTATGCGTATTTCCTGTAACAAATAACGATGGACCAATATACGGCTTTGATGTTATTGCAGGCAAGAACAAAATGACAGGTGCGTTCCACGACTTTAGTCCTAGTAGTGATCACGATAATCCTATGATTGACGGATACAAAGAAAGTGTTGCAGACTTTATTCCTAAGAAGCAACGACAGTTACCTGAGTGGGCAACTAACATCTTTACAGATAAGATGCTTGCCGCTGGTAACGTAAGCACAGAAGAAGAAGCAACTGCTATTATAGAATTAGCATTAGGCAATCTACGTGCATACTTTGATGAGATAGGCGAGTTTACTGGCTGCGGTAATAGCGAAATGGTAATTGGCGCACAGAACTATTACTGCCATAACCAACAACAGAACCCACACACTCCTCGCACAATGAAGAGTCTAGGACTTGATGAAGCAGATGTCGATAAGTTCTGTACCGATATGTTGTTTCCTAAGATAAATAGTTAAAAGAAACAAGGATCTCTTATGCGGTATAATGAAATTAAGTTGGTAGAAACTAGAATAAATGAAGCCTCAGGCATCTTTAATAGACAACCAGGACAAATGTTTAAGCATGGTGACACTGGTCACGAATTAGAATTTATTGATGTTACAGCATATCCAATTGACCCTATTGAACACGAAGGCCGAACTTGGAGCGGTCAATATCCAACACCTGAACTAAGAGATGAAGCTGTTGCAATAATCAACAAAGATAGTAATAAAACAATTCAATGGACAAACAATCCAACAGCAGGAACTTTAGCATTTGGTCTTTCTTATCTATTAGATCAAGAAGATGACTTTTATAAGAAAGCACCTGAAGCGAACAAACCAAAATTTACACATATATTTGGACGTTACTTTCAACAAGTAAGACAAGCAGGACTTCCTGCTAATTGGAACAGTAAGTATATGATGGGCTATCGAGTACAAACTGGTGCCGCAACTAAACTACAACAAGGTTTAATGCCACAAGATATTTTAGGCTTAGAAGAAAAAAGATACAAAGGTATTGATGGCCTGATGGCAGATATTAGAATTAACTTGAAAGACAAACCTGAAATACTTGCAGGATTTGAATCAGTTGCTAAAGGAATACTACCAGCACCATTTGAAGGGCAAAGAGAAGTTGCTACTGCTATTAGAGATTATGCAGGTGAGATACTACAACCAATTGCCATTATGGCTGGAGCAGATGTAGGTGAAGGCATACGTGCAGCTAAACAAGATCTTATTCCAAACGTAGATTGGGCAGACCTAGACTTGTATTGGCCATCAGGTAAAAATCATGCATTAGTTGATTCGGCATTTGTTAGAGCAGACGGACTTGAAATTGGTATTAGTTCAAAAGGTAAAAACGGTGCTGATGCTAGTATGAAAAATATTATGGACGCTATTAACAAAGCACGTAAACAAACTCCGGAACTACTTGAAACTCACAAAACAGTAGTATCAGTATGTGAACTAATTGCAAAAGAAACAGGTGAAGACGGTCCTCCAAAGTTATGTGCAGCACTAAAATTAATATCTGAAAAAACTGTAAAACAAATATTACAATTACCTTGGAGTACAGGTGTTAAGAATCAAGCAAAACTTGGATTAGAAGATTTAGAAAAACTTAACAATCCTGAATTACTAACAGTACGTGAAGCGTATGGTGCAAAGTTTGATCATCCTAATTATAATTTATTTTACCACATGGTAACAAACTGTGCTAAGATGGCAGCAGCTAAACTAAATGCAGATCCTAAGTTTGGTGAAGGTATGATGGCTTTCATGCAGCAGTCAAGTATTGTACAAGTATATACTAATGTTACTAATAGCGGTAATACTGTTAGTGTAGGTAATTTTAAAAGTGTTTACCCTCCACAGTTTGATGGAATAATATTAGTCAACGGTGGTAAAAACTATGCTAGTACAAAAATCTTTGGTAAACTAGCATTTTCAATGCCAAAAGGCTAACACTCCTACTTATTATATCTAAACCCCTACTTTTGCTAGGTTGTATTCTCACCTCTGTAATGCTATATTATATGTATAGTAACAAACAACAAAGGTGATAGATATGACTAACGAACTTATAATCATAGCGGTTGCAATTCCTGTAGTATTTGCTATTATAATAATGTGTATAGATGTAGGAGACAGGTAATGGAACTTTTAATCAAAGTAGGCTTTTGTTTTTTCCTCGGAGTAGGCATCGGAGCAATACTAATGCAAGTTAGTGCATTGTTTTGGATGTTCTGGGATATGTTTAGGAGTAAACGCAATGACTGAAGAGTTCTTTCGCCCTACTTGTATCAATACTGGATGTTCAAAGCCTGTAGCAAGTTCAGGACCTAGGTGGAGGCCAGTATGTGGCCACTGCCACAAAGCAGGATACGGCGCAGGCAAGTTTGCACTAGGTGTAACGCCGTTTAGAACAGGCTTTTGTTCAAACTCAATAGGGCATCTAGGGTTTGTGTGTCCTATAAATTATACCAACGCTACATGGTGCATCGGTCACACACAGATCGATCACATAGATGGTAACCATTTAAACAACATACTAGAAAACGTACAAGAGCTGTGCGATATCTGTCACAAGGAGAAGGGCAAGCGTAGCGGAGACTTTAAACAGCGTAGATATAGTTACAATAAAAAGGGCGTTACTTCAAGTTATACTTTTTCATCTTAGCAAGCAACGTAGTGCGGCCTATGTCTAACAATACAGCCGCTTTTGTTTGATTGCCAACTGCTAATTTAAGTGCATTGATAATACGCTCACGTTCTAGTTCTTCCAGTTCAGCAGATAGACTATATTGTATATCTTCAGGCAGCACTTCTCCATGTGATCCCCACATGTCTTCAAACATGTCAAAGAAATATGCTTGCTCGTTTATACGCTGCTGTTGTTCATTGCTTGATTCTGGTTTTATTTTTAACATTTTTAATCATTCCCTCAATTTCACATAAATATATGTATGCGATATCTAATTACTTATCTACTTCTATTTATAACTGTAAGCACAGCTAGTGCTAGTGACCTGGTACACTCATTTACCAGTCCTGCTTTTAGTGGCATCGGTTATAGTAGTCACATCTTAACTATTGAGCAGTTGGAAGAGAATCGTAGACAAAAGATTAAAGACGATAAAAAATCAGCAGCAGACAAGGCAGAGCGCGACTTAAAGTCGACTAATGCCTACAAATTTAAGAACAACTTAGAGTCACGTATCTACGCAACACTGTCAAAACAGATTGCGGATAACATGTTCGGCGAAGGCGCTACTATTGTAGACGACACTTGGTACGAAAGTGAAACGCCATTTGGCGACAATGTTAAATGGAAACGTGGTACTGATGCTAGAATTTATGTTATCATTACAGACAGTAATGGTGATGTAGTAGCAGAGTTTGACGTGCCTGTTGGAGAGTTTGCATTCTAATGAAAATTATAGCAGTAGTTATAGCGTTAACTTTTTTAAGCGGCTGCGCGAGCATGGTAGACATTCCAGATCCTCAACCACCTGTGTTAGTTAGAAACACTAACACAGAGTTTCATACTATTAGTGCGCCTTCTACAGGTAAGCTAGTAGCAGCAGTGTATGGATTTAAAGATTTAACAGGACAGCGTAAACCTAGTGACAAGATGGCTAACATTAGTACAGCAGTTACACAAGGTTCAGAAGTTTGGTTAATTAAAGCATTACAAGAAGTCGGCAAAGGTTCTTGGTTTCAGGTAGTAGAACGTGTAGGCTTAGACAATCTAACAAAAGAGCGTCAAATTATACGACAAGCAAGACAAAGTGTAGGAGACGAGCGTGAGTTAAAACCTATGTTGTTTGCAGGCGTAATAATAGAAGGTGGCATAATTGGTTATGATAGTAATGTACTAACAGGCGGTGCTGGAGTTAGGTATCTGGGAGTAGGACCTAGCACACAGTATAGGCAAGATGTTGTTACAATAACTATGCGTATGACAAGCACACAAACAGGCGAAGTTTTGCTAAGTACATCGGTGACTAAAACTATTATTAGTTCAGGCTCAAGCATGACAGTGTTTAAGTTCTTTGACATGGGCACAAATTCTTTTGAGGCAGAAGCAGGCAATACAATTAACGAACCTGTAAACTATGCAGTAAGGGTAGCAATAGAACAGGCAGTGGTAGAATTAATAAAAGCAGGCGAAAAGCGCGAGCTTTGGAAATTTAAAGAATAGAATTAAGTTGGTGTAAAATTATTTACACCAAATTGAGTAAATACAGTTGTAATACATCGAGGGCAAGATAAAGATGTATTGAATGAGGGAGAAGTAAATGACAAATAAATTTTTAGTCATAGTAACACTAGGGGCAATTCTTTTAGGAAGTGCAGCACAGGCAAGCGATGTCTATATCACACAAGCAGGTTCCACCTCCACCATCGATATCACGCAGACTGGCACAGGAAACACAGTAGGTAATTCAACTACTGCAAGTACCATTACAGGTGACAACACAGATGTAGATATTACACAAACAGGTGCAGGTAACACAGCAGATGTTACTACAACTGTAGGTACAAGCGGAACCGTTTTAAATTATAGTGCAACTGGTGGATCTAACATATTAGATGTACAAATTGACGGAGCAAGCGATACTACACTAACAACAGCAATTACAGGTGACAGTAACGAAGTGACACTATGTGGAACTATTGCAACCAATGCAGGAGCAGCAGTTAGTGCAACATGTACTAACGGTGTACAAGTTAACACAACTACAACTAACGTTGCTATTACAGGTGACAGTAATAAAGTAGCAGTAGGTGCTGATGCAGCAACAGCAGTAAATAACATTACAATTGGTGGAAACATACAAAGTGATAGTAATATTGTTAACTTATCACAAACAGGATCAGACACTCCAGCAGTTACATTAAACGTTGATGGGTCGACTAATGCTGTTAACATCATTCAAAACTAAGCTACTTAACTATATACTATTAATCCTTTTTATTGTGCCAATCGCCGCAGCAGCAAAGATTGGCGAAGTTACTCAACAAATTGGTCAAGACGCAAGTATTTTAAGAGACAAGGATACAATTGTTGTAGGTGAAGGCACTGGTGTTAACATGGATGATACCATTACAACATCTAAGGCTAAACTAAAACTTACATTTGATGATGATACTAAAGTAAACATCACACAACAAAGTAAACTAGTTATTGACGACTTTGTATATGACCCAGCTACCGGAGTTGGTAAACTGGCTATGAACGTAGCTATGGGAACAGTACGATTTGCGTCAGGCGGCATAGCTAAAAATAATAGAGCAAACGTAGTACTAAAAACACCTACTGCAACTATCGGTGTTCGCGGTACAGACTTTACTATGACAGTAGACGAGATTGGAAGAAGTCTTGTTATTCTATTACCAAGTTGTCCTGATAAAAGCGACCCATCGAAGTGCTGGACTGGCGAAATTGATGTTATGACAGAAGTTGGAATGGTAACGTTAACTGAAGCATTTCAAGCAACGGTTGTTTCTAGTGCTAGCAATTTGCCTACTAAGCCTAGAATTATTAAAATTTCAGAAGCTAACATCAATAACATGCTTATCATTAGTCCGCCAAAAGAACTGCCCGGCGGTATGGCGTATATAGATCAAGCTAAAGAAGCTAGCTACTTAGAAGATGATGCATTTTTGTTTGAAGACTTGATTACAGAATACATGGAAGACGAGTTAGCATATGGCGAGCTCGACATTGACTTTTTAGATTTTGAGTTCCTTGATAATATTCTAGACCTAACTAATATGTTAGCCGACGATGAACTAGCTATAGATCCTGTGTTGCCAAATATACATCAGTTTAAAAGCTACATACAGTACAGCTACAATGAAGAAGGTATATTCTTATTTGCTGAACGTCCGCCGCATGTCGTACAAGTTAGAATGGAACGATATGTATACGGTTATGTAAATATAGATCAAGATGGCATTATAGCGCCACTTATGATTAACGATGGAGGCTCAGATGTTGTCATCAATATTACGCAATTTGAGTAGTGCGTTATTAGTACTATGTTTTGCCACAAGTGTAATGGCTGCTACCAATACTCCTGTAATGAATGTAAGCGGTGCGGGTAGCGATTACATCTTTGTGTATGAAGGTAATGATACAACAACATACGCTGACCTATCAGCTTTAGGAAATTCAATTATTGGATGGTCAGCTACTTGCACATCAGGAAGCTGTACAGTAGGAGATGTGTTATATGTCAGTGGTGTTGGCGGTAATGGCAATGACTACCTATTTTTATATACAGAGGATGCAAGTGGCAATACTGATTATCCAGTATCAGGAGCTTGGTATTCATTTACTGCCCCAGCAGCACCCACTCCTGTGTACGGGAGCACCGCACTAACAACAGCGCAGCAATCTAGAGTAGATGCTGCATTAGCTGCATACAACTCAGGAGCTGGTGATACAGTTGAAGCAAACATATTTGGTGATGAAAATCTAGTAAACATTATACAAGCAGGTGGCGTAAGTTATTTAAATTTAGCAATTGCCGGCAATCTTAATACATTTGATTCTGAACAGGATCTAGCTACGGGTTCGCACGGATATATCGAAGCTACTATAATTGGCAACAGCAATGATGTTGATATATTACAAAAAGGCAACAACACCGACGGCACTGGCGATAAAGCGGCTATAGTTACTATAACAGGAAATAGTAATACTGTTGATATACGTCAACACGGTCTTGGTGATAAATTTTTAGACTTAGAAATTACTGGCAATGATCATTCTGCTAGTATATTCCAAAATGGTGCTGGCAATCATTCTGCTAGAGTAGCACTTGATGGATCGCAACCTTGGAACTTTGACCTAACACAAAACGGCGCTACTAGCCAAACTTACACACTACCACACACTATGAGTGACGGAGCAGCAGTAAGCGGAACTTGCAGTGCTATCGGTGGTTGCAATTTAACCATACTACAACAATAAATAACGGTCAATCCGCAGAACACAATAGTTTACGACAGGTAAATACTATATGACCAAGTATATCACACACTGGACTGTAGCGTTTATTACAGCCCTTATTATGTTTATGTTACACTATAACGATAGCTCTGTAACAGAAACTGCTAGGCTCAAGCAATTTGATATGCTTCAACAAACCGACGAGCCCGTGTTATCCCAAGATGTTGGCATAGTTACTATCGACGAAGCCGCCATTGAAAAGTACGGACAGTGGCCTTGGAAGCGTGACGTTATCGCAGATATAATCTGGAAACTCCGCGAAGCAGGTGTAGGGGTTATTGTACTTCCTATTCTAATGTCTGAAGACGATAGACTAGGTGGTGACATAGCATTAGCTCAATCACTTGTAGGGAATGGCGTAGTAATTGCCCAAACAGGAACTACGTCAAGTTCAAATCGCAATGCAGTTCCGAGAGGAGTTGCAAAGATTGGTGATCCTTTACCATTTTTGTTTGAATGGCCAGGGATGTTAGGACCAATACCGTTGCTAGGAGAGAATGCAGATGGAGTAGGCGTGTTGAACACGTTCACAGAAATCGATGGGGTAGTACGAAGAGTACCTCTCCTTATGCGTATCGGTGAGGATACGTATCCGGCTTTAGCAGTGGAAGTAATACGTACAGCAACAGGGAACCCAAGTTACCAAATTAAAGCTAACGAAGGCGGAGTTGAAGCAGTACGTGTTAAAGGCTTTCCTATTATTAAAACAGATCCTAATGCACAAATATGGCTAAGATGGAACAAACAGTTTCCTGAAATTAGTATTGTGGATGAAGATCAGTTTGCAAACTTTGCAGGCAGAACAGTAATGATAGGCATGACCGCAGAAGGCATAGGCGCTTTAATCGCTAGTCCGACCGGACCACGACATAATTATATACCAGCAGCAGTATCCCTTCAAACAGTAATAGACGGTGATCAAATTCAACGTCCGTTCTGGGCATCTTTAGTGGAGTTAGTGACAACAGCAGTCTTGGGCATAGCCCTTGTGCTACTTGCACGTTTTGCTCCTTACTGGTTAGTTGGTATAAAAATAATTGTGTTTGTGGGAGGACTCGTTTATGCTGCCTTTTATGCATGGACAAATTACTTGTACTTACTAGACGTTACTATGCCAATAGTAACAGTAGTGCTAGTTGGCCTACATGCAATCTTTAATCGCTTTGTAAGTGAATACTTTCAAAAGCAGGCAATTAAGAAACAGTTCGGCGGATACGCTAGTCCTACTGTAGTTAAATTATTACAAGAAAACCCAGCACTTATCAAAGACGGTCAGAAGAAAGAAGTTTCAATTGTATTCTCAGACTTGCGTGGCTTTACTCCATTAGGCGAAAGCTTCGGCGATGACGTTAAAGGCTTAACTAAAATCATGAATGGGTATATGGACAGCATTACGCAACCTGTACTTGACAGTGACGGAATGATTATTAAATACATTGGGGATGCAAGTATGCACATACACAACGCACCCATAGACGATGTAAATCACGCTAAGACCGCAGTACAGTGCGGCTTAGACATGCTTAAAGCAGTGGAGAAGTTCAATGAAGAAGTTATTACACCAGAAGGAAGACCACCAGTTGGAATGGGCGCAGGAATCAATACCGGCCTTGGCTATATTGGAGAAATGGGTAGCACCGCAAGACATTCGTACGATGTACTCGGGGACGCCGTTAGCACAGCCGCAAGAATTGAAAGCAAGTGTAAAGAATACGGATGTGTCCTCTTAGTAGGAGGTGCAACAGTTGAACAATGTAAAGATGACTTTATGTTCCTTAAAGTAGATGACTTGGCTGTTAAAGGTAAAACAGTTG
>Ga0209090_10000177_pt1 | contig 39360 bp, 48 predicted proteins | sample ArcticOcean_MG_C_9_FD_187432 | JGI IMG/M metagenome (GOLD analysis project Ga0209090, IMG submission 187432) | Marine microbial communities from western Arctic Ocean - ArcticOcean_MG_CB2_152 (SPAdes) (version 2) | ecosystem: Environmental > Aquatic > Marine > Oceanic | place: Arctic Ocean... | reverse complement strand
ACGACGATGACGATGATGAGGCCGAAGAGGCTGACGATGAAGATTTAATTGCCAATACTATGTCAACACATAAAAATCTATTTAATATTGAAAATATTGGTTATAATGATGATTCCGATGATGAAAACGAAGATGAAAATTATTTACAAAAGTTCAATGAAAATTTGTCTAAAAATATTGTTGATACGCATTACCCTGAATATAAACAACATAATTTTGATGAAGTTGATATTTTAAGTAAAGTTGTTCGTAATGATGACAATATGATTATTGACCCTTTACATAAAACCACTCCCATTATGACGCGATATGAACGGGCATCTGTTATTGGTCAACGAGCAAAACAATTAGAAACCGGAGCTACCTCGTTTATCAGTTTAGATGCCAACGAAATTGATAGTTATTATATTGCACAGAAAGAATTCGACCAAAAAAAAATACCATTCATTATTAAACGACCATTACCGAATGGTTCTTGTGAATATTGGAAACTAAAAGATTTAGAAGTACTATAATTACATTTTCCAATTTTTACCACAATCCAAACACGTGACAAATATCGTTGACGGCTCATCCGCACTTCTTGTTTGCATCTCATAATATGTACATTTTTTTGATTTACATTTTCTACATTTAAACATATCAGTAGATGCTTCCAACTTCTGGTTAAATCTACTTTCATCCATTTTTATTTTCTTATCAATCAACTCTTTCCACTGTTTTGGGTTCATCTCCTGATGACTCATAAATGGGAATTGCTGTGGCAATATTTCCCCGGTTTTTAGCTGACTAATAATTTCCTCATTTTTTAAATTACAAAATATTGTCCATAACTTTGACATATAAATGTTTACAAAATATTTACTATCCCACTTCTTTATAATTTTTCGATTTATTCCCTCCTTTATCGAAAAATTATAAATCGCCTTTTCCATATTTATACTCGATTTTTCGCTCCCCAAAAATATATTTAATTTATCAACTATATTTTTGCGAAATTGCTCGGGATGTTTAATCAACACATTCATTCTATATATGTAATAAAAAATATATATGTTTTTAATTCAATTTTTCTAGATGTATTCTTCTTCACTTAGTTCACTGTCACATTCCATATATTCCTCCTCGCCAGTGTCCTCATCTTCAACTATAAATCCATCCTTGGCATATCCTTGTTTTGATTTCTCCAAATCATTATATACGTCTTTACTTTCGTCTTCCTCTTCATCTTCCTCACTCACTCCAATATCTTCAAAACCGCCAAACAAATGTTCATATACTGTATTCCATTCAGTTTCCAATAAATTTACAGGATTTCCTTCATCGTCATAATTAATCAATATATTGCTGCCGAAATACAAATCCTTATCAACCGGAGGAGGATAATCATATTTATTTTCCTGGGTTGCCTTTCCAGTTTTTTTAGCATACAATGAAATATTATATTTTTTATCCAATTTTACATTCCAAGTTGTTTGTTTTTCAAATCCATCACTTGAACGAAATCCCGCTTTTTTATAAATGAGGGCTTCATCATAAGACTTCCATTTCAATGGCTTGATTGTACCCCCGCGCTCAACGATTAAAATAGATACTGACATAGTTATTATAAATTATATTTATAATATGTTTTTAATCAATTTTATGTTTATATTTGTAATTTATAATTTACAAATATATATATGAACGGTTTTATAGAATTTATTTTATATTTTATCGTATATTTAAGTATAATCGTTTTAATGCATCAAGGCTATATATATATTAAAAATACATATACTACACCCGTTAAACTCAATAATACTGTGAAAAATGAAAAATATGATGAACTTATCAATGAAATACGTAATCAAAAAGAAGATGAATATAAATCAATGGATGAAGATTTAAGTAAACTCATCAATGAAGAATTTAACGACGAATAGATACATACCATTTATACTACGGGATATGAGGGCTGCATCGCAATGCCACAAATGCCCTTGTCGTTCGTGCTACTACTGCGCTCGATTTTCACATATCCATCTTCTCCCCAGCTTGGCCCCCAGCTGTTCTTAACTAACCAAAATGGCGTGTTACTTTCCTCTCCATATCCTACCACTAAAACACCGTGGTCCAATGAGGTTCCACACGCAGAACTCGTAAGTACACCACCGGTATACATCTGGAATGTAAGCGTGTCCGCCTCAATTGCAACCGATACTGGCCCGGTTGCCACTGCCTCCGTCAAATCAATCTGGTTATTGGGCGTTACATCTACGCAACCACTCATGGTTACTGACACATCGCAAGACTGACAATCTCCACCCGCGGCGGTATAGGGATATTCTTCTTCCGCACACATTCCATTATCAATCGCATACTCAAATGCACCATCCATCAAGCCGCCATTACATCCGTGATTTCCATATTTACTCGAACAATCCACCAACTGTTGCTCAGATAAACTTACCAAACCTCCCTTGGCAATCGACCAAGCACCCTCCATCGCACCCGTGGCGCTAAATGACCAACACGAACCACACTGTCCCTGATCCTTCACCGGAGTCACTGCATCGTCGCTTCTCCAATCCACACTTGCGGGTACTGTCATACCTGTCGTCGAAAATTTATCACACGTTTCGAACCGAGGGGGCTTCGAAAATCCCAAATGTAAACTGAACTCATCTTGTGTTAAATCCGCAAATGGAGTCACACCTAATGTATAACTATGGTCTTTTGAATTTTCACGAACAACATAATCCATATTTTCCTTAAATATTTCAAAATGCTTGTGAAATTCTACAATATTCGTATATCGCTTATTAAAACGATACGCAAAATCCTGGAAACTGCTCCAATGGTGGTCCGTCGCATTAAATGCGACGCTAGCTGAAATAAGTGAAAGCAATACTACACTGTACATTGTATAGTTATATATAGTCACTTATATTTATATTATTGTATAATATATTATTATATACAATGTATAAAATATATGATATGTTATCATTGCATTGATTATTGCAGTCAATAGTAATATCATATTCCCAGTTATTATGCATCTCAGTGTACCAACATATAATGAAATTGTAGTCATTATATTTTCTCCCGTTTTACACATCGTATTTACTGCATTGCAATACTGGGAACAACATTTTATTTGGTTGTCAAATGTATACATCGTTTGGTTGCACAGAATACATTTTAGTTGAGGAATGTATTCTATTATATAAAATTGAACATCATATGGTAGATCTTGTATTGTACACTTCATTTTATAAATACATATAAACACACTTTTATATTTATTTATAATGGAACTTGAACAAATACAAATTGATACGCTAATGGAACGATTACCTAAATTCGAACTTTCATATGAAACTGTTTCACATAAGAAAGTTTATAAATACGACATTGCCATGGCAATACCTTTTGGAAAAAAATGTCTTTGTTGGTTTTCATATTTTAACGACGAAGATGTTTGCTATTTTATGAATCTTAACAAAGAAAAAGACGTTTCGGATGTTATCAAACTTGAACACAATAACATTGAACTCAGTTTAAATACTATTTTATATGGTACTCTCGTTCAAGACGAAAATAGTCTTCACAAATATTTTGTCATTGAAGATATTTACTATTATACAGGCATTCCTCTCAAAAAATACAATGTGGGGGAAAAATTTCGATTACTCGATTTCGTTATGAAACAAACCCAACATATGTTCACCAATTATGGATACCATATTGTTCTACCCTTTATCTGGTCACATTCTCATCCGGATTACAATGGCGTCATACCAAAACACATTGAAACCGACATTCCATACAATATTCATCATATTCAATATCGCAACTGCAATTCTAATATCACTTATCTAAATGTCAAAACTCAAAAATTAAATATGCTAAAACAAGCAAAAAAAGGAGGTGGTGCATCAAATATACCCATTATTCAATCCTACGAATGCACATATAATAAGAATCTCAAAAGTCCTCAGTATATGAATACCACTGTTTTTATAATGAAAGCCAATATGCAGTCCGATATTTATCATTTATTTGCCTATGGGAAATCAGGTGAAAAGATTTATTATGACGTTGCATACATTCCTAATTATTTAACCAGTGTCAAAATGAATTCCATTTTTAGAAATATTAAAGAAAATATCAATATTGACAACATCGAAGAAAGCGATGACGAAGAAGACTTTCAAAATACTGATGTATATAAATACGTTGACCTAAATAAAGAAGTGAGAATGAATTGTCGGTTTGATCGCAAATTTAAAAAATGGATACCCATTCAAATTGCGCCTCACGACGCACGCGTTATACATATTGCACGACTCGTTTATGGATATCTACGAGATGACCGTAGATGCAATTGACAATCGTTCGCAGTTTGATATTTTTCGTGTAGGTTTTATAATTTTTATTTTTTTATGTTTTTTATTTATAAAATAAACGAGCATTACATATGAACTTTCCATTTTTCTAATTATATATACACAATAATTAGAAAATTATATCAATTTTTACAATGTTTCACTATATGTATATTTACACACGCGTCCAAATAATTGTATTGCGGTTCTCAATAACTTCGCTTATTACCCACGTAATTGTTTTATTACTATCATTTATCGAATCGATTGTTTGTTTTACATTAGAATTTTCACCGGACCACAAGAAATACACACCTGTCGCATCTCCCGATATGCCTTCTGCATGTTCTAGATTATGAACCCCGCCAATATTAAAAGAACCATTATTTAATGTAAGTGTGAAATTTAATGATGGATTATCCGGATACGACACTGCCCACCTATCATTATTACGAATGTTAAATGTTCTTGATATCCGTTTATTTACATTTTGTAATCTATATAAATTTGTATACGCACTATGACTTGCGCGTCTATTTGATACTCTGTGATTCCTCACACCGACTCCCGTACTCGATGGTGTGCCCCATCGATTTAACATACCAGCTGTTGTAAATTTCATTAAATATATACAATGATTACATTATAAAAATTGATATTGATTTAACATCTTTAAATGTGTATATTATTACACGATTGAAATATGTCGTGCTTAACCAATGATGTTTGTGGCAATAAACCAAAATATTATTATGAATGGTGCAACTTCAATGGCGTAGATGGCTTTTATTATCAAGCCGCTCCAAACATTACTTGTACCCGCGATAACATTGCCGAGTTATATCCAACATGTAGTAATTGTTGGACCGGTTTTATTGATTGTTGCGCTGACAGCATAGACGAATGTTGTCCGCGAAGTCAAACATCGATTCCAACATCTACCCCCACTTCTACCCCCACTCCCTTATGTAATGAAAATCATTATTTTCAAGAAGGTCAAGGTTGTAACTTTCTTGAAATACAAAACACAGACATTTCTTATTATACCGAACATAGTATGATATGTTGCACAGATGACCGTGAGTTATGTTGTCCATTTAATTATAATATTTTATATGGTTTTATTGGATTTTTAGGTCTTTCAGTAATCATTGTAGTATCCCATTTAATTTATCAAAACAAAGCACTAAAAGTAACACCAGAAACTAAAATCCGGTGTATTAGCCCGGTTTAATTATATGCGCAAATTTTTTTACATACACCTATATTATATGCCATCTCATAATAAAACTCACAAAATATGGAAAAAATGTAAATACGTTCCTTGCGGTGGTGTTATGGACGAATGCCCCCCCCATTATTGTGTTTCCAAACGAGGTTCGTCCAAAAATTGGGGTAATTGCAATATGGAACACATTGTACCCAAGAAATTCAAACATAATTTTAGCCGTAAGTGCAAAAAAGAGAAAAATGCTCGCCCATCTAAACAAAAAATGATGAAGAAAACATCTACTACATACAGCGTCGACGCCGATGTCATGCACAAAAAAATGCCATATATTTGGCGCCATTTAGACAATAAAACGCGCCGCAATTTAATTCGTCTTGCGCGAAAACCATTGAAAGAAATCAATATTATTCCAAAGATCACTGGACCCATGGAATCAAATAAACACCTTTAAAAACACTGTCCACCGTAATATTATGTTTATATCAAATACGTTTCACACATTTAAATAAAAAATGAAAATGATAATACAACTGTTTGTGAAACCAACTTAGCAAACACCATTGAAAATATATTAGTTGATATTGTAGTAGCATATAACCAACGTTTTATCCTGGTTTAATTATATGCGCAAATTTTTTTACATACCTATATGGTATCAAATAAATACATATGATGGTGTTTTCTAATAAAATTGATTAAATATATATAAATATTGCTCAATATATATAACAATGAATAATGATCTGCAAAAATTTAAAAAATGTGATGTATTTACACCACAACATATCAGTAATTTAATGGCATCTAAACTACATAAAACCGGCACATTATTGGAGCCTTCGGCTGGTATAGGTAATTTACTTCAACCCATTGATATTAACGCGTATACACAAATCGACGTATACGAATTAAAAACCGAATATCTCGATTTAATTAAATATACAAATATTAATAAATATAATACCGATTTCATTAAAGCCGATATTACTCAAAAATATGATAATATTATTATGAATCCACCCTATATTAAGGTTCAGGATTTATCAGAAGAGTATAGGCTTTATTTGAAAACTCATTTTGACATTTTAAAGGATGGATTAGTTGATATTTATTATGCATTTATTATTAAATGCTTGGATTTACTTAGCGACGATGGTATTATGGTATCCATTACCCCAAACTCGTATTTATATAATAAGTCTTCTCTCAAATTGCGACAGTTTTTATTTGATAATTCCCTCATCCAGGAAATCATCGATTATAAAGACCAAAAAGTATTCAATGGCGTTTCTGTATATTGTTGTATTACTGTTTTTACAAAAAAACCAAAAGATACCCTTATTTACAACGATAATACCCTATTGTATTCGGATTTGATTAAAAATTACTCACTCTTTAATTTTAATTCTTCCAATAAAACACTCCGGACTGTTTGCAAAATCACCAACGGGATTGCCACTCTACGTGACAAAATTTTTATACACGAAACAAAACTATTTGATGAACCTTGTTGGTATAGTATCACAAATGGCGCCACCAATAAATTCATTATATATCCATATAACGATGCGAAAATTATACCCGAAGCCATTTTTAAAACACAGAACCCTCTCACGTTTCAGTATTTATTAGAAAATAAACACGAACTCAGTTTGAGAGACAAAGGTAATAAGGTTTATCCCGAATGGTTTGCTTATGGACGTAGTCAATCCATCAAGTATTCAAACACAAAATGTATTTATATTTCGTGCTTTATTGACCCAGCCAACATTAATAATGCATTATTTGTAAAAAAAGGTATGCTACATCACGGTTGTTTATGTATTCAACCCAATGATGAAAAGTATATTGACCAAATTGTGAATTGTATAAAACATAATATTGATTTTATTAGTAATAATAGTTCAAAACGTTCAGGTGGTTGGATTAACCTCAGTAGTAGAGTATTATATGATGTACCATTACAATAACTCTTGTATTATTGTAGAAAAACTTCTATATGGAGTCTCCGCTATGGTATCCATTATTTTTGGCAAGTTGACAAACTCATCTCCTATCTCATTTGTTTGTTCAACTTCTAATATGTAATTGATCATATCATAACAAATGTGTTTTTTTTTCAATAAATCATAAATTGCTATATCATTATATGTTAGTTTTTCATATTTTACTATTTTCTTTTTACAATCCAAATATGGGGTTTTATTCATGTAAATATTTATTGGTATTATATGTAAAGGATTATCCGGATTCGTATGCGCCCACGTCAAATGACATAGTTCCCCTGTTAAATTTTCATAACTGTTATTTTTATTTTGCTTATAATTGGTCATTATCATCTTTACGGGAAATATTATATATGGTTCTCCATTTTTCAATATAACAATGTCACATTTTTTTTTACTTGCGGAGTTCATCGATTTTACATTGTGCTCCAAACATACTTTATAATTATTTTCCGTTTTGAAAAGTTCTTCCAGTTTCGTCTTAATTTGTCCATGGAAATAATCCACCTTCTTCGAACTGCGAGAACCATGCTTGAAATATAAATCGTAACTATTAACCAGAGTTTCAATAAGCCACATTTTTTCTTTCATCGTTACACTTTCGGGTTCCATCAAATAAATAATATAATATAAAATAAAAATATTATATTGTATTATCAATTTTGATATCATATACACTGACAAAATGTAATTCAAAATAAGTTAAAATGATTATGCGTATACAATTTATGACGCGTATACACCCGATTGAAGAAACATACAATCCACACGAATACGTCCCAATATGTAGATTGCGAACGTCGCACAAAAATTGTATTTGTAATATCATTTGGTTAGCTTGTGTAGTGGTTTCGGTATTATTGTGTATCCCTGCATAAATTATACATATTGTAAATCGACGTTTCCATATTTTGGGTTGTTATTAAAAATTGATTTAATAACAATTTACTTTTATATGTATATATTAAATTACAATGAGTACAACAATTGAATGCAAACCCGGTATGGAATTTTTGGAATCCATTCAAAATAATAGCGTGGACCTGATTTTGACTGACCCGCCTTATATCATTTCACGTGAAAGTGGTATGAATACTCACTACAATAACGTTAAGAAAAATGAGGAAAAGGGCGTCGAATTTGTGAAAACAAAAGACGAATGGAATGCATATAAAAAAGAACACGCCATCAAAAACGACACCAAAAAAGATAATTATATGAAATACGGCACCATATACGGGAAAAAATATTGTGTTAAAACCGATTACGGTACGTGGGATAGTGAATTTACTATGGATGTATTGGACACATTTATAGAGACATATTACCAGAAACTGCGCAAAGGCGGTACAATGATTATGTTTTTCGACTTGTGGAAAATATCCGAACTCAAAGAGTTGATGGAAAAACACAAATTCAAACAAATACGATTTATTGAATGGATTAAAACCAATCCCCAACCACTCAACTCCAAAATCAACTATTTAACCAATTGTCGCGAGATTGCTTTGCTCGGTGTAAAGGGCGGAAAACCCACTTTTAATGGACAATATGACAATGGTATTTATAAATATCCGTTACAGGGTGGCAAAAATCGGTTTCATCCCACGCAAAAAAGTCTACCCCTTTTTGAAGACCTCATTAAAAAACACAGTAACGAAGGTGACTGCGTACTTGATACCTTTTTGGGCGGAGGCACCACTGCCATTGCGTCTAAAAACACAAATAGAAATTTCAAGGGGTGTGACATTTCAAAGGAATATGTGGATAAAGTACTAGAAATTATGGATTAAAAAATACAGATATAATTGATTTACACATTTTTTAACCGCAAAACTGAAATGTTTCTATTTTCATCATTTTCATAAATTCGATGGGGTCATACCAATACGTTCCCACCATTGCATATACATTTGTCCCGTCAAAACTTTCATCACCCTCTATAAAATCTACACCGAACACTGCAAGTGATGGAATCGTTGTCGCGCCTATGCGCTTTCCAAATTCTCTTGTTACTTTTGCGATTTGTCTCTTCTGTAAATTACAGTGATTGCACAAACACTGGAAATCTTCAATTGTCTGTGTCTTCGCATTCAGAACCCTGGGATCATTATATAAATCATTTTTATGGTCCGTAACTAAATCTGACCGACTACCGCAAACTACACACCCCATTGCTTTGTGATGCTCGTGTATATCTTTTCTTATTGGACGCGACGCACCATACAATGCACAATCACTAAACCCCACTGTCCGAAGTGCAGTTATCGAACGGTCTCCTTGTTTTTCCCAAATATAACGTTTATCTGCAAAATACACTCCGTGTCTTGCTGCACCATTATTCCCCCAGTCCAACATTGGACTTCGTTTTATATCCTCTCGTGATACCCATATTGAATTACCTGATAGATCAGGGCGAAATACTTTATCCACTTCTTTTTGTTTCTTAGTTATCTTGGGCACCCCCGGTAACTTATCTATTATTGATGTTAATACACTATTCACTTCTTCCATATTTCGATTTATATTATTGAAATATACTAATAATATATTTCGATTTATATTATTGAATTATATTAAAAATGATTCAATTTTTTATGTAAAACTGAATCTGGTGGAATTATTTGTGGGAGTATATGTATAGCATACAATGGCTGACTCAACATTAAAACAAGAAAATATATTCAATCTAATAAACACAGTAAATACGAGTCATTCCCAGTCGACGAATTTAAAAAAGACATACACCAATAAAGACGCCATAATATCCAAGAAGGACTATACTTATCGCGGCACGTGGAAGCATCGTCAGTCACGGGCACGAAACTTAGCACGGCGCGACGGTCTCACAAAGGTTGAGACAATCGCCAAGTACGGCCGACTTCCAAAGGGGAAGGACTGGTGGGGTAAGGAGAGCTCATGTAAAGAGTGGGAGAATGCGTGGGAGAAAGCTAACCCGAAACATTCTTTCTCATCGTCGATTAAAGAGGTCCGTGTATAATGCACCGCACATCAACCAAATTACATACAATTTAGATAATTTTAAATTATATTAAAATTACTATACTAAACCCAGTGATAATGTATAATAATAATAATAAAAATTGAATCAATGTCAAAGTCAAAGTCAAATTAACATAAAGTAATCACACTATTCATTTGTAACTAAACATGGAAAACTCGACACGTGAGCTCAGCCTACGTGATTTCATTGAGATTGATGAGACGAATCAATCTCATAATAAAAACTATAACAATGATAGAATCGAAAAAAATCAAGAACATTATGGTCCACGTCAGAGAATCAAGCCCTGACGTACTGGTACCAAGAGCCAGCAACAAATTGTTCCCAAAGGCTTTAAAAAGGGGTTTCGAAAATAATTTTTGTTATATGAAATGATAATAAATATTATATTGAATGACGCATTTATCAGTAATTACATTTATTGTATGGAAATTTATGCCGAAAAATATTTTATTTTGTTATTAGACTTTTTTTACTTGGATATTTACCCACGTAATGACTTAAATATATATTTGGTCCAAATAAACCGAAATTTACTGGAACTCAAACTGAATGGAATAAATTAAAACGGGCTATTGCTTGGTGGAGCCGATTTCAATAAAGATTCCATTTATTTATCAAAAATATTGAAACATATATTAAAAGATGTTATTGTGAAATCACAATAGGTTTCATATTACATTTATAGGTCCTCCATAAATGTAATTTACCGTAAGAGTAGTATGTTTCTTTATATTAAATACTAATATATATTGTATTAAACTTCATGTGGAAAGTCAAAACGAATTTTCAGAAATGGACATTTATAAATGTCCAATTATGATATATAGGATATACTTTTTTTGGAAGAAAATGAGGTTTTTCCTTATGCAGTGAAATGGTTTAAAATGATAATTTTGAAAATATATTTATTATCATAACATTTTTTTAACTTTTATTTTTTGGGGATTTTTTTGTTAGCCTATTTTATAAGGTTTAGGCTAATTTATGCTAATTAAAAATCCCCAAAAAATCCCCAAAAAATTTGAATGTGATACGTGTAACTATATATGCAGTAATAAGAAGGATTATACTAAGCATAAGTTGACTGCAAAACACAAAATGCTAACTAATTTTAATAAAAATCCCCAAATTATAGTTAAAGCATATACATGTTCATGTGGAAAAATATATAAACAGGCACCATCACTTACTCGTCACAAGAAAAAATGCAATATTATAGTTAAACAAGGACACGTAACAGAAGAAACCATAATAGATGAGTCATACCAACCAAATAGTTTAATCATGCAGGATAACATATTGAACGATTTGATGAAACAAAACGAGATATTACAGGAATTCATAATCGAACATAAGAAAGAAAAAGAAGAACATAAGAAAGAAAAAGAAGAACATAAGAAAGAAATAGAAAAGTTATCCGAACAAATCTCAAACATATCAACAGTGACAAACAACAAGACGACAAACAATAATAATAAATTCAATTTGAATTTCTTTTTGAACACGCAATGTAAGGATGCAATGTCCATACAATCTTTTATGGAGAACCTTCAATTGGGATGTAAGGAATTGGAACACATGGGAGATGTCGGTTATTTAACTGGGATGATTGATATTTTCAATAATACATTAGGGAACATGGACATTTACAAACGACCCTTACATTGTACCGATTTAAAACGTGAGGTTCTCTATTTTAAACAGGGAACGGATTGGGAAAAAGATAGTGAAGATAAACAACACTTAAAAAAACTAATAAAAAATGTAGAAACAAAGAACTATCACAATTTACAGGACTGGCAAAATGATCATCCTGATTCCCGAGAATGTGATACACGGGAGAACCAACACTATATGAAAATAGCAACAGAAGCCCTTGGCGGAGCCGATTCCAACAAGGATTCCATTTATTTAACAAAAATAATGAAACATATATTAAAAGATGCGATTGTGAAATCGCAATAGGTGTCATATTACATTTATAGGTTCTCCATAAATGTAATTTACCGTAAGAGTAGTATATTTCTTTATATTAAACACTAATATATATTGTATTAAACTTCTTGTGGAAAGTCAAAACGAATTTTCAGAAATGGACATTTATAAATGTCCAATTATGATATATAGGATATACTTTTTTTGGAAGAAAATGAGTTTTTTCCTTATGCAGTAAAATGGTTTAAAATGAATTCTTATATTTTTAGTAGGTTACCATAATATTTTTATTGTGTAAAAAACCCCCGGGATTTTTTTGTTGATATAATTTAGGAGAATGTCAACAAAAAAAACCCCAAAAAACCCCAATATATTTTTTTGTGAAAAATGCAACTTTAAATGCAGCAATAAAAAGGATTTTTCTCGACACGAAAACACTGCAAAACATAAAAATCAACATTTGTCAACAATTTGTCAACCAAAAAAACCCCAAATATTTTCTTGCTGTTGTGGTAAGGAATATAAAGAACGAACAGGTTTATGGAAACATAAACAAAAATGTATTTTTCGGAATAGAGAAAATACAAACAATGATGATTTACACGGCAATTTATTGAAACAAAACGAACAGTTACATAAAATGATAATCATTCGTGACGAAGAGTATAAGAAAGAAAAAGAAGAGCAAAAAAAAAGAGATCACGAACATAAGAATGAACATTTGAAAGAAATCCAAATGTTATCTGAACAAATATCAAAAATATCGTCAAATGTAACGAACAATACAACAAATAATAATAAGTTCAATTTGAATTTCTTTTTGAACACTCAATGTAAGGATGCAATGTCCATACAATCTTTTATGGAGAACCTTCATTTGGGATGTAAGGAATTGGAACATATGGGCGACGTGGGTTATTTAACTGGGATGATTGATATTTTCAATAATACATTAGGTAATATGGACATTTACAAACGACCCTTACATTGTACCGATTTAAAACGTGAGGTTCTCTATTTTAAACAGGGGACGGATTGGGAAAAGGATAGTGAAGATAAACAACACTTAAAAAAACTCATTAAAAATGTGGAAACAAAGAACTATCACAATTTACAGGAATGGCAAAATGATCATCCTGATTCCCGAGAATGTGATACGCGGGAGAATCAACACTATATGAAAATAGCAACAGAAGCCCTTGGCGGAGCCGATTCCAACAAGGATTCCATTTATTTAACAAAAATAATGAAACATATATTAAAAGATGCGATTGTGAAATCACAATAGGATTCGCTAAAAAATCCCCCGAATTGCATAAACTCACGTATACACCATTGTGATTTCTTGCGAAGCGGTAAATGGGACAAAATCGTCTAACAATGATAAAATTGAATTAAATATATTAATTTAATTCGCAATATAATATGACACCCATTACCAACAGTACACTACGACAGCATAAATATTTAATAGAGGATTTGGAAAAATACATAGAAGATTTGAATATGAAAACCTTAGTGAATACGCAGAAGTTAACTATTGATTTTTGCGTCAAATATATATTAAATGAAGACTATGCTCAATGTAATGAAGAGGTTGACCTTCTAACAATTTGGTATGTTTTGTATAACCAACCACATTTGGATGAAGCAGAGTTGTTAGACGCGTATTACAAATGCGATTCATAATCATAGGAAAATATATTTGGATTGGTAGACAAATAAAACCAATTCACTTTATCCATATTTTTTTCCAATATATGAATCGCATTTGGATTACGTGACAATGCTCCCCAATCCACTTTATCCAAGTTTTTTTCCAATAGAGGAATCGCATTTTTATTTTCACCAGACAAAGCATACCAATGCACTTTATCCAAATTTTGTTCAATAATATGAATAGCATTGTGGTTGCAAGACAGATAACTCCAATTCACTTTATCCTCGTTTTTTTCAAGAATATGTATTGCATTTGGATTTGTATGTAGGTAATCCCAACCATCTAAATTAACTTTATCCATATTTTTTTCTAAAATATGGATGGCTTTGGTATTTCCACACAACATAATCCAATCTATTTTATCCCAGTTTTTTTCCAATATATGAATAGCATTTGGGTTGTAAGACAACCAACACCAACTCACTTTATCCATATTTTTTTCCAATATATGAATGGCATTTGGATTAGAAGATAACTCATTCCAACTCACTTTATCCATATTTTTTTCCAATATATGAATAGCATTTGGATTTCCAGACAACGCTTTCCAATTCACTTTATCCATATTTTTTTCCAATATATGAATAGCATTTGGATTATGAGACAATCCGTTCCAATTCAGTTGACCAAATGGTATCCATTCTCGTAATTCCATATATTTCCCATTATTTAGTTCCATTGACAAGATTTGTGTTTATTGTGTTATTACACGCGGTATATTTAAATATGTTTATAATATATAAAAATGGAAAGAGGATTGATTATGTTTCTACATTCAGTTGTAATTGGCGTTTTGGTGTATATGTTTATGATATATATTGGACAGAACCAAGTCGTCGCTGAAAACCGAAGTGTATTATTGTCAGCATTACTATTAGTATATATGATATTGTTTGGTCACGGCCTACCGATTTCAATAAATCAACATTTATTTTAGGAGCGTGTTCGTTGAAATGAATGCCCCCGGGTATAATCGTGTGAAAATTATAATAGTATCTTAGTATAACCCCGTGTATAATATTTTAATATGAATTTATTAAAATGTTTTCATAAACCCAGTATTGTGGACCAAATAAAAACAGTGTATATTGAGAACCACGATATTGATGATTCAACCGAACTAATGATTAAATTTTTATACAAAAATAAATTCTCGCACCCCGTTGCAAATATGCATTATAACACTCTAATATCTCAAACGAATATTAAAACCCCATCTATGATTATGGAGCATGATTCTGCATATGAATGGATTATTAAATATGAGGCAGCATCGACTTCGTCTGTATTATGCTTTTGGTGGCCGTGTTATTAGATGACTAAATTACCAACGCAATTACCGTTGTCATTTTTGTAAAAAAAATAATTTGCGGTTTTGATATTACTAAAAATAGGTCTGCCTGTATTGTAAAAAATATCCCGCTGGGTCTCTCTCCATTTTCGTTGTTTTACAATATGCCGACGACGAGGAATATTATACTGGTGTATGAGTTTGTCCATAAATATCCTATTTTTTTTTGTATATGGAACATCCATTATACATTATAACGGATAATAATTCTAAGTTATTTTTAACAAACACTTTCCACCAAAAATGCTTTCAATCGGTTCTTTCTCTTCTTTATTTTCGGGATTATGAACGGTTTTCCATTTCGTATCAGTCATATTAGCATATGTATCACTATTAGAACTACAAATGAAATATTTATTTTTTTTGTAGTATCGTCTACGCTGGGTCCATTGATTTATAAAATTAGAATGTGCGTCGACAATATCGACAACAATAGGGTTATTATTCTTGACGCGTAAAATGCGTCCAATGGATTGAGTAATATCCGTTTTTGGCGTGACCATAACCAAGGTAGACAATGTTTTAATATCCAATGCTTCTGCTGCCATAGCATAAGTAGCAATAACAATTTGTTTGGTTTCACTAATTTGAAGGTCTTTTTGTTTCATACCCCCAATGTAGTAACCACACGTTGCAAATCCTTTGTGATTAATGGCTTCAAATAAATATTTAAGTAAGTTTTTGTTGTGACCTAAGATCATAATTTGTTTTTGTGGGTTTTCATTAATCAAATCATTTAAAACGCGAACAATGAAGTCGCTGCGTGGGCCAAAACTGCATAATTTAGAAATCATTGTACTATATTTAGGGTGACCTTTATAATCAAGTTCGACTTCATTGAATTCCTCGTCATTTGCTCGATAGTGAATAGCGCGAACGCAAACCTGGTCATCGCCACGGGAGTCTTCGTGGTAAATGCGCGGACCAATAAACATATATAGGACATTGGTAAGTCGGTCTTTGCGTTCAACCGTTGCCGAAATGCCCAACATATTTTTAGTGACGGCTTTAAATAATGCTTTTGAGAATTGTTCGCTACCAATACGATGGACTTCGTCAATGACGGTTAATCCAAAGCTATCAAATGCATTGGGTTCGAATTGTCTCAAATAAAGTGTTTGGAGCATACCAATAACAATGTCCTTACCTTCAATATCGAAAACGGGTCCTTGAATTTTCCCGATTTTAGCACCAGGTAAGAATTGTTCAATGCGTTCGATCCATTGGTTCATTAGAAATTCTTTATGTACAATTACGAGGGTTTTGCTTTTCATCAAACTAATAATTTTGAGAGCCATAACGGTTTTACCTTTACCACAAGGAACTTCTAAAATACCACCATTGCCGTCGGGAGTATTGCAATGATTCATATAAACATCAACGATTTTGGTTTGATAGTCCCGAAGTTCATTTGGAAATTCAAGGTCAATGGACTCAAAATCATTTAGTTGACTTTTTACGGGGTCGCCAAATTCGCGTACACCGTAAAATCGAGGTAAATATAATTTCTTTTCACTTTCGCGATAACACGGGAACGGTAGATTTTGCCCACCCCCGCCCATACTTGCAACAATGAATGGTTTTACATTTAAATCGTCTTGAATCTTTTTTATTTGTCGAGGAGACAATGATGATTTTTTGACGACATACCCTTTTTTCCCAATGTATGAATTTTCACTAATGGACATATTATTATAAACACTATTTAGGATATAATAATTCAATTTTATACGTTACAATAAAATAATTAGGTATTATATAATAGAATGTTATCATTTAGTCCTATAGAAATAACATTACTTGGAATTTTTGTAGTTTATTTAACATTCAACGTAGAAACCCCATTAGTAATTGCCGAAATCATAGAATCTCCTTTTGGTTTATTGACATTATTAGTTTTACTTTTATTTTTGTTCTTCTATGGTAACCCAATAATCGCGGTACTGTTTGTATTCGTCGCTTATGAACTATTAAAGCGCAGTTCATTTACAACAGGAAGGTCGGCATTGGCTGAACATACCCCAACCCAACTTAAAAAGGACATACAAATGGAGATGATGAATCCTGTAAAGGACACCACATTGGAAGAAGAGTTGGTAAATAAAATGGCTCCCGTTGGTAAGGGTGAGTTACCTCAATTAATCGATACGCATTTTAAACCATTGGCAGCCAAGATGGATGGTGCGTCCAAAATATAAATCATAAATAAATTAATAAATATTTATGATTATGATGATTATGATTTATTTTTTGCAAGACCTATGTGTTTTAAAAAACTGTATGACCCACCAATTAAAGCGTATAATATAAACGCAAAATACGTACCAACACCTGCTTTATCACCGTCATTATTTGAGGTTTTGTAAATATATAATGGATTGCTACCAGTGCCAGGTAATGTTTCAAAATTAGAAAGTACGTATAATATTATAAATAATATAAGAGATAATATAGCTGTCCAATTGAAAGCAATGCTATCCTTAATGACATCCGTTAACGTATCACCAAAGATACTAACCCCTTTCCAAAAAAAATCGATTTTTTTAATATTCTGGTCAAACACTTTTTTCTTTTCTTCGACGGTATTAAAATAAAATAATTCATACGATTGAGTATCCGTTTCAACTGTTCTATATGATTCATTTTCCAATTTTAAAAAAATACTAAACACAGACATTGTACAGAACATCATCACGTAAATAGACATACTTGTCATAACAGAATCATTTAAAGTTGTACCGATTAAAAACAAAGGTAAAAATAAGCCGAAAAGACCAAGTAATCCTAGATAAACAATAGTACCGTATGTTACCACTTCACCCTTAAACATCTTGTAAAAATCCTCCTCATTTTTATATCCAGTGTCGTGTTTCTCTTGTAACTTTCGAAGGGGTGAGTTTTCATCATTCAATAGTTCCGTCACAATTTTTTGAAATCCAAATGATTTAAATCCAACGGGGACAACAATATAGGAAATCGCCAAAAGTGTAAAAAACATCATAGACTGAATAACCATTTCTTGGAAAGATAATCTGCTTGCATTTGCAGTGTATTCACTATTAATCGGTACATTGTATGTAGCAATGGTTTCTTTACTTTCTCCGGTGGGCTTACAATCAATGTAAATATTATCGGGACTGATTTTTTTCACAGAACCGGCAGGAATAACGGAGTATTGAATATCATTTATTGTACTCGTAGGAGTAATTGGAATGAATACGTCAGTACTGGGAATGAATTCCGCTGCATAAAATTGTACAGGTTTAGCTAGGACTAAGACAGTTAGTTTATCTCCAAATATAGATTTAAGTGCTTGGCTGTCAATCTTGGTTTTATAATGAATAATTTTTGACGGATTAATAATCGTATTGATTTCATAACTGGTACTGGTTGTACCAGTATAATTAGTATAAATATCAGCAATGACATTTTTTAATCCGGGGGTATCATTATTTACAATATCCAATGGAATGCATAATGCTAATTTTTTATTTGAATTAACGATACTTTGGTGAACAATAATCATTTCACCCCGAGTAGTGCCGTCATAATCAGCATTACTAATTGGGTGCAGTTCATTCGAAAAAATGATTTCTTTTGCAATCCAGTCGACATTATTAAAAATGAGATTGGGGTTTACACCTGGACTTAAATTAGCACCAGTAACTGGCATATTATAATAATCATATGCAATAAACTCTTCTCCTTCTCCCAATAATTGATTATCTAAATTAAAACTCATTATTATTTGATATATAATAATAAGTTATTTTTTTTGCTTATATTACCGGAATATATTGAAATTCATTATTTTCATATTTGGTAACTTTGAAGGTACTGTCATACCCTTCAACATAAACCTGTTCTCCGTTCATAATATCATCACATCCATATTCACTGGTGCAGCTTTTACCTTTAACACTAACGGGCAAACGCGTATTAACGGAGCCACTATTTGAAATAGTATAATAGTTCCATTTATCACGCCCGGACATAGTACGACGACCCATTAAGGGTAATATGAGATTTTCAGGACTCCCATTTTTGGTTAAAATGCCCATTTGGCCATAATCTTGTCCTGTTGCGCGTGTTTTAATATTAATTGGGATGCCGCCCCGAACATCTCCACCATTGGGAGGAAAATATTGGTTGTCTCTTAATGGTGCCTGATGTGGATTATTAAAAATATTAGGATTTTCGATGCGTTGAGAACCCGACATCACTAAATCTTGTTTCGGCATTTTATTTATGATTTTGATTTCTTTATTTTGCATCTGATAAAACACGAGAATTGCAACAATTAAAGCAACCATTAACGCAAAAAGAGTCATATTTTCAATACAAAATACTCCGGGAGCACATTTTTTTACCATTTTTATATATTAATACGCATATAAAAATCTATTTACACCTTTGCAAAAAAAGAGGCGATTTGGGGCTTAAAACATTTTGCCAATTAACTCGAAAGCAGTTTTGAATTCTTTGCCTCCCTTTAAAAAGAGGTCAATGCCTGGTTTCGCTTGTTTGGGGAATTTACGCCCGAGTGTTTTAAATGAGAACCCAAATTGGCGAACAACGGCCTTCAATTTAAGACGTTTGCAATTATAGCATCGGTCTCTTACCCAGTTTGGGAAATGGATAATATGAAATCCCGCAGTATGATAAACAATACTGTTTAGTTTTTCTAAACCGATCCATACTTGTCTTTCGATTTCATAGCCAGGAAATCCAATGAGTTCCAAAAAGAGGAAAATCAGACTGGGAACCAAATAAGCAAGTTTACCCATTAAATCTAAGAAGAACCAGAATATACAATCTAACCCGTTCATAATCATTTTACCAAAACACATCACATTGGTAATGACCCATTCACCGCAATAGACTATAAAAATTAGAAACTGATAAACGCCTTCTGCTAAGGGTTGAAACCCCATCGCAAATGACAAAATCAAACCAGTAACCATAAATACAATACCCAATGCTAAACTTTTTAGAAATTTAATAATATTAAAGAGTCCCATAAACATATCCGGAATCTTAGTGACCGCCTGAATAATCGTCTTAATAAGCCCTATAAATGGTTCTTTTTTCGGTCGTTCTTTAATTTTCAGTGTATACATAATTTCATTTGTATGGTATTTAATATTATCTCTAACTGGTATGTTAGCATAATTTTCAAGTACATATGTAGTAATAAAAATACATATAGATATGAAAAAAATTATTTGTATAGTATGCATATATACTATACAAATTTATAAATTATGCGTATTTATTCTTTAAATTTTCTCCTAATTTTGCGTAATCGGAATACTTTTCAACAAAAGATTCGGTTTGCGTAATAAGGGGCTGTAATTCCTTTAAACTGTTCACGATTTTGTCCGCGGTACCGGACATTTTGCTGAAATCTTCGTTAACTTTTTCGCGATTAGTAATTAAATCCTTTAATTTATCACGGTCGGCTTTTTCTTCAATACCGTCTAATAATTCTTCTTCGTCGTCATCGTTATCTTCTTCATCAGTTTTTTTGTTTTTGTTACCCTTTTTGTTTTTTTTATCCTTTTTGTCGTCTTTATTTTCCTCGTCTTTATTTTCAAGACCTTCACTAATTTTTGTTCCAAAACGAATAAGATGACTGCCGGCAAGGGCAATACTTAATACAGTGATCATATTTCTACTAAACATTGAGGTGACAAACCCAACAATTAAAAAGATAAAAATTGCAGTGAAATCAGATGTTTGTAAAGAATAAAATAAATCAACAATTGAAATAAATAGTAAAAAATATAACACTAGGCGATTTTGCAAAATGGGATTTAAATTTAAGTTAAAACTACGTAGACTCTTTAAACTGGCCATTATATATAATTGAAATATATTAATCTTCGTCTGATGTCTTTAATCCCGAATCACTGTTTGATTCATATTCTAAATCATAACTTGGCGGAATAACTTCTGCGCCGTATATATCGAGAACTTCTTTGACAACTTCTTCGCGTTGTATATCAGACGCTTCAAATTCAATACTCGTAATACTACTCGACCGCTTACCTTTGAATTTATTTAAAAAATCATCTAATCCGTTTATTTGATGACCATTATCAAATTGTTCTAAATCGCCGGTTAATATAATACGACTGTTTTCACCAATACGCGTTAAAAGCATTTTCATCTGGTTTATCGTAGAATTTTGCATTTCGTCAGCAATTATCCAGCAATTTTTGAATGTTCTACCACGCATATGGCCAAGAGGACTGATTTCGATTTCCTTTTCATCAATAAGTGTTGAAATTTCCTTGGGTGACATAAAGTTGTGTAATATATCATAGATGGGTCTAACCCACGGGGCCATTTTGTCTTCGACAGTACCTGGCAAAAACCCGAGGTCTTCATCTACTGAGACAGACGGACGAGTAAATATTAGTTTTTCACATCCTTTTTTTAAAAATTGTTTTACCCCTTGTTCGGTAGCAAGCATAGTTTTGCCTGTTCCGGCTGGTCCAGTGACAACCACTATCTTTTTTTCTTTATTATTAAGTATGTTTAAATATTTTCGTTGACTCTCATTTTTGGGAGTTGAGAACATTGATTCAAATTGTTCCCTTTCATTTGTCGACCAGTGTTCATAATTAGAATAATTTATTTGCGGTTCAATATAGTCTTTCTCATAATCATTATATAATTCGCACAACTCATCCGCATACTGCTTACGTCCTTTGCGAGATTTACGAACACCTTCATTTTTGACACCATTTTTTCCTAATTTATCCTGATTTTTCATCTTCATATACATATTGGGTATTTTAAAAATAGAAAAAAAATATATTCATAATATGCTTGTTTACCGGGTTACATACCATTATTCAATGTCAAATGATATTTTCCCCGATTATTTATTCTATTACTCACAATTCATTGCTAAAATATGACATTTTACATTTATAAAATAATATAGAGAGAACACTCGTATTATAATTAGTACATCACAGGATAACGGGTGTACTAGTAAATTTTTATAATAAAGATTATGAAAATTGATTTACGTTGGGATGTTAATATAACTGTAAAAAGGCAACAAGAATGAGTAGTCAAATGCATAATGTGCAGGTGGTGAGATAATAATTAACACCAAAATTGATTCATATATTTATAATATATATATATCATAATAGCACGGTTTCCCGAGCGGTCAAAGGGGACAGACTTAAGATCTGTTGCGTTAGCTTCGTGGGTTCGAATCCCACATCGTGCATCAACGGGAATGGAAAGTCGCCCGATAAAAAGACCTCCTCCTTACAATTGGGGTGAGAAATTGTAGGACAGACGCCGTCCGCGTGAACTTATTATTTAATATAATTATTTAATATAGTATCATTCATAGTAACATATGATTAAATGCGCATTGTTAAAATGTAGAAAGGGGCGCCTTTCATTTGCACGGTTTCCCGAGCGGTCAAAGGGGACAGACTTAAGATCTGTTGCGTTAGCTTCGTGGGTTCGAATCCCACATCGTGCACCAAGTAGTCATAGCTCAGTTGGTTAGAGCATCGGTCTTATGAGCCGAAGGTCGTGGGTTCAAGTCCCTCTGATTACACCAATGGGATATAAAATAGTTCGCCTCCACGTGGTGTATCCTGGATATAAAAAACAAAATGAACTAATATTCGACATTGTATCTGTCGTTAACTGTATACCATATTCGACATAATAACTGTCGTTAACTGTTATAGGACAGACGCAGTCCGTGTGAACTTATTATTTAATATAATTATTTAATATAGTGTCATTCATAGTAACATATGATTAAATGTGCATTGTTAAATGTAGAAAGGGGCGCCTTTCATTTGCACGGTTTCCCGAGCGGTCAAAGGGGACAGACTTAAGATCTGTTGCGTTAGCTTCGTGGGTTCGAATCCCACATCGTGCACCAAAGTAGTCATAGCTCAGTTGGTTAGAGCATCGGTCTTATGAGCCGAAGGTCGTGGGTTCAAGTCCCTCTGATTACACCAATGGAACATAAAATAGTTCGCCTCCTCGCGGTATGTTCTGGATAGATGAAACGAAATGAACTATTCCCTTTTAGCACAGCAAGATGCTAATTGTCGTCGGTTAAAATTAAATACCTTTATTTGGGGTCCCTAAACATTACAGGGTGAGAGAAATGTGCGCCTCCTACTTGGCTCAAACTAAATGAACTTGACTTTCCCTCTTGTAAATTTGGTGGTAAAATAGGTCTTCAATGCGTATCCAGATTAAGGAAAAATTTGTTAATACATTGAAGGAAATATTAGGTATATGAACTATACGTTTGATTCATTTCGTTCATTCGGGTGATAAAAACAGTAGGAAACCATATCTTGTGTTAATGCTATGATTTAGAGGTTAAAATCTTCCCTCTATTTGATGTAATGGATGATTTTAGTATTGTTTGGTAAAAACGACTTTAATCAGAGAGACTTTGCTAGGAAGTTGGTAAAAAAAAGATAAAAGGGGACGCCCTTTTTTTATCACTAGTGATTCGTATAACTAAAATGAATAAAATTGAATAGTTTATTCATTTTTTTAAATTACATATAAAACTGGCAATCTAATAAATAAATACCACAACCACTAATGATGCAATCTGTTACGAACGTCAAGGACATTCATAGCGAACACGCGACTACCCCAGTAGACTCAATCACAGTACTACTACTTAACGCATATATTGAACCTGATTGGGAACAACTTTCCAAGTCCACAAAGCGCTCATTATGTGCGAAAGTAAAGGTACCTTTCAACAATATGAATTGCTCGACATTTTACGAGAAACTGCATCAGACGTGGGCATCCAACAAGAAGAAGACAGAGGACACGTGTGAAGAGTGCTTCAAACCATACCAACAAAACGGGAATAATAAGTTCACTACCTTGTTATGCGGACACCGTTTTTGTTCCCAATGTATTTTCAATCACATTGGAAAAGAAGAGTTCATACCATCCTGTCCGTCACACTACGAAGATTTCCAAACACAGTTCCTCCCAACCTGCCCAGTAGATGGGTGCGGGCGTTGTGTGTTCGATGGGTCTTCCTCCCCCCCTACCATTGCAACCCGAGTGTAGATTCCACCCACCTGTATAATTGTATTAAAAATAAAGAAAATTGATATGTTTTTTTGATACTTGATGGAAAGTATCAAAAACAACTTTGAATAATATCAAAATACCGACAACACTCGTGTGAACACAAGACGATGTCCATCGAAATGACGATTATGGCAGGTACCCTACTCAGTGTGGATAACGAACCTCATTGGACACGACTTTCCAAGCCTATCAAGCGCGTGTTATGTACCCTTGTAGATGTTCCAATCGGCAAGATACATTGCCAGACATTTTACAAGAAACTCCACGAGACGTGGTTGGATAACACCGCAGTGAAGTCCACCACCGAGGAACACAATTGTTCCACCACAACCAGCGTCGAATGTGCTATATGTATTGAGACATATCAATTGGGGGGCAGTGACAAGATCACCACATTGTTATGTGGACATCACTTCTGTACTGATTGCATATTCAAACATATCAAAACGCGGGGGCGTGACAATGTGTGTTGTCCCATGTGTAGGTCCAATATTTTCGATTCGGCGAAATTGACTGACGCCGAATCAAGGAGGATAGAACAACTATTTCTGAGTGGAAAAAAGAGACGCCGTCGATTCGAGAGATGGCAGAAACGGGATTTAGCACGAGACGCAAATAGATAATGCTCTGACAAACCCTGAACATATTCTCACGTATACAGGATTATATACGTGATATAATAAACATATATTTTACATTATTTTTTTGATATATCGTGCAGAATAAAATGAAACAACAACAGCAACACCACCAATAAATAACGATTCTAACCCTTCTTTTAATTGTCCTTTGCTGTATCCAAGTAAAAATAGTACAATAGCTAATATAAATACGGCAATTTCAAAAGCATAATCCACATTGAAAACGAAAGGTGTTAATGGGAGTGACCCGATAACGATAAATGAAATAAACGTGGATAACCCGACATATTGAGGATGTTTTTTGTTAATTCTCATTTTTTCTGCTAAATAACTGGATATACCCATACTAAACCCATCAGCCAATAAAGATGCAAATCCCAAAATCAATATAATATCTTGGGACAATCCAGCACCCAATGAACCTGCAATAATAGCAAATGTTGTGATTAGTCCATCTACGCCGCCATAAACAATTTCCGAACTATATTTGTCGATGACCATATATATTTGGACGAGATTTTACATCAAAATATTCAAGAGTGTAAAAAAAATAATATTTTTAGAAATAACATAAAATGTTATTATTATAATATACCAGTTTAGGAAAATGGCCGAACATTCATCCAATTCTGAAATTATTCTTACACCTAGTGCCAATCGCTACGTAATGTTTCCCATTGTGGATGATGATATATGGAAGATGTATAAAAAATCCGTCGATAGTTTTTGGGTACCCCAAGAATGTGACCTTTCAAAGGATTTAACAGACTGGGAGAAGTTAAACGATGACGAAAAACATTTTATAAGCATGGTTCTTGCATTTTTTGCCGCATCAGACGGTATTGTCTTAGAAAATTTAGCGGTGCGTTTTATGAGTGATGTCCAACTATCCGAAGCCCGGGCGTTTTATGGTTTTCAAATAGCCATGGAAAACATTCATAGTGAAATGTACAGTTTATTGATTGATACATATATTAAGGACGTAGTTCAACGTGATAAATTATTTAATGCTTTGGAAAATTTCCCGTGTATACAGAGAAAAGCAGATTGGGCAATAAAATGGATCAATGATAATCGCAGTTCGTTTGCGTCTCGTCTTGTCGCATTTGCAGTAGTCGAAGGTATATTCTTTTCGTCAAGTTTTGCTTCAATTTATTGGATAAAGAAACGCGGATTGATGCCCGGACTTACATTTTCCAATGAACTTATTAGTCGCGATGAAGCTCTTCATACTGAATTTGCGGTTTTATTATATGGTAAGTTACAGAAGAAATTATCAAAAAAACGCATTCACGAAATCATCTGTGAAGCGGTCGAAATCGAAAAGGAATTTATTACGGACGCAATTCCGTGCAGAATGATTGGTATGAATTCTAAACTAATGACACAATATATTGAATTCGTTGCTGACCGTTTATGTTTACAGTTGGGTTATGATAAAATCTATAATTCAACAAATCCTTTCGATTTTATGGAACTCATTAGTGTAGAAACCAAAGTTAACTTTTTTGAACGCACGAATTCGGAATATTCATTAGCAAATAAAACGGTAGACAAAGATTGTTTTGATTTTTCTACTGATTTTTAAACATTTTCGTCATTCAATGGTGTATAATTTGGCTTTGTGTAAATAATATGGTATAAATCCCAGAAAAATAATATTATTGCAAATAAAATGATAAACCAATCATTATACAAAACCCCTTTATATATTAGAATTGGGGCTATTATAAATACCGCTAATAAGCGTCCAGGTTGGTCGTTGCAAAAATTAAACTTCATTATATATAATAAAATTGATTATAAATAATGAGATTATCTTCATTATAATAAAATAGTGTAATGAATACTACGATAAGTGACCACAAATATGCAAATATTGCATCACAGGAAGCGCATAAATCTAAAATGACGATGCATCATGGATGCATTGCTGTAAAAGGTGGTAAAATTATTGCACGTGGTCACAATAATTATAGAACATATAGTAACGATGGAATGATTAAAGGGTGTTCGTGTCACGCAGAAATAGACGTGTTACGTAAATGTTTGAAACTGGGGATAATAAATAAAATAAATTTATACATTGTGCGTGTATCCCCTCTTAATACATTTTCAGACAGTACACCGTGTAAAGAATGCTACACAACAATGAAATCTTTGTTCAAAATAAAGTATATCGTATATACTACGACTGCGGGTCTAATTAAAAAAAATTTCAAGGATTTCATAAGCATTCACGATACAAGTGGAACAAAAGCGATCGTAGAAAAGCGCGTCAAGGTATTGTGACCTTTTCATATGTTTCCCGACCACATTTTTATAGGGTATTATTCCTTTTTTTTGTATGTGTCAAGTGTTTGTGCAGTTGCATATGTCGCATCTATACAATGTGGCCTCCATTAATGATTTATTAAAATTATACACATTATATTTGTTAATAAAAATATAATGATATTTATATAATGTTCACGTCATACACAAAAAATAATAAAATAACGGATGATCGTAAACTAAAAAAAAAACAGGTGATAGATTTAACGAGTTTAACCAGTAAGGAGAATCTTATAGGTTCTTATATAAATCTTGGGGAACCTAATTTTGAAATGCTTTTAAATCGGGATGTTGAAAATATGGAAAATATGGCATTTTACGCAGTTGACCCTGCCAAACACGACGATGATAAAGAAGACAATAAAGATAAAGACGAAGATAAAGACGACACGGAAGAATTGTTACAAACAAATGAGGAAAATATAGTTAAAGAGTTTCTAGCTGAGCACGTAACTGGTCAAATCTATTTAGGTGCTTTGAGTATTGTTGGTCTATATATTGTTTTCAAAATGATGAGACTTAACAAATAAATAATTAATTTTACTATTTATTTGTTTAATTTAATTTAAATCGTTTATACACTTCAAGTGCAACTAACCCACCGAATACTTGGCTCAATGCATAAGGAATTATTTCGGAAATCGGTAATTTATCAATTGACCCCATAACAATTGAAATGGCGGGGTTAATATGTCCACCCGAAACATTCTGGGTGAGTAATAACACAAGCGCCAACGTTCCACCAATGGCCAATGGGTTGCCTGTGGCCAATACAACATAAACAAAAATAGCACTACCTATAAATTCAGCTAAATATTCGTACATTTATATAGTAAAGTCATATTTTTATGGGGTACCATAAATACGTCCCTTTGTAACATTCTTCTTGGGAGGAACCATATATCCCCCGGCACGTGTACGTGCAAGAGCCTGTTTTGTATCATTAACATTTTTTGTGGAAATTAAAGACATCGGTTCACCTGACGTATTTACAACAGATTTACCCATTGCTTGATATTTTCTGCGCGCTGTAATCGAAGACGCGTCACGATTACCCATATATCTTTTTGTATAGTCCTGAACATTTGTATTACTATGTGTAGCTCCTGTATACAACATTTTACCCCGAGAGAATGATGAAGTACCGTCACTAACACCACCTTTCATTGGACTACCATTTACGGCAGTCGTAATTGCATTGTTTAATCCATTTAGTTTAGGCAACATAATTTAATATAATAAACAGATATATTAAATTAATTTTTAAAATCATCATAATTCTTCATTGTCGCACTTTGACGCTTATAACGAGCATAATCACTGCCCGAAGACGTCTCGTGGTTTCCTAAATTTAAAACCTTTCGATGGGGAGTATTTTGTGTATGAGTACCAGTTGGTGTCCAAACCATACGCAATGTTCTGCGCGAATTAACTTCTTCCTGTGTTTTACTTGAATTTCCAGTTGGGCGAGGTGCAATACCACTAAATGACGCTTTATGATTTCCTGACATTTTATATAATAAATATATATAATTATATGAGTAAAGATACATTTATAGAAAATTTAGAGAACCTAATATTAGAACAACAGGAAACGCAGTATAAAGCGAAATGTATCCAAAAAAAACAAAATTTCACAAAAATGGAAAAACAATATAAATTTGATCACGAAGAATTTAATGCTTCTCAACTACTAAATGTTCAGTCATATAGTTCTCCAAAAGGAGAAGCGCTTATAAATAAAATTAAAGACTTAGATGCCGATGATATGAAAACGCACGGAAAATTATTTAAACACTTTATTTTTAGCCACGTTAAATCCAGTGCTCACGGTGCTAATATGCTTGCGTCTCTTATGACGGCAAATGATTACACCTGTGGATTTTCATCTTCTAAAACATCTGTTAAAAATAAAAAGGGCGAAGACATTGTTAAATATGGTCCTCTTGTATTTAAAAATTCCAATACATTAGAGCAAACAAAAAACAATAACTTTTATTTATTATGCTCGACAACCGTTTATAATCAAAAAATAAGTGTAAGTGCGCGTAAAAATATGTTGGCTCGGTTTAATGACCGTACAGATAATGTAAATGGTTCTCAAATTCGTTTTATGGTAATGGATAGCGGTTTTAAAGAGGGGATTGATTTATTTGATGTAAAGTATGTTCATATTTTTGAACCGTCTACTTTTTATAGTGAGCAAAAGCAAATCATTGGACGTGCTACGCGTACGTGTGGTCAAATGGGACTTGAATTTCATCCCATAAACGGTTGGCCATTAGACGTATATATATATGATTTGGAAATTCCAGAACAATTACAAGGTTATTTTAAAGGTCGTAGTACTATGTCTTCTCTTATATTGGATTCAATGAATCTTAATTATAAATTAAACACATTCCAGGAAGAATTAGAAGATGTCTGTATAAATGCTGCGGTTGATAGAGAACTTACACACAATATTCACGAGTTTTCTACAATGAAAGGGGGGTCAAAACATAACACATTTCAAAAATCAATAATGAAAAAATATGGACATTTTACCTGGGACCCAGTAAAAATGGAGGACCAATGTGGAAATATGCCGGATAATAAATATATCGATTTAAATCCAACCCAAAAATTCATCAAATCATATTTTACACCATATAGTGAACAAAAAGGATTGATTTTACATCATAGTGTGGGGACGGGTAAAACGTGCACCGCAATTGCAGCGGCATCGTCAAGTTTCGAAATGGAGAACTACACCATATTATGGGTTACACGCACTACATTGAAAAATGATTTATGGAAAAATATATTTGACAAATCGTGTCATTCGCAAATAATGGAATTGTTACAAAAAGAGGATTTTGTTATGCCGTCCGAAGAAAAGAAACGAATGAAATTATTGTCAAAGTCGTGGAAAATTAAGCCAATGTCATACAAACAATTCTCCAATTTATTGTTGGAGAAAAATGCATATTATAGTTCCCTTGTGAACATTAATGGGAAAGCCGACCCACTTCGAAACACATTGCTCATTATAGACGAAGCACATAAATTATTTGGAGGAAGCGATTTGTCTACATTAGAAAAACCAGATACAAGTATATTACATAAAAAAATAATGCATTCATATAGTGTTTCTGGTACTGATAGTGTAAAACTATTATTGATGAGTGCTACTCCAATTGTAGAGAACCCATTGGAAATGATCGAATTAATTAATTTGTGTAAATTACCCAGTGAACAATTGCCCATTGTATATCCCAAATTCGAAGCCCGATTTTTAAATAATAATGGAAATTTTACTACACAGGGTAAACAGAAGTTCATTAATCACATTTCGGGCACGATTAGTTATTTAAATCGGGAAAAAGATGCTCGTCAATTTGCGCAACCCAAAGTAATTGTAAATTACGTACCGTTGATAAAAGATACAGAAAAAATGAAACAGTTTGACAAAATTTTAAACCGAGATGAGATTTTGGAAAGTATTGCAAATATAGAACAAGAGATTCAAAATGAGAACTCGAAATTTACAGATGAATTGTTAGAGGCCAATAAATTTATGTTTGCTCATTTGCACGAAAAATGCGAGAATTTGGATGGTAAACGTATAAAGAAACAATGTAAACGCATTGTAAAACGAAATATTAAATCTTTATTGGGTGAGATAAAGGATAAACAAAATGAAATTAAAACAAATATTGCAGTTTTGAAGGATAAGATTAAGTTCTCCAAAGAAATGAAAAAAGATATATTTTTACAAATAAAAGCAAACATGGAAGTTGATGAAGATGAATTTATATTGTTTAAAAATAGTCCATATTATACTATACGTCAAAAATGTGGGAAAAAGACTAAAATGCTTGCAGATTTGAAGGAACGATTAAGAGAACATCCCAAAATCATTGAATATGAACGTCGTATAAATAATTATAACATGGAAATTGAAGATTTGCGCGTTCGATTAGAATATAAAATAGTTGCACATAAGGAAAAAGTGAAAAAAATCAAAAACATGTTAAAGGATGATTTTAATGAGTTGGAGAAAAATGTTCTCAGCACAAACATTCGAACCCAGCAAAAATTAAATAAAGTATTGGTCAAACATAATAAGCAGGATACTCGAAAAGAAGTAAAACATTTAATTAATAAGCGAAGAAAAACAATGAAGAAAATTAAGACGTTTACTGCGGATAAGAAAAAGTATTTTAAACACAAATTAAATAAACAAAATACCAAGAAAAAGGAATTATTAGATAAAGAACGTAAGTTGCGCAAAACATTACGTAAACAGGGAGAATATCAGGACGAGTTTTCAAACGATTTTATAAAGTCACTTTTAGACAAATATGAAGTCACTATTAATCGAGAATTGACCGAATTGGTGTAAATCAGTGAAATAATATATTTAAATTATCTATATGGAAGACAATATAGATAATTTAACATTGCAGTTTTTGTTAAATAATAAAAGTTATCAGAAAATAATGACTCGAAAAGAAGACTCGGTATATAATAAACAATCGAAAATGAAGGAACATAAATCAACCATACTGAAAATTGTTGAAAATATAATTGATAATGATGCAGAAGATTGTAGTAATGAAATGTTAGATACTTTTAATGTCTTTGTAAAATCTATTTATAAACATTGGGAATTAGTAGAAATCCAAAATAATAATAATTTTAATAAAAATGACAATGACAATGACAATGAAGAAAAGCCATATAACAATGAGAATGACGATGACAATGACACGATGTTTGAAAATATGCAAGGTTCATTATGGGGGAGTGAGAAGGTTAAAAAAATTACTTAATATTTTTGATTTTCCCCAATCCACAAGGACCACAGTGGTCCACGTTATTATAATCCCCTTTTATAATTGTTTTATTATCATCATGATTACCCCAACGCCCCAATTGTATTTTTTTAGTTTTATCATATATCACAAATGTGTACGGAAAAAACGACATACTTGGGGTTTTAATTGTTTTAGTTAGAATGGGATAATTATACACTGCGATCGCGAATCGTCGTAACATAATATAAATATTATAGTGTGCACATATTTATACTATAATATTTATATATATTTTCACACTATAATATAAGTATTATGGGGAAAACATTTAAATTTAAATCGTGTAATCCCGCATTAAAAGGAAAAACCGTGAAAAACAAAAGTTGTATGACGCCCGAAGTTGTAGACGAAATTAAGAATAAATTTAATAAACATAATCCCACAAATATAATTAATGGGTCTAATCCTACCGTTGTATGGGAAGAATTAAAAAATAAATTTAAGACGTGTAACAGTGAATTGTGTTGGTTAAATGAATTCAAAGACCCAATAATGAAAGAAAAAATAAAACGTAAATTGTTTCCACCCAATCGTCCGGGTGAATGGGAAAATGATCCAAATACCTGGTTGTCTGACCAAGACATTTTAGATGTATTAAACCAATATGAGGATGGGTACAAATGTTTTAAATTTATTGGACCTACCGCAATTGATTATGACTATAAAGAAACGTCTATTTCAGGCAATGAAACATGCGTTACGGAGGAGTTGTGTAATTTCATTTTAGATGAAATGATAACTAAAAAATATTCTAAAATTGGAATAATATTTAATTTAGATAAGCATACTGGACCTGGTACACACTGGGTGTCATTATTCGTCAATATAAAAGAAAAGTTCATATTTTATTTTGATAGTAATGGTGAATCACCAAATGGACAAATACAAAAAATGATAAATAAAATAAAAGATGATGGGAAATCACTAAAAAAACCAATATTATTTCAAACAATAATTAATAAATTTCAACATCAACAATCAGATACAGAGTGTGGAATGTATAGTTTATACTTTATTATTACATTACTTACTGAAAAAATAAAGAATAAAAAGGTTAATATTGGGAAAATAAAGCAACATTTTTTAAAAAAACGTGTTCCGGATGAATTAGTATCTAATTTGCGATATAAATATTTTATTTAAAATGTCATCATATATTAAATATATAATGACTATCACCGGAGGAAAACCAAAAAATATAAAAGTAAGCGAAGCAACAAAGGCAAAAGAAAATTTAAAGTACATAATTTTTTTACTACTCCATTTAGATAATAATAATTATAATATAGCATTAACAACGCCGAATATCAAAGACGATATTGACGAAGACACCGTAATAATCCCGGGCAACAGACCAATTGACGAAATATACAATGTTATTAATAAAATCAAGAAGACATCTCTTGACGATATTAACAAAGACACCGTAATAACCCCGAGCGACATACCAAATGACGAAACACCCAAGGTTATTAATGACAAGAAGATATATTTTGATTTTATTAATGAACTCAAACACGATTTGAGACCAATAAAAGAAAAAAAAGATTTGAATGAACAACCGTTTGTTGATGTAATCAAAACCATTTTACTTAACCGCGTAAATTTAAACTATCATTATTATAAGGATTTACCATCAAACATATTAGACGACATTTTGGAGATTACACAAAATATTGTAAAAAATGAACCCGCGCGTAAGAAAGAAATTATGGATAATGTTATGTTTACTCAATTATCCAAAGAGAATCTTAATAGCGTATCTTTATCTAAGATGATTTCCAATGATAAACCCGCAGATAACAGAAACATAATATATACATTATATGAAATATTAAATAATTTATTATACTTGAAAAAAATACAATGTGAGCAATATGCAGCATATGGCAAGCAATATTATATGATAGATGATAAAAGTTATTTTAATAAAATAGAAGGTGTATTAGGAGAATTATACACTCAACTCGACATAATCGAACCTATACCAAAAAGAAAAAAAAACATACAAAGCTCTTCAATCAAAAATTCAGTATTCAATGATATTAAGAAATTATTTTCAACTACGGAAGAAGAAAAAGACCCAAAAAAAAGTTCAGGTAAGATTCTAGACGATAAAGATGACGATAAAGATGATGAAATAAATACACTAAAACAAACAATAACGAATGTGAAACAACAGTGCAATGACAATAATAATATGAAAGAACAACAAGAAAATGCGATTGGATTAAAAGGTTATACTATTCCGTCAAAAGATGGAACGGGTTATGTCAAAAATTCAAAAGGAAACTATTTATGGAACACTTCAATAATAAATAATAATAAAGATTTGCCATATAATACAACAGATACGGTAGACGTATATTTACATAGGTTATTTACACAAATCGCAAATGAAACGACTGGACATATAAAAAAACAATCAGACCAAGCTGAAAAACATATTGAAAATGCAAAATCAGTATTTGAATTTAAAACAGGAGGGAAAAAAACAGGAGGGAAAAAAACAAAAGGAAAAAAAAGATATAAAAACAAAAGCCGTCGTAAGTATAAAAAATAAATGTCATTGTTTACAACTGTTGATAATCAACAAATGTTATGGAATTTGATAAATAAAAATAAAACGTTCGCATTGTGCTTTACTACCCATCAACAGATGCAAAGTTGGTTTCGAAATATTATAGAAAAATTTCATATAAATAATAATGAACCAGTTAATATGATTCAATTAAAGCAGATGAATACAACTGTCATACAGTATATAATTCAAGATATAAAAAATATTCAAAATACAAATGCGTCAGAAAATGATAAAAACGTACCGGTATATGAAAACGAAACTCCGAAACCGAAAACTGACACTGTAACCGAACCAGAAAATAATATATTAAATAGTTTTGAAGAACGCCAAAAGGATTATTATTCATTATTGGAACCCCAAAAACCAACACATATCGACTTTACTGAGACCAAAGATGAAGGTGTATCAATTGATGATTATAACGCGAAGCAAGAACAATATGATAAAAATATAAATGTAACTAATCCATTAATGGAGGAAAATAAACAAATAAAGGAATCCCTAGTAAATGTGCAAAATGAAATCGCAGATTTGAGAAACATTATTCAACAAATGAAAAATGATTTTATAAAAAATAATGTAAATGATATAGTCGAAGACATAATAGACGATATTGTATAAAAATTTCGGCGTGCATTATTATGTTTGTATTAATATATTAATACAAATAGAATGTTTTGGGATAAAATTTTATTCGACTTTATAAATCAAAATTATGTTTCATTTATTTGTTATTTGTCTATTTTATTATTTATGTATCCAATGGAAGATTTAATAATACCAAATTTATTCGGTAAACTATATGATACAATGAAAGACAAAACAACCTATGCTGACCCCTATAATATATTGGATAATATACAAAAATTAAATACTCCGGGTATTATGATTTCTATAATTGGTATTTATGCTATCGTGTTAATTGGTGATCATTTAAAGAATATATTAGAATCTAAATTAAGTCCGGGATATTTAAAATATTTAAGAAGTTTATTATTCGAAGGGACTGTAAATAAGAATCAAGAAGATTATAAGGACGTTAAAACCGGAGAATACATGTCAAAGGTACTTGAATTAACCCGTAGTTTGCGCGATGTTTTTCAATATAGTATTGGACAATTTTTACCTTATATATCTAGTTCTATTATTATTATTATATATTTAAGTTATAATGTACCCGAGTTGTCAATTACGTTAATTATGTCTACATTAATAATCGTACTTGCATCATTGTACTCGTCTGAGAGTATAATGGAATTAACGCGACAGCGAGAAATATTTTTCACGGAAGAATTGTCAGAGAGTATCCAAGATAAAATGCATAATATGATGAATATTGTTACAAATAATGAAGGAACAAATGTCATTGAGAGTAACAACACGTTAGAGAGGAAAAATGAAAAAATGATGCAAGACATTATAGCATCCGAGTCGACATTTTCGTCTATTATACACGCATTTACGATTTTAACCTATGGGTTTTGTTTATTCATATTATACAATATGCTCGTGACAAACCGAATTAATGTAAGTAATATGATAACCTATATGTTAACACTTGGTAAATATATGACGTCAATGCATAATTTAAATTGGGGTATTATATTTATGTTAAGTTATCGTATTGGTATATTAACCAGTCATCGAGCATATTTGGAAGACATATTTAAATATACAGACATCCAAAAACAACCCGTTGATTTTAAAGATAATAGTATTATAATAAAGAATCTAAAATATAAATACGAGGAATCGAACGACCACTATTTGTTTAATAGTTTAAATATTGAAATAAAACACAATGAAAAAGTAGGCATTGTAGGTCGGGCCGGGTCGGGTAAAACAACATTGATGCGTATATTAGTGGGATTACATAAACCAAACGACGGTACAATTATAGTCGGTTCTCAAAATATAGGCGAAATAAGTAAACACAGTTTGCGGGGTCAAATCAATTACGTCAATCAACGTACTGCGATGTTTAATGGTGATGTTGTTTATAATATGAAATATGCAAACAATAAAACAGAAAAGGAAATAGTTGATTTACTTGAAAAGTATAAACTCACAAGTGTATTTTCCAACTTAGAAAATGGTATACATAACGATGTGGGTGTAAATGGCGGACAATTGTCGGGGGGAATGCAAAAGGTAACTATGCTTGTAAGAGGGATTTGTCGAAATGGAAATATTGTTATTTTTGACGAACCATTGGCGAGTTTGGATGAACAAACCGGAGAAAAGGTAATGAATATGATATTAACCGAATGTAAAAATAAAACCCTATTAATTATTACACACGATAAAAAAATATTGCCATATATGGACCGTGTAATAAATATAAACGAACATCAAAAAGAAGTATAAAAATAATTCATAATTATGTATATATGAATTATTTAACTAATTGTTTTTACATAAATTTGGAAAAACGAAAGGACCGCCTTATACACGTAACGGCGCAATTAGAACAAATGAATATACCTGGTGAACGGTTTAACGCAGTTGAAACAAAAGACGGGGCAATTGGATGTACAATGAGTCATATAAAATGTTTGGAATTGGCAAAAGAGCGGGGTTATGAACACGTATTCATTTGTGAAGACGATATTACTTTTTTAAACCCCGAATTATTAAAAACGAATTTACAGCGATTTATTGACACAAATGTAACATGGGATGTTATTATTATCGGTGGAAATAATTGCCCGCCATATCAAACGATTGACGATTTTGCAATTAAAGTCGGCAATTGTCAAACCACAACCGGGTATATTGTAAATAAACATTATTTGGATACACTTATTTCTAATTTTCGTGAAAGCGCGGCCAATCTAATAAAGAATCCGGCGAATAAACAGATGTATGCATTGGATATATATTGGAAAGGTCTTCAACAAATGCATAACTGGTTTATGATAACACCAATCACGGTTATACAAGTCCAAAGTTATAGTGATATCGAAAACAGAGTAACGGATTACAAGGGTTTAATGTTAGATTTGGAAAAAAAATGGATTTTTGAGCACGGATATATGAGACATTTTTAGTGTTTGAGAAATCACAGGTCATAATAATTCTCGATACCCTCACATATATCATTATATGTTTCGGATAACCACTTTGGAATATAATTATATATGATTGACGGTGTTTCGGTTGCCGTTTGATTTTTATTGTATTCATTGAACTCATCCTGGAATCGTTCGTTATTTACATCGTCAATGTAATCACAAATGTTATTTATTTGATTGTACGCGCGAATTAGTTGTCCATATACGAATGAATGTTTTGGTTCATCATTTTTTGGGCATTCTGGTGTTTGGTTTATGTGTGCGTCGTCTTCCGAAATATTTTCAGGTTCAGGTTGCTCTTCGTTATTATCAAATAAACACATAATAACACGTATACAACATATACACGTTATTGTTTTATATGTAATATTTAACACTTTTTAAATGATGACGAAAAAAGTGTAGCATATCATCAGAGCAATTAAAAATATGATTAAAAAATAATAATATAATCGTCTATTTTGTATTTCATCTGCGTCAGTTGATTCACTTTTATTATTTAGTTGTGGTAAGTCATTTTCTTCATCACTATCTAATAATGCGTGTCTGAGGAAATCAGGGTCACGCATATTTACACATATATATAAAAATATTTTTATATTATATTAAAAATACACATAGCGTTACAGTAATACATATTACCAGAATAACGCCAATAATTATATAGATATATTTACTCGTTTTTTTTGACGTGTTGTCTAATAGGTCCGCACGATTAATCGATTCACTTAAATCAAATGACGTTAATCTAATGGTTCTCATGCTGCCCGTACTATTTCGCGAATCTGTCATATACAATTATTTACCCAAATAATTGTATATTTTTACAATCAATTATTTACGATTATTACATCGGGAATAGTTACTGAACCCATTGGATTGGGACCAATACTAATATTTATAAAAATGAAAGAAATAAATAATAAAAAATTGATTGTTGAAAATGTAATTAATACAGATAAAAAAAATGGTCGAACATAAAATGCAAAAACCATTCTTAAAATGGGTAGGGGGTAAAACACAGATTATTAATGACATTATTTCAAAAATACCAAAAGAAATAAATAATTATCATGAACTATTTTTAGGAGGAGG
>Ga0209090_10000172_pt1 | contig 39760 bp, 38 predicted proteins | sample ArcticOcean_MG_C_9_FD_187432 | JGI IMG/M metagenome (GOLD analysis project Ga0209090, IMG submission 187432) | Marine microbial communities from western Arctic Ocean - ArcticOcean_MG_CB2_152 (SPAdes) (version 2) | ecosystem: Environmental > Aquatic > Marine > Oceanic | place: Arctic Ocean... | reverse complement strand
TCAATGTATTAATTGAAACATCCCCAATTACAAAGAGGTTATTATTTATAGAAACGTCATTACCAACAAACAAATCATTGTTCAACGATACATCGCCATCTGTAACAATTAGACTATTAAGGATTTCCACATCGTATTGGAAAGATGCATCTGTTACAAATTGTAATGCTTCGTTGTCCTTGAGCGAACCGATTCTATCAAACGAAGCGTCCGGAACTCTGAGCAACTTATTAAAAGATACATCCCTCTTTACAAATAGGTTATTATTTATGGAAACGTCTTGGCCCACAAAGATATAGTTATTAATAGAGATATCATTATTTACAAATAGGTCATTATTTATAGAAACGTCGTTACCAATAAATAAGTCATTATTGATGGAAATGTCGTTATTTACAAACAGGTCAGTATTTATAGAAACGTCGTTACTAACAAACAAATTATAGTTCAACGATACATCGCCTCCAGTAACCCTTAAATTATTAGATATTTCCACCGTGAATTCAAAAGAGGTGTCGGTTACAAATTGTAATGCTTTGTTATCCTTGAGCGAACCGATTTTATCAAACGAAGCGTCTGGAACTCTGAGCAAGTTATTAAAAGATACATCTCCGTTTGTAACCGTTAAATTATTAGATATTTCAACACTTGCTTGAAAAGATACGTCCGGTAAAATTTGAAATGCTTTCTGGCTGAGCGAGCCGATTTTATCAAACGAAGCATCAGGAACTCTGATCAATGTATTAATTGAAACATCTCCATTTACAAATAGGTTATTATTTATGGAAACGTCCTTAATTACAAAGAGGTCATTATTTATGATAACGTCATTTTTGACCGTTAAATTATTAGATATTTCAACACTTACTTGAAAACACGCGTCAGTTACAATTTGAAGTGGTTTCGTGCTTAGCGAATCGATTTTGTCAAACGAGGCATCAGGAACTCTTAACAATGTATTAATTGAAACATCCCTCTTTACAAATAGGTTATTATTTATAGAAACGTCCTTACCAACAAACAAATAACGGTTCAACGATACATCGCCATCTGTAACCATTAGATTATTAGAGATTTCCACATTGTCTTGAAAAGACGCATCTGTTACAAATTGTATTGCGTAGTTTCCAAGCGAACCAATATTATTAAACGAAGCATCCGGAGCTATGAAAGATTCACCAACATATATGTTTTTTGCGAATGAAACATCTGAAATAAATTCTAATATTCCTTCTCCATGTTCTATATCTACATATTTATTATTATAAGCACCGATTTTCCAACCTTTCTCTGTGTTGCTTAGATCTTGACTTGGAAAAATAATATTACCCTTAACTTGACCTTCACTGATAGTTCTAAACCAGTGCCCACATGGATCCGAACCAAAAGATGGCAATGTATTATTTCTTAAAAACTCCATTAATGCTTTCGATGATATAACTTTGAAGTCTGAACCCCCAATAATAGCGTTGTGTGTTTGTAAAACACCAGAACCATAAAAAGAATTACTATAAATACCTTGAGATTTTACTAAATTTTGTACGGTAATGTCTTCTGTAATTATTTTATTGGCCCCAATAATATGTTTTTCTTTAGATTTATGATGTTTCCAAGACATTATTGTATATATAATATTATTTATTAAATTAATGTTTTATTAAATAACTTAATTAATAAAAGATTAATTATCTGGATCATAATAATTTGCCGGTCGGTTGGCTACGTCAAACTCGGTGTAACCCGTGTGTAACATGGCAGAGAAGTTCCATGACCACGGCGTTATCTGCCAGGCCGGCGCAGTCCAGGACGAAAGGTCCGTGTTGAAGTTGTCGGTCCACATGAACATGCTTCTAAAATCTACCTGAGGCCCACTAACATTCCAACTACCTATAGGCTGGCTGAAATCAGTGGCTCTGTAGAACATCGCGTACATATCTGTAACATTATCAATATCCCAACCAGTTATATTTCCATTAAACTTGTAGCAGTACCAAAACATCCCTTTCATAGTTGTAACATTCGATGTATCCCAATCGTTTAGAGACTGATTGAAGTTTTCGCAGTAGGCGAACATGCTGGTCATATTTGTAACACTGGAAGTAACCCAACTACTATTGCTCGTATTAATAGGCTGGTTGAAACTGGTGCATTTTCTAAACATACGACTCATATCTGTAACATTCGAAGTATCCCAATTACTTATATCCTCGTTGAAAATGTTGTCGGTGTCGGTGGCGAACACATTACTCATATCTGTAATATTCGAAGTATTCCAAATACTTATAGTTCCATATGTATTCTTAATATTGACGCCAACCGGGTACTCGGTGTAATCGTCGGCGAACCCGGCCGCCACGGCGGAAGAGGTTGATTCACCGGATTCATTAAATTTACTCACCCAACTATTCATAGCCTCGCGAGTAATAGGCGGCGGGAACGGACCGTCGTACGGTTCGGGTTCCGGTTCAGGTTCCGGTTCCGGTTCTGGTTCTGGTTCAGGTTCAGGTTCGGGTTCCGGTTCCGGTTCAGGTTCCGGTTCAGGTTCCGGTTCAGGTTCCGGTTCAGGTTCCGGTTCGGGTTCCGGTTCCGGTTCCGGTTCGGGTTCCGGTTCCGGTTCTGGTTCGGGTTCCGGTTCCGGTTCAGGTTCCGGTTCAGGTTCCGGTTCAGGTTCCGGTTCGGGTTCCGGTTCAGGTTCGGGTTCCGGTTCAGGTTCTGGTTCAGGTTCTGGTTCTGGTTCTGGTTCCTCTTCAGGTTGGTAGCTTAATTGGAACGCGACCTCCGATAACACGCCACTGATCGCTATAATATTCCACGTAAGTTTATTTTCCTCTCGATTGTTTCTTGCCCCATTCCCACTAAAGTCCACCAGCCATTCACGATATGTTACTTTAGACGGTAAAATTTCTGTAAATGAATAATTAATCTCTTCGGAATTATCAATTGTATTAAATATTTGATTAAAAGTATGAAATTCGGTGGCGGGACCGTCGGATGCGACTTTTCTACTTAAGATCCACCTATACTCGTTACCACCGTTCTCTGTTACATAAGCACTTGCTTTAATATTATGCAATAATATTGATCCTTTATTTAAATTTACTTGCTTGTCGCTTATCCATTGTGTAGCTGAATTTGTATCAGTAGAACCAGAAGATATATCATCAAATATTTTATTATAGGATGTTTCTGGTACTAAATTGACTGATCCCGATATTATTCCATTTACAGATAAGTCGCCCATTACAGTTAAACTTGTATCTATCGGTCCAATTCTATTAAATGACGCGTCCGGAACAGTTAATTGTGTGTTAATTGAAACATCCCTCTTTACAAATAACTTATTATTTATGGAAACGTCAATGCCAACAAACAAATTATTGTTCAAAGATACATCGCCTCCTGCAACCGTTAAATTATTAGATATTTCCACCATGCCTTGAAAAGAGACGTCCGGTAAAATTTGTAATGGTTTCTTGTCGAGTGAGCCAATCTTATTGAACGAAGCATCCCGAACAGTTAGCAGGTTATTAATAGAAACATCATTCTTTACAAATAGGTCATTATTTATGGAAACGTCTTCACCCACAAAGATGTAATTATTAACCGATATGTCATTATTTACAAATAGATTATTATTTATGGAAACGTCGCGACCAACAAATATGTTATTATTAACTGAAATGTCTTTATTTACAAAGAGCTTATTATTTATGGAAACGTCGTTTTTCAGAAACAAATTGTTTGAAATATTCACATTTTCCTGGAAAGAAACATCTTTATAAAATATTGTCTTGCCATTATGCTGAATTTCTACGGCAGAAGAATCATTGCCATAACTAAATAAAGCAACATCATTATCTTGGTGATGACCGTGTTGTGTTACTTTTAAAGAATGACCTGTTCCGTTATTTGAAATTTCCATTATGGTGCTAATAATTGTTTTATTAAGAGTGTTAATATAATTTTTAGTTTTAATAAAATTTGTAACAGTAAATGAACCGTCTACCGTTAACTTATCTTTAATATGAATATTATTATTTATATCAACATTTCCTTGAAAATAGGCGTCTGTTACAATTTGTAATGCTTCGTTCTCCTTGAGCGAACCGATTTTATCAAACGAAGCATCAACAACTCTTAGCAAGATATTAATGGAAACATCTTTATTTACAAAGAGGTCGGTATTTATGGAGACGTCGTTACCAACAAACAAATTATGGTTCAACGATACATCGTCTCCTGCAACCGTTAAATTATTAGATATTTCCACCATGCCTTGAAAAGAGGCGTCAGATACAATTTTTAATCCTTCGTTCTCGCTGAGCGAACCGATTTTATCAAACGAAGCGTCCGGAACTCTCATCAAGTTATTAAAAGATACATCTCCGTTTGTAACCTTTAAATCATTAGATATTTCCACCATGCCTTGAAAATAGGCGTCTGTTACAATTTGTAATGCTTCGTTCTCCTTGAGCGAACCGATTTTATCAAACGAAGCATCAACAACTCTTAGCAAGATATTAATGGAAACATCTTTATTTACAAAGAGGTCGGTATTTATGGAGACGTCGTTACCAACAAACAAATTATGGTTCAACGATACATCGTCTCCTGCAACCGTTAAATTATTAGATATTTCCACCATGCCTTGAAAAGAGACTTCCGGTAAAATTTGTAATGGTTCGTTCTCGGTGAGCGAACCGATTTTATCAAACGAAGCGTCCGGAACTCTAAGCAACTTATTAAAAGATACATCTCCGTTTGTAACCGTTAAATCATTAGGTATATCCACCATGCCTTGAAAAGATGCGTCAGTTACAATTTGTAATGCTTCGTTCTCCTTGAGCGTAGCTATTTTATCAAACGAAGCATCAGGAACTCTGAGCAAGGTATTAATGGAAACATCTTTATTTGCAAACAGGTCATTATTTATGGATACGTCATTACCAACAAACAAATTATGGTTGAATGATACATCGCGTCCTGCAACCGTTAAATTATTAATTATTTCCACCATGCCTTGAAAAGAGACTTCCGGTAAAATTTGTAATGGTTCGTTCTCGGTGAGCGAACCGATTTTATCAAACGAAGCGTCTGGAACTCTCAGCAACTTATTTATAGAAACATCACTCTTTACAAATAGGTAATTATTTATGGAAACGTCTTTGCCGACAAACATGTCATTATTAACCGAGATGTAATTATTTACAAATAGGTCATTATTTATGGAAACGTCGTGATCAATAAATATATCATTATTTACAGAAATGTCATTATTTACAAATAGGTTATTATTTATGGTAACATTCTTATCAACAAATAAATAATGGTTGAACGATACATCGCCGTTAGTAACCATGACACCAATAGCGATTTCCACATTGTTTTGAAAAGATGCGTCGGATAAAATTTGTAATGCTTCGTTTTTCTTGAGCGAACCGATTTTATAAAACGAAGCATCGGGAACTATGAGCAATTTATTAAAAGATACCTCTCCGTATGTAATGTTTAAATCATTAGGTATTTCCACCATCCCTTGAAAAGATACGTCCGTTACAATTTGTAATTCATTGTTGCTTAGTGCAGCGATTTTATCAAACGAAGCATCAGGAACTCTGAGCAAGGTATTAATGGAAACATCTTTATTTACAAACAGGTCAGTATTTATGGAAACGTCGTTATTTACAAACAAATTCTCGTTCATAGATACATCGTTTCGAACCGTTAAATTATTAGATATTTCCACTTTGTGTTGCAAAGGTTCCACGTTTACTATCTGTAATGCTCTATTGTCGTATAGCGAACCAATGTTATCAAATGAAACATCAGGCACCATGAGGTAATTATTAATGGAAACATCACCGTTTACAAATAGATGATTATTTACGGAAACGTCCTTACCAATAAATAAATAATGGTTCAACGATACATCGCCTTTCACTGTAAGACTATTTGCTATTTCCACATTCTTTTGAAAAGATGTGTCCGTTACAATTTGTAATGCTTTGATCTGGCTGATCGAGCCAATGCGATCAAACGAAGCATCCGAAGCTTTGAAAGTTCCAGAAACATAAAAATTTTTTCCTAATGAAATATCTGAAATAAATTCCAATGTTCCTGATCCATCTTCGACATATTGATGGTTAGCATTATAAGCACCAATTTTACAACCTTTCCATGTGGTAGTATCTATACTTGGATAAATAACATTACCACTGTCTTGTTCGATATTTCTAAACCAGTGACTACTTGGATCCAAAGCAGAATAATCCAATGTATTATTTTCTAAAAACTTCACTAATGCTTTAGCTGATGTAAGGTTATATTCTGTCCCAGAATCAATAACATTAGGTGATTGTAAAACACCTTCGCCATCAAAATAATTAGTAATAGTATCGTCTGTTTTTAGTGAATTTTGTACGGTAATGTCTCGTGTAATTAATTTATTGCCACCAATAATATGTTTTTCTTTAGATTTATGTTGTTTCCAAGACATTGTTTGGTATATAATATAATGTATTAAATTAATCCTTTATTAAATAACATAATTAATCATTAATTATATTATTTAAAAAAATATAAAAATTCTAACTATAGATTATATGTCAATTGCGACAATGAAAAGGAAAACAAATGCCAAAAGAAATATTTCAAGGGGTGGTAATTTTATGTTAAATAATAGAAAATCATCTTTATCCACGAAAGCTTACATTTCAAGTCGTTTAGTAAATCCATCTTCATGCAATGGTGGTGGTTGTATTCCTAAATTGTTTAATACAAAAATGGAAAAAGAAAAATCATTTAATATAGGAGAAAAAACCCAATCTTCTTATATACTTGATAAAGCATATAATTGTGGCAATAATCATGATAATATAAAGGGTAATTATCCGAATTGTCATGATACGTGCTATGATAAAAATACACCCGGCGTTGTTAAAAGTATTATAACAACCGGTTCAATAAGTTCTTCGCAACATACACGAAATGTAAATGGTAAATGTTCTGATTAATTATTATTTAGTATTTAGTATTTATTATTTATTATTTATCATTTATCATTTATCATTTATCATTTATCATTTATCATTTATTATTTATTATTTATTATTTATCATTTATCATTTATCATTTATCATTTATCATTTATCATTTATCATTTATCATTTATCAATATCTAAATACCACATTTTAACACGGGATGTTATTAATGTTTTTTCTTCAAACTCGTGTAAATCATTTTGAATATTTTTTAGATAATCTTCAATATATGGTTCTCCCCCCAACATTAATTTACTCGGTTTATAGTCTGTATGAATATCAAGTATAATAATTTTTTCATTTGCTATTTGTTTCATCTTATTAATAATATTTTTTCTGGAATCTTGAGGCACTTCATGAAAAACAAACATAGCAGTAACAATATCAAACTTATTTTTTGTATTCCAAAATTCAATATTTCCTGGTTGAAAATGTTTATTTGGAAATAATTGTTTGGCTTTATTTATCATAGGAAAACTTGTATCAATGCCAATACTTCCCGGATTGCTTGATGTAGAAAATCCTGTTCCACAACCAACATCAAGGAACGTTTTATTTTCATCTTCCATATTTATAATATCTTGTCTAATATCGGTCATATATATTTTATCATTTACGGTTTGTGTAAAAATAGGCGCTAAGTTAGCATGTATTTTTCCAAAAAATCCATGATTTCCCATATTATGAATATTTGGATTGTATGGATAATATACTTTACTTAGCGCATTAATATTAGTTGCATATATGGTAAATATAAATTGAGTTAGTAAATAAATATACTTCATAATATACATTAGTTATAAAAATTTTTATAATTGATTTTAAATTCCATTAATTTAAATTCAATTTTATGTAATTATAAATTTTATCTTGTTAGTTATTTTTTTATATTTTCATTTTATTCCATACCAGACATAGCAGCCATAGCAGCCATATTATGTTGTAAAATAAAGTTGAATTAAATCATTGGGCGTAATTATTTTGATATTTAATTCTTTTGCTTTACTAACTTTTCCTGTATCTTCATCATAAGATTCTACAATAACTAAAAACGTATTTTTACTTACAGCATTTGATTGCTCTGCACCAATACTATCTAATTTATCAACTAAATTTTTATCTCTAAAACCAGTTAAAAGATATTTTTTTCCATAAAGAGGATGTTTTTTATCTTTAGTATCATGTTTATTATCTTTTTTATTTATAATCAACTTGTTTTCTAAATTTGTTTCTTTAATCCACGATATAAATACAGGTAGTTTATTAATAAAATTTTGCGATGTTTTACTCGCCATACCATTTATTTGATTTAATTTTTCTATAATTTCAACATTATTTTTCTGACTTTTAAAATCATTAAATATATCTGGATATGAAGTAAGTATTGTTTTAAAACGTCTTTCCCCGAAACCTCGTCCGAATATATTTGTTGCTTGCATTAATTCTGGCAAAGAAACATTTTGTATTTTATCTTGAATACCAATATGTATTTTATCAGATAATTTATCTTTAAAACCTTCTACACTCATAAAATCATCTTTTTTCATTCTAATAATTTTTGGTATAGTATCATATCCAGAAGTATACACTTTTTTTATATTACCGGGACCGAGACCTTCTACACCAATAATAGTAAAGAAACCGGAAATATTTTTTTGTTGAACGATTTTATCATCAGATTTATTTTCCAATATAATGTCTATATTAGTTGAATTCCAAATATATTCAACATCGGGCATTTTTGCTGTTTCTGATGATTTTACTACATCTGTTATGTGCGGTATTACATCTCCAGAACGTATTATTTTAATAATTGAACCAATACCAATTTTATTATCTTTTATAAACTTAGCATTAAAACCGGTAGCGTATTCTATTTTAGCGCCACCCAACGTAACTGGTTCTATTTTAACACGCGGTTTTAAGTATCCATCTTTACTTGGGGTCCAAATAACATCAACAACTTTAGTTTCAACTATTTGATCACTAATAATCATTTTAAAAGCAAACGCATGTTCTGGATTAGAATTGCCTCTTTCATAAATATTGTTATCTGCACATATAATACCATCTATTTCATATTTATAATTATCCTTCCATTTTAATAGTAATTTTGATAACATCTTCTCAGAGATCTTATCGCTCTTGGCATATCTTACAATATTTATGTCGGGATATTCTGCTTTTATTTCTTTGTTTACATATACGAGTTGTTCGTATGGTTTTAATATCGGTTTTATTACTTCATAAATTACAAAATCTATATCTTTAAATTTATTTATTTCAATTTTTTTTTGATTGATAACTCCTGCTACAAAATTTCGCGAATTCGAAAAACTATTATATTTCTCCTGAAAAAGTTTTTTCGAAACAATAAATTCACCTCTTAAAACAATATTTTTTGTTTTTGGTAATTTTAAATAAGGTATTAAATGCGATACATCTTGCCCTATTTTACCGTTACCCCGAGTATACAATTTTGGGAGACTTCCCTCAGTAGTATAAAGACCGCTTACTCCATCCAATTTACAAGATAAAACATATGGGCCGCTATATTTAGAAATCCAATTACTAAGAGATTTAGAATTGGGCTTTATTTTATCCATAGACCACATCTCATAAGGCAATTTAACTTTATTTTTTGTTATAGCACATGCTGTATGCCCTTCGTCAATTACTTTATTATTTGGATATTTATTTTTCATATATTCTATGAGCAAATCATAATCATCATCGCTCATTATCGGTTCATTATTACAATAATACTCATCATTTGCCTCTTTTATAAGGGCAGACAATTCCGTTTCAGACAATTCTGAAAATGATTTTTTATCATCCTTTTTTTTATCGTCTTTTTTTTTATCATCCTTTTTTTTATCATCCTTTTTTTTATCAAGTTGTTTTATACACAGTGTATCATTTCTTTTTTCTGGAGGACAATATTCCATTTCAAGAAAATCAAAAATGCTTTTTTCGGATGTAAATTTTTGATTCACCTTATCGCCCTTAACACCTTTATTTATTTTATGTAAACCGTGTTCGTTCAACGTGTATCCCAAGTCAAGTGCTCTTTGTCTTTGCAAAGTGTTAAATACTTTACTTCCCGTAAAATACAATAGCGCGAAATAATATTCATCTGGTGGAGAATATAAGAAATCTACACGACGTGGTGTTTCGTTCGGTAATTTACATATTGTTAAACTTTTTACTTTACCAAGCGACAACACCTCTATAATAATTTTTTTCTCTATTAAAATATCTATTACGTTTTTAAATATCTCTTTATTATTTTTATTGTTTGTAATAATAATATCAATATCACCAGATGTTTTATTACCTCTTCTGTAGGAACCAACAATATCAAATTGGGTATCAACTAAAGAAGCATTCTCATGAAATAAATTATCAAATATAGACTTATATTTTTTTATTTCTTCTCTCGGTATTCTTTTCTCAATATCATCGAAATATTTAATTCCAAGTTTTATATTATCTGTTAGCAATTCATCTATTTCATTCTTAGTTTGATTTTTCTTTAAATCGTCGATGCTTTCTATACCAATATCCACAAGTTGCTTGGCTTTTTTTGGACCAATGCCATGAACTTTGGTCAAAACGGTTATCGGGTTCTTCCTCTCTTTTTCCAATATTTGCAATGTACCGGTTTCTATGTATTCATTTAGTTTGGTTAGCATTGTCTTGCCTATGCCTTTTTTACCTTCCAATTGATTTGCTGAGGTTATATCCCCATCATATTTAATAATTACTTCCACTGCATCGCGATATGCTTTTGCACGAAATGGTTCGCCTTTACTTACCATTATATCGGTTAATTCGCTGAGTATATCTATAAATTCTTCATTAAAACGTTTGGTTTTCTTTTTCATTAAAGTAGTATTAGAAGTTGGATTTAAATTATCTACTATTATTAATTTTTTCACTTTTTTCATTTTTTTCACTTTTTTCATTTCTTTCAAATGTTTGTTTACCTTAATACTTTCTTTGCTAATATTCGCATTTTGATTCAATTTTAATAATAGTTTTTTTTTAAGAGTTTTAGTTTTTTCCTTTTTTTTATCCAAAGTATTAATATTCATATTCATATTCATATTCATATTCATATTAATATATTATTATGATATTAATAACATATTAAGAAAATAACATATTAAGAAAATAATTTCTTAAGAAAATCTTTACTATAGTAATGGTCTAAATATATAGTTTTTTCTGTATCTTCATTATTTATTTTGACGTTTGTATTTTTTTCCATATACTTAAATAAACAATAAAATTGTAAAGATTTATTTAAAAATGTAAATTGATTTAAATATTTATTAATTAAATTAATTTATATGGAAGGCAAAACAAATAATAAAACCATAGATTTGCAAAAGGAAGCATATAATTTGGGTGAAAAAATACGAGATCATAAAGAGGAAAATACGCCAGAAGGATTAATTAAAAAGCACGAACAAATTGAAGAAAGTAATCATCGTGTCAAACAGTTAGATATTATACAATTAGAAGGAAGAACATTATTTGAAAAAAAAAATAAAGATTACGGTGATGCGTTTGCTACATATGGACCAGTAGGTGTTTTAGTTCGTATTGGTGATAAAATACAAAGACTGCAAAATATAACAAGCAAAGGTATAAATTTAGTTGATGATGAAAGTATAAGAGATACGTTAATAGACCTCCATAATTATGCAGCAATGGCAATAATGTTAATGGATGAAAAAAAGTAGCATATTTATTATAAAATTGAATAGATAAATACATAACATTTTTTATTAAGTAAAATATGTCAAATAATTCACAAGATAACCAATTGGAAGTGGAAATTTATTATGATGCTTATCCAAAACCCAAATTAGTAACGTTGTTAAAAACAGATACCGATATTCCATTTAAATCTTCTATTACAAGGAAAGAACCCGAGATGACTGCTATTACAATTAATGATATCAATAGTCCAAAAATTAATAATATTAATGATATCAATAGTCCAAAAATTAATAATATTAATGATATCAATAGTCCAAAAATTAATAATATTAATGATATCAATAGTCCAAAAATTATTAATATAAACGATAACGATAACGATAACGATAACGATAACGATAACGATAACGATAACCATAATGGCAATATTAACATTTACACTTTTGTATTCACAACAATATTTTGCATTGGAATAGGAATTATGTGTATTATGATAGCATTGAAAGAGAATAAACCAGATGAAAATAATTTTATCAAATTAGAAGGAGAAATTATATATGTATTTTATTTGGGTGCAGGTATATTATTTTGTATAGGATTTTGTTTATGCGCCACGTTATGCGCACAGTGTTGTGATATATGTTTAGTTTTAACTTAATTTACAATCAATGATTGTGTATAATTATTTACTATAAAAAGACTTGTTACTATAATAATATCATAAAAAACAGCATAAAAACCAGCACTTTTAAACCAACGTGTGAAGAATAAATTATTATTTTGTTTTAAAAATAAAAACATAAACGATGACGAAATTATAAATGTAATAAACGATACGATCAATATTTTTTTATAAGTTGTTTTTATTTTAAATACTTTTGCTATATAAGAAGCCATTTTGATATATAAATAAATTAAAACTAAATCCAAGAAGAAACTGCTAATAGAATTGGTATAATAATATTCATTAACCAACTTGTTTTCCCCAGTAATTATTTGCGGTATTTTAAAAACATATACGATTATAAGAGTAACAATACAATAGCTAATAAAGTAAGCAGGAATTTCTCTCTGTATATCCATATCTATATAATATTAGTAAATAAAATATTAATAAATAAAATTGACAAGATTTATCAAGATTAACGGGAGTCTTAAAAGACCTGGTTGTTATGTGCGAGATTGCAACGACAAGATTTAATAATGAAACCTATATGGAGAATGTTAGATGGAGAGAAAAAAATAGTTGGGATGGATGTATATATGGTGCACCAAAACAAATAAGCGATATCTTTACACCAAAAATTTACATCTTTATACTGGAGATGAATAATGATACAAACAAAATAAAAGGTGTTGGATTAATAAAAAATCGTATAGTTATTAACAAAACAAACGACAAGAATCATAATAAATATTACAAACTATATAGTCAGCGTAATTATAATAGATATATTTATAAAAGTAAATATAGAATAGATCGTAAAGAAATGACACAGGATGAAAAAAAAGTTTTGCGAATTTTTGATATGCTGGTATTTAAGGGTAAAACACATCTTAAAAGAGGACAGGGTATAATAGTTGTACCGGAATGGATAAAAAATAATAATATAATAAATTTTATTAAATTATTAAAAAAAATGTTTCATGAAAGATATAAATTATTTAATTAGTTATCGCTCTCTTCGGCTGCTGCTTTACTATTATTATTATTATGTTTTTTTATTTCTCTAATGCTTGCTTTTTTCGTATTAATTTTAAAATCATTGTTTATTTCCATAGCAACACAGTTATAGCTTACACTAATACCGGCAAATTGCTCATTGCAATAATTACAAAGTTTCGAATATGTTTCTAATTGTTTTTCTACCTCAAGAACGAAATGTTCCCCTTCTAGATCACTATTTACCAGATTGGCAAATGTTTCAATTCCAACAACATTAAGTAGCTGATAAATATGAAGCAATTCGGTATTTTTTTTGATAGTATTTTGAATATTATAAGTGAATGCTGACAATTCTTCCTTAGTAATTTGGTTCAGGAGATATTTCACTCGTAGAACTTTCGTTTTATTTTCATCGGAATTTTCATTTATAATGCCCAATGTTTCATTAAGGGATAGGTGTGTAATGTGCGTTACAAATTGGTGTAGGTAGGTAATGCGGGTGTTTGTTCCAATGGTAATATCTTTTTTACTAAAATAATCATCTACCCGTTCGTTATTAGAGTTTAAATATTTTACAAGATATTTATTTACTTGTTTGGAAAAATCAATTATCTTGCCGGTCCTTATCATTGTTCTACGAGATGTTGTATCGAATACCCGAACCCAAACGGAAGAATTTTGTTTAATTGTTGCAGCAGTTATTTTATTTATAACCCTTGATTGTAAATGATTCCATCCACAAAGACCGCCACACAATACATCGCCTGGCGCTCTTGCTACGGTTCCATTATTATTTCTTTGAAATTCGTAAAAATGAGGATTATGGACGACGCCAGTATCGGCAAGTCCGGTTTTCCAACTGAACGCTTGATGACATTCGATACACCACATTTGGTCGCACCCGTCTATTTTCGAAATACGCGTTCCACAAGAAGGACATGGCTTAGTTTCTTTTTTAATTAATTCGGCAGTTTTGATGTTATCTTCATTACATGTGTGTTCGTCATTTTTATTCTTTCCAATAATATCAAAACATTTTGGACAAGTATGTGTCGAACATATTCCACACTTATAACTTTTAGATAAAAACCCCCTACATTTTTCCACAGGACATGGCATGATAAACGCTTTTTTTTCTTGTGCTTCAATTTTTTTATTTGTAAAATTAAATGCCTCTCTTTCACACATTTTTTTATTAACCATTAATTTATATTTTTTATCTCTTATTGGTTTTTGTAGATTTAGAAGTTGCTGTATTTGATTATTATATTTATCAATATCGAGTTGAAGCGTCTTGCACTCATCGTCTATTTTATCGGCTTCATTGAGTTTTGATTTAGTATATTCTACATCATTCATACTATCTGGAAGTTTGCTTATTTCACGCTCAAGTAGGTTTTGTTTATTGTGCGAAGAATAATCATTTGTCACAAAACTCCTATTTAGATTCATTACTAAGAAATTGAGATTCCATATTTTATCACACTTCATACATTTTGGCTCACTGTTCGATAATAAATATGTCCGTATGCAAGTTTTACAACATTTAAAATCGCATTCTTTAAACATGCAACTAATTTCTTGGCGTGTAGACTTATTGTATGGTTCGCAGCAAATATTACAAAGAGAAGCCATTATATTATGGTTTTTTAACTATTATATAATGAAAAATTATCGTTCAATTTTTGCGTAATTATTTCACTCCAATTTTATAGATATAAAAGAAATTCTTATAAAGTATATAATGGAAAATTTAAATATGAATGTAAATGATTATACTAATGATGATTTATTAAAAATTATAGGATTTGATACAGATTCAGATTATCAACCATCCGTTTATTTAATTAATAGTAAGATAGACAGTTTAATTGTGAAAATGCAACAGGAGGGTAAACGCGATTTCGTTTCATTTTTTGAAAATATAAGATTAAAATTATTAAGCATTAATGAAGAAGAGGACGAAGAAGACGAAGAAGAGGAAGAAGATGAAGAGGACGAAGATGAAGAGGACGAAGATGAAGAGGAACAAGAAGATGAAGATGAACAAGAAGAGGAAGAAGAGGAAGAGGAAGAAGATGGAGCACAAGAAACAAAAGATGTTAACGAATTTTTAAACAGGGATAATACAAGAAACGCCACCCAAATATTTAATATAGATACGAGGTTTAGATCTGAATATTATAATACGCTTTCGACATCTTACACATTTGAATTGCCCGAAATTCAAAAAAATGTTGTTAGTATGCGATTAGCATCAATTGAAATGCCCATAACATATTATTCTGTTTCAAATACTCTTGGTAATAATAGCATGTTAATATTAAGCAACGACCAATCATATAATGAAACGACAACGATAGATGATGTTAATGACGCAAGTTATAATTTTATAACAGATACGTCAACATATCCTTATACATGTGATGGTGTTGAGGAGGGTTTTGCAAGTTCTGTAATAAAAAAAGCTTGGTTAACACATTTACCAGATGGAAATTATGATTTAGCATTATCGAATATATCAAATACAGAAAAAATTATAAATGATGCATTATCATTATCTATACCAGGTGTTATAGATGATAATGGTATATTTGCTAAATTTACAGATCCTTCTAATAATCATTGGCTTAATAATTATTCTCAAGATATTGGTGCTGTAAGCAATGATTTTAAATATTCAATAGACAGTGTAAGTAAAAAATCAATTTTTTCAAGCGTTTATGATTCTTCTCTAAATATAGATGTAGATGTTAATCCAAAAAAAATATCGGGTTTTATGTTTAATGTGGATAGTAAGGGTAATTTAGATACAAATACAAATATTCAAACAAAATTAGGGTGGACTTTGGGTTTTCGTGGCGCGGAATATATATTAGGTAATGTAGAACCCTCTTCGATAGGTGTTACTACACCTATAGCCAGTGTATCGGAGGGTATTCCATTTTTGTCTGGCTCTCGATATTGTTTCTTTTCTCTAAATGAATATGCTAATAATTCGAGACCGTCATTTTTAGTAGCGTATAATAATTCCACTATGGGCGATAATATTTTAGCCAGAATTAGTTTAACAGGATCTACAAATAATTTAGGTTCGAGAGATAGTGGTTTTACGCATACAAGCAATAGAACCAGAGAGTATTTTTCACCTGTAGATATCAAACGGTTAACTATGAATTTATATGATGAGTATGGTAGAATAATAGATTTAAATAATATGGATTGGTCATTCACATTAGCAATTGAAAAAAAGTTAAACTAGTAATAGTAATAATAATTTAAAAAAAATAACCTCCAAAATATATAAATGAATTTGTCTGAATTAAATTTGGATGTAAATACTTATACAGATGAGCGATTAAGAAAAAGTTTTGCTTTAAATGAAAATTATACAAAAGAAGATGTTGTTATTGCCACATCTAAATTGAGTAATGCTGTTAGCGAAACTTTAACTCAAGACGACGAGATTAAATTCAATGAATTTATCAGGGCCGCAGAAGATCGTCTTCTAAAGAATAAACTCGTTGAAAAAAATAAGTTGGGCGATCAGTTTAGTTATTTAGAGACAAGCGAACTATTGCCGACCGATAGACAGCTAACACTTTTACCAGGACAACAAAAAGATAGTGTATCTCAACAAATAATATCAAATCAAAAAAATACTTTATCACAATCGCAATCTCTTCAGGTTGCTGAAAATCAACAGGAAAACACAAATGATGATTTGGCAACAACCGAGCAAGAAATTGTAATTCCATTGCCAGAACCTCCAAGTTTACCACAAGGTATAACCCCATACAAGCCCGAAACCGTAGTAACGCGGATTGTCTCTATTGACAGTCAATACAGACAAAATATAGCAACCTTAACACCTGACGGACGTGTCGGAAAAGAGGGAGCACCAGATTCTAATAGTTTAAATTTCAATACAAATTTTACAGTAGATTTGCCAGAAGCATTGACAAATGTAGTTTCCATTAAATTATATTCAGTTCAAATACCCACTACGTGGTATACGTTCGACCATCATCTGGGCAATACAAGTTATAAATATGATAGTAACAACGATTTAAGTTTTATTGATGTAGGTAATTATGATATATCTGGTGTATGTGATGCTTTAAATGAAAGTGGATTAACTGGTACCACATTTGCAGAACAATCTAATGTTATTTCTCTTGGTGGTGTGAAAGAGAAATATATTAATTCATATACAAGTGATATGAGTAATTCTTTTATTAATCAAAATCTCTTTTGGAATTTGGGCTTTAGAAAGACAATAGATGAGAATGGTGGTGATATTAGTTTTAATGCCGCTTCAATTGGAGATGTTCCTGCGGATGTTTACGGACCAAGATATTTTGTATTAAATTTGGACGATTATAATCAAAATTCACAGAGCAAGGGTCTGTTAAGCGTTACCGATCAATATAATCCTATAAATGCTATACAAAGTAAGCGGACTGACGGAAGAAGTGAAACCAGATTAACAAAGGCACAATTGTATTCACAAAGTTCAAAATTAGGACATGATGATTTATCCGGAAATAAGCTTGTGGCGTCAACCCGTTATAATAATTTAAGGAACAACGCCGGAAGTAAAAGCAATAACGCATTTGCTTTAATACCGCTAAGAGATGTAGTTTCTTTACGCGCTAAAGGCGAACCTCTTGTAGAATTTGGAAGAATATTGGAAGAAAATGTTAGAACATATTCGGGTCCAGTAGACATAGAAAGATTAAAAATCCAGTTATTAGATGATAAAGGAAATCTTGTTAATTTACACGATAATGATTGGTCTTTTTCATTAGTAGTAGAACAACTTGTTTGATTAAATTAAATTAAATTAAATTAAATTAAATATAAAATTATAACTTATTTTTTATTATTAAGGTATGACAAATAATAAAAAAAACAAAAAGAATAAAGTAAAAAAAGAATATAAAATTTCAGAATATAAAACAAAGGAGGAGAGACAAGAGCAAGTCAAAACAATAATAAATGAAATAAGTAAATTGGAATTATCAAATCAATATGAACCAGTTAAAGAATTGTATGTTTATTTAAAAAAATACATAGATGAAGGGGTTGTTGTAAAAATAAATATACCATTTCCTATGATACGTCGAACAATTGTAGGGGAACTCAAGATAGGTAAAAACGAAGAGTGTGTTATATGTTTACAAAATAATCATAATAATAATAATAATAATAATAATAATAATAATAATAATAATAATAATAAATTATCTGACAAATAATTCTTTATAATCTATCAGCTTGCAAGGTTTTATATTTTCGGGAATATATTTACCAACATGAACATACACATTCTCGATTCCAATAGAGCGCATGAATTTAAATGATTTTCTAATTATTTCGTTTGAAGAGAGAGACCAATCAATCATTAGAATATTATCATTTCTTAATCTTATTTCGCTTCTCCCGCCATTTTCAATATGGAATTGTTTGAGTGATTTGATTAATTTATTTAAGAAAATAGAATCGCAATAGATGTTTGTAAAAATCTCAAAATTATACACATCTAACGCTAACGCAAAACTGGAAAGTTCGGGTGGAAACGCGGGAACAGTTTGATTTGATCTTGCAAGAGTTTGGTATTTAAAAAGTTTATCAATACGGTTAACCGTATTATTTATATCAATGTTCATAATATTAGAGGATATCCAGGTTTCAATATCCAACGAATACCATTGAATATCTAATTTAGAGTTGTATTTATCAATATCAATCGTCTTAATATCTCTCCTGTCTTTTTTAGGATTTAGCCACACAGAACCAATCGCACCTCGGTTTCCTACGAAAATTAAACGACCGTGCGTATTTTTACCAAGCCATTTATTACATTTATTAACATTGTTAATATTAAAAGTGTTGTTTTCAACAATTTGATTTTTATATTTAATAAATTCAACTTCTAATAAGATAATATGTTTTCTATTTTTACCAAAATATTGAAAGGAATCGCCATAATCTAAAGTCAATATTTCATTAGTTTTAATATTATATATTTTACAACTTTTATATAATTGTTTTTTGATGCTACCTGGATGTCCATGACAACCCGGAATAAACCATCCTCCAATTGTAATCCATTCCAAAGATGGAAACTCTGATAACGTATAATTATTTTTTATTAAATGTCCTTGTATATCTTTAATCATTGTCCCAGATTCATAAGTTATTGTGTTATTTGTCTCGCGAATCTTCCTATTTATCTTGTCTGTGAAAATCGGATTATCTAACCCTTTTTTATTAAGAAAACAACTCCATCCCGAACCAATTATATTAAATTTTGTATCTTTATTTTTGTTTATGGTATCAATAAGTTCGCTAAAATTGTTGGGATAATAATTGTAATTATGGTGATGTATAATGTTATTTGTTCTAATAAAATTTCTTTGTTTATGATTTCGTAATTTAAAAGTTAAAAATCCAAATATAAAAAGTATTAAAATAAATTTCACAATATTATAAATATTGAATTTTTTAACACGAGCAATAAGATGAAAATATTTATATAAAAAAATTATACTTGCTATATCAAGTATAAACCAATAAAATATATAATTATATTTATACATCGAATATATATATTTACGCTAATAAATTAATATTAATATTATTAATATAAATTAATATTATTAATATAAATTAATATTAATATACAAAATATATTACAAATTGTATTGAAGGTATTTTATTTCATAGAACAAATAGAGGTGCCGAACAACCCGGCTCCGACGACGCCCATTAAAAGACCCAGATGATATTTTAATTGCATACTTCTGTAAATATTTTGCCATTCAATTCGTTGGTCTTCCTTATCTAAATGTATAATCATATAATCACTTTTGCTTGAAATTGTGTAATACAAATAATTGACAAGCAGCGTAATACCAGCAGTAAAAAAGGCACTATTATAAGTATTCAAATTTTTTATATTTTTTGTATAAAATAAAAAGGAAAATGCTAATACTAAACCAATAACATAACCAGTTAGAGAAATATTACGCCGTTCCTTAATAATATTTTCATATTTATTAACTAATTCGGGTGTTAATGTTTCATAGAACGCTTTTTTTTCTTCGGTTTTGTCTACATTAAACATCATAACTAAATGAGCAGTTACAAAAACAATGCCAACTAAACAAAAAATAGTGCAGCTCATATAATATATAATAATATTATTATCGCATAAAAATGTTATTATATATAATATAACATATTTTGATGTATAATTTGATGTATAATAAAATAATTATTTTTTTATTTATGATTGGTAGTGTTAGAATAGACGGAATTACAAGAAATACTCATTCAGAAGGATTTTTATTTACAAAGCAAGATAGATTGCGCATTCAATTAAGTAGATTTAATAAATTTCAAGTGTTGGGTAAACATGAATGTTCTACGTTAATTAATAAATGGAAAAAAGAAAATATGATTGATAAAGAATATAGAATACTTTTGGATAAAGGTATGCGGCAAATATGTGATAATAATATTTTTCCATTATATATAAATAGAGCAAATTCGCAATATATAATAATAAATTTAGTATCTGACGACAATGTTAATATAATTAATATTTTAGATAATAAAAATAATACGCTGTCGATTGACCCGGAAATAATAGAATATCATATTTTTTTAGTTGAAAATAATTATAACCCAAATTATTACGAATTAAAAACAAGTAACATGAAACATTTTTTAAATATATTTATTTTAAATTTGCTTAGCGAAGAAGAAAACAAATTAATTTATTTTAGAAAAAATGATTACATTAAATTTCTGGAAAAAGATACAGAAATTAAAAATAGAGATGAATAACTTATTATAATTATTCTAAATTTACGCTATCGACATTTTTTTTATTTTTTAATTCCATACCAAATTCTCTTAAACTATATTTTCCTTTTGTGTGTAAATAATCTTCAAACCAAGGTACTTTTGTATATTCGCAATAATTTTGAAAAACTTCATCATCTTTTTTTACATTTTTTGTAGTATAAGTAATTTTTTGATCACCAATATATTGAAATGTTATATTATTATCATTTGAATGATTGGTAAATAAAGGTTTTTTATTAATGTATACTGTATCGCTTGTATCATAATTATCTGTGATAGTTTTACTGTGTGCAAAATTATCTATTAAATTTTCATCTGTAATTGAAATATCGTTAATATTAGTAATTTTTGTAAGATCTTTTTCAATCGATTGAATGCGAATAATAGTTCCTGATTTACAATTATTTGAAAAGAAACGACCATCTCCTGCCTCTGGAATGGAAGATTTTTTAACATATGTCTTTATTAAAAAATCATCTTTATCAAGACTATCGGAATCGTCGTGACTAATCATTATACTTATATGTAAAGATATTTTTTTATATTATTTTAAAACTGTATTTTTTTATAATTATTTATCGCCAATTTAACAGAATCTTCTGCTAACATTGAACAATGTAATTTTACTGGTGGTAATTTTAAATATTTTGAAATATCAGAATTTTTAATTTTGACTGCTTCATTAATATGCTTGCCTATAATATATTCGGTGGTATATGAACTGGAAGCAATTGCGGAACCACAACCAAACGTTTTAAATTTAGCATCCACAATAAAACCGAAGTCATCCACCTTAATTTGTAACTTCATCACATCTCCGCAAGCAGGAGCACCTACAATAGCAGTTCCAATATTTTTCTCTTTTGAATTAAAAGAACCTACATTTCTTGGATTTTCATAATGATCGATAATTCGTGTATGATAATATTTGGTAAAAAATAAATTGTAATTATATTTAAATTTATGGCAATGTCTTGAATAATTAGAAAACATATAAAATAATAAAATAATAAAATAATAAAATAATACGGCATGTCATGTATAGAAATAAAGATGTTTATGCCCACCAAGGGTATGATTCTATATACCGCACATGGTCTAAAACATTGATAAAATCAGACAACAATTCTTTTTTATAATTATCATAATCTATAGACCATAAATTTTTATGACGCATTTTATCGTCGAAACCATAATCTAACTCTTCGCCGCGATATGTTATATAATTATTGCAATAATTTGCCATATAAGGATTCCATTTTTCTTCCAAATTACAATCAGGAAACATAAAAGTGTAATCGTCCATCATAAATCGGTATAACGAACTATGCATATATAATTCCGGATTATCTTGTTCTTCTTGGTACATTACATTTTTGGATAATTCATGATATTTTTGGTAAACTTTAATATTTTTAAAACATTCAAGATGAAGTGGTTTTTTATAGGAAGAGTGAAAGTAGCTGAATATTTCTCTCCATATGTCTTGTGGAAATTCCATTTTAGATAGTTATTGTTTTTTAATTATAACACAATAATTTATATAAATCGCTGTCAATTTTAAGTATTTAATATTAGATATAAAATACTTAACATATATAAACAAAAATAATGCAAAACTCGCGTTTTTATTTACCGGATGAAATTTCTTCAAAAATTATTTTTGATTCTATCATACTATTGAAAAATGAAAAATGGAGAGATATACACGACGAGCTTAAAATTAAATTAATTACGCCTACAAATAAACATGGATGTATATTTTTACATTATACAAATATATTAGAATTGGTAAATACAAATTATATTAATAAAAATATCGAACGATTACCAAGATTGGAAAGGGTGTAATTCATATAAAATTGAACGCTTTTATATAAAAGTTAATAAGTATAATAAAAACTTTATCATTAACAAAAATTATGACAGAATTAATTATTGAATTGAGAAACTTAAAAAATAACACTAATTGGAATGGTTTTAAGGGGACAGTAATTGATTATATAACCAAAGAGAATCGGTTTATTGTAAAATTAACCGAAAATAAAGTAGTAAAGGTGAAACCAATTAATATATTTTTGGATAACGAAACTAAAATGATTGAATATCCTAAACCCGAAAGCAGCGTATTTGTATTTAATGGACCAACTATTTTTAGAGTTGGAACAAGCAATAAAACTTCTAATAACAAACGGAAAAGTAGAACCGTGCCAAGAAAAAACAAAAAAAAAATGGTATTTAAAACCGAATGTAGTATTTGTATGGAAATTATGGACGGCAATGTTACATTGGATTGCGGACACGAAATGTGCCCAACTTGTTTTGCCCAACACTCGCGCGAAAATCATACTTGTCCATATTGTCGAAAGCCGTTTGCACCAAAAATTAATAAAAAAGAAAAAATGCCTATTCAAGTAGCTGAAGAAATGATATCTCTAAATGTTAAAAATTACTATTTTGATGAAATGCACGATGAATTAAATGTTATTATTGATATATTAACATCAAAAGAAACTTTGGATGCACGATATGTCGAAGACGTCAAAGCATCAATATATGCACATCTGAGCGAAATGTCGCTTGTTATGTGGGAAGATATAGAAGAGTGGTATCATGATAATTAGTATGATAAAACAATTTAAAATTATTTTATCAAATGTAATAAAAATATGACTAATAATATGACTAATAATATGACTAATAATATGACTAATAATATGACTAATAATATGACTAATAATATGACTAATAATATGACTAATAATATATTAACAACAACTACAAATACAATATATATACCCGAATTTAATTTTAATACGGGAAAATATGAAGATAAAATACCATACGAACCTTATCAAAGAAATAGACCTATATATGAATGTCGGTGTCGTTCAGGTTTTTTTTTTAATAAAACCAATGAATTTAATCAACATATAAAAACATCTACTCACTTACATTTTATTCAAAATTATGAGAACTATTATAAAGAAGTAGATGAGGCATTAGATACTATAAAAGAACTAAGAATTGAAAATGATAAACTTAGAAGGAAAAAAACAAAACTAAAAAATAAGAATAAAGTGTTGAAGTCAAAAATAGAAAGCGAACCATAATTTAATAAAATTGAAATGTAATAATAATAATAATAATAACAAGATATTCAAGAAACACAAAATGCCGAAATATAAATTAGCCATTTGTGAGTTGCATATACCACATTTACACGGGTATACTAATAATAGCACAAAAGACATTATAAACCACTATATGGTAACAAATATTGTTGATTTAGATGATTTTTATAACGACGACTATAAAAACGATATTGCTATAATGAACGAATGTTATTTAATGTGGTTATATAGTTATATTGATGATATAGACAACATTGATTATGATAGCGATAATGAAGAAGAAATAGATAAATATCTTGTGCACAATAACATTTCACATCCAAATATTAGAAATTATAATAATATTATAGATAATGGCAAATATATAAAATTAGATATAATAGAAGTAGATGAATTGGATGGCGAAGAAATGGTTGGATATATAAAAACGTTTTGGTTGCGTATTATACAACGTAAATGGAAAAAAATATTTAAAAAACGAAAAGAAGTAATACAAAAAAGGAAAGCACTTGGTTGCATGAGAAAGCGAGAGATTAATGGAAAATGGAGTAATAAATTGAATAACTTATATTAATGATATTATATTATATTTAATAAAATTGAAATCTTTTTTTATTATTAAATATAATATCAAATATAATATATTTAATAATGGCGTCCAGAAGCCACGGTTATATGTATTCAACTAAATATTCATCGAGCTTTGAGATAGGTTACTTCAAGAAAAAAAAATTATGGAATAAAAAAATTGGATCGCGCGATTTTAATACAGAATTGTTTATTAACACTACACCGGAAAACGATATATATCATGTACCAAAACTATTATGTGATGTATTAAATTATTTACATGAAAATTTTAATTTAATAAATGAACTCGGAGAAGTTGATCCTACAAAGACAAGATTAGGAAATAACCCGAATACGATATGGATATATAATATGAAGATAGATAACGATTTACCAGAAACAGCACGCGATATAGAATATATATATAGATATGTTAGGAAATTTATTGAAAAATATTTTGATAACACTACAATTGAATATCTGAATAAAGATCCCGACATTCCGGTCTATTTCTTCATATGGTATTTTACGACACCCGATGTTTTTAATATAAATATGCACGGTAAAAACAAATATTGTGAATGGGAAAGTATTCTTCTTAAGAGAACACCTATATATGTCCCACAAAATGTAAGCAATATTTTACATATAAAAAACAATTATGAAAGTGACGACGAGGGAAACAATTTATTAAAATTAGAAAAAGAAAAAAACATAGAAGTAAATAATATTAATGTGTTAATCAAATCCGTTCATCCAACTTGTTATTTGGATGAGAAAAATCATAATAATTATAAAATGAAGTTACTGCAATGCATGACGCGCGATACCGAATTTTATGTAGGGTCACAAAATACCAAAATTTTACACACATTATATGAAAATTATGTAAATATTATTAATAAAATAAATATAGAAAAGATAGAAAATACCGAAGATACATTTTGGAAACAATGCGGAACACCTCCGTCAAGCCCACCTAAATTAGAAAGACAAAATGCGGATTGTTTAATGAATTCAACAACATGTTATGGTTGTATAAACAAACAACCGAACCAATTAGCACATATGGACGAAGGGGGTTGTATGAACTATTCTTCCGAGGAGGAAGATTTTGAATGTTTTTAAAGTTAGATTTTGTATTTTTTATATTTATTATATTTAATGAGTAAAACCGATACAAAAACAACACCAAGACCACAACAACAACAACAACCACCGCAACCACCACAACCACCACAACCACCACAACCACCAGGTAATAAAGATAAAACAGGATATATTTATTGTTTATCTAATCCATTATTTGACGGTGTTCTTAAAATAGCAACAACAGATTTAACACCGGATAATAAAGCAAGGGAATTAACAGGTCATGATGCGATTCCTTTGTCTTTTAATATTTTATTTGCCAAAAAAGTCAATAAACCATGTGAAAAAGAGAAATTTATACACAGCTTATTAGATCAATATACTGAGAGAGTAAATCCGAAACGAAAATTTTGGAGAACTACATCACAAGAAGTGTTGGGTTTTTTTAATTTAATGGATGGTGAAATGTGGGTAAATAAAGATGAAGATGAAGATGAAGATGAGAGAGAAATAAATATGACAAAGCGTGTTTTATCTCATTACTTTAAAGATAATCAAAAAATCCAACACATCATAGGTATAAATAAAGAATGGGTTGGGATGTATTGTTCTCAGGAAAATGTAATTAATTGCGAAGGTGTGAAATACGATACATTAAGTAAGTTTGTTGAGGCACATTATAGAAAGGAACAACCAAACAGTTCTTGCAAGGCACAAGGTTGGGTTGAATGTAAATGTGAGCTTGATGACCAATGGGTAGAAATTAAAAAGATTTTATAATATATTTTTATTAATTTTCTTAAAAAATAAGATTTGTATTTATATTTATATATATGTATAATATATAAATGTCAAAATCAAGATCAAGACCAAGACCAAAATCAAAAAATGCTATCACAGCAGAAATGGACAAATTGGCAGAACAGATGAGTATAACTAATAGAATGCCAAACGCTCCTGGAGCAGGATTAAGATTAAAAAAAAAAACTGTTGTAGATGAAATGCTACCATTAGTACAAAAATTGGCAGAAGAAGGTAGGGCAGAAAAATTAAAAAGTGAGTTTAGAGAATATATGGAAAAAGCAAACACAGAAGCTATAGAAAAACGTTTAAAACGTTTAAAACGTTTAGACAATTTAAACAAATCATCGCCAAGTCATAAAAAACAACCAAGTCCTAAAAAACCACCAAGTCCTAAAAAACCACCAAGTCCTAAAAAACAACCAAGTCCTAAAAAATTAACAAGTAGTAAAAAAACACCAAGTCCTAAAAAAGTAACAACTCGTAAAAAGTCATTTTCAATTTCAAATTCAGATATAGATGCATTAGAGAACGTGAATAGTGATTATTACAGTGATTCCGGCTTATCCGACGAATTAGAAAAAGTGAACAAGCCGTATTTCGGTGGCGGAAAGAAAAGAAGAAAACTGAAAACTAAAAAACATAAAAAAAAACGTAAAACCCGCAAAAATCGTAAAAAATCGTAAAAAATCTAAAAAATAGATTAATATTAAAGTATTTAAAAATAATTAATATATAATATATAATAATGTGACAACGTGTCCGAGTGGTTAAGGAGGCGCCCTGCTAAGGCGTTGTGTTTTACACGCGCAGGTTCGAGTCCTGCCGTTGTCGTATTGTATAATAGTATAAAAGTTTAATTATAATATTATATAAAATAATGAGTTATGATGAATACAAGTGTAACTATTGTATGGATATAATTAATAAAAATAATATGTATTGTCATGAATGTATTAGACCTTTGCCAAAAAATGTAAAAGACCGAGTTCAGAATGAGAAATATATTTTTGATAATAAAATTGTTATTTGTAAAGGAAGAATATTAAATTGTATACATAACATTAGACGAACGCAATGTAAAGATAAAAATTGTATAGAATTAGATTCCTACTGTATTCACGAAATACCGATAAATAGTTGTAATAATAAACATTGTAAGCGTAAGTAAATTAAATATATTATATATAATATATATAATATATATATATATAATTATATAAATATGAAGTATATTTATTTGATAGAACTTAAATCAAATAAATATTTTGTTGAATTAACAAATAATATAATTAATAATTTAAAAACAGATTTTTATCGTTTCAATTATCCTTGGACGAGAAAATACGAACCTGTTAAAATAATAGAAAGAACTATGATAGAAGATGTTGATATATATAAATTAGATGAGTTTGTAAAAATATATGTTAATGTATATGGTATTGATAATGTTCGCGGTGGAAAATTTAATACGATTAAATTAGAAAGTGAAAGTATATTGGAATTAAAATTGATTGAAAATAATTATATTGGTGTTAAAAATCGTAATAATGATAGTTTTATAAATATTTGGTTTTGTAACCATTGTGGAAAAGATTTTATCAGCAAACAAGAAGCATTATCACACGAAGAAAATTTTCATGAAAAGAAAGAACGTTTTGAAAAGGATTTATGTTGTTAATAAAAAATATTTAAATAATAATTAATATATTATAATCATATTAATTATTACCATGTATGATAACAGCAATAATAATCTAAGCTCTGATGATTTTTTTAAATTAGCAAATTATCCAAGTTTTACGTCATTAGATATTCATGAAAAAAAACGAATAAAAACAAAAATAAATGAGTTGTTGGAAAAGGGAAAAATACAACGTTGGTTGATAGGCGTCGATGAATTAAAAATAGGCCAAGAGATTGGTAGAGGAAGTAATTCATATGTCAACAATTGTATATGGCGAAACATAGAAATAGTAGTTAAAAAACCGAAAGAAAAAAGATTATTTCTGTTACTTGATTTATTAAATGAAATTGATTTATGGTCAACTCTAAGACATCCATATTTGGTTCAATTTTTAGGTGCTTGTTATGATAAAGAAAATGAGGATTTTTATATCTTATTAGAAAAAATACATGGACATACTTTATCGGATTATATTGAAAATAAAACTCGGTCTAAAAGTTTTTCAAAATACACCAGATATCAAATATGTAGACAATTAATTAATGTAATAAAATTCTTACATTCTTGTAAGCAACCAATCATATATAGGGATTTAAAGCCGGAAAACATAATGATAGACAATTTTAATAATGTTCATTTAACCGATTTTGGATTAAGTAGATATATGCCCGAAGATACCGAATATAATTTAACTGGTGGTGCAGGAACACTGCGTTATATGGCACCGGAGGTATATTTACATAAAAAATATGATTTGAAAGTAGATATATACAGTTTGGGTTTTATATTTTATTATATATTTACAGGAATTAAACCATTTATTAATTATAATACAACTACAATAAAGGAATATATGATCAATCCCGATATAATTCATTCAACTGAAAATATAAAAAATAAACAGTGGAAAGATATTATAGATAATTGTATAAGGCGCGATCCGAAATTAAGGTGGAATATAGATGAATTATCAGAAGCAGTAAATAAAGTTACATTTCAAGAAAATGGTTTTAATTGTGTAGTTGGTTAATAACAAAGTATTTATTAAATATTATCCATAAATATATAATTGTAAGTAGTTTGTAATTATAAAAGAGATAATAAATACACTCAACGCAAATGTTAAACTTTGTATGTTAATAGCGGTTATATCAATTAACTTCTCAATTTGTTTTTCTATATCATCAACTTCAGTTTCAATATATTTTTTATTTGTATCATTTTTTAGTTTATTATTTTCAATGTTTGATGACAGTTGCACCATTTCATTTCCCAAAATATCAAAATTTTCTTTAACATTCTTTTCAAGGGTATTAAACTTATTATTTAAATTTGTAATTTCCTGTTCTACGCTATTATACATTTTTATTTTTAAAAGATAAATAAAATTATAATTCAATTTTATATTAATAAATTATAGAACGCAACCTTTAGAGTTTTTTATTTTTTTTACCTTTCACACCCTTCTTAGCTTTACGCTTGGTTTTGTTTCCACCCTTCTTAGCTTTACTCTTAGCTTTACTCTTAGCTTTACTCTTAGCTTTACTCTTAGCTTTACTCTTAGCTTTACTCTTAGCTTTACTCTTAGCTTTATTTATTCTTGATGCTATTATTTCATTTTTTCTTGATGCTATTTTTTCATTTATTCTTTCTTCTTGTTCTTTTTGTACTACAATAGAAATCGAATCATGCCAATTTTTTCCTAATTTATTTTTATCATTTTCTATATTATGTAGTTTATATGTATCATTCTTTATATCAAAGTCTTGAATTTCATTAATTTCATTAATTTCATATTTATTTTGTTTAAAGAATTTTATGATTTCATCTGCAATATTAGTATTATTTTTCCAAAATCCATTTTGATCCTTGATACTTATAAGTATCTCTCCGGGTGTATTAAAATATTTATCCAATAATGTTTGCATATCACCTAACATAGCGGAATATGTTTTTTCAGATAAATATTGTAATAGATCTACTTGCCATGTAAAATTTTTTCGGTTATTATGAACCTCATCGCGAATCATAATCGCTTTTATTAATGTTTTGTTTCCATCATCAATCATACCATAAAATGGGACAAGTGTGTCGGCATATATACCCTTAAAATTTTCATTTCCAGTTCCCGTAGAACGATAAAATAATCTGGAATAAGTTTTACCATACTCTTTTATTTCATAAACTTTTACTTCTCTACCAAAATGTTGTTTTAATCTTGACATGTATGTATATATATATATATACAAAGTATATATATATATATAAAACAAATATGAAACAAAATAAAATGATATCATCCGGTATAATATCATTTTATTTAGAGTATATCTGGGTAACACTAATTCATCGCACAACTTCTAAAATAAGTTGCGCATCCACATTTGGATTGAGTTGAAACACTGTCCCATAATATCCCGCTTCCATTCGATATGTCTCTCAAATACTTTTTATCATAAGAAAAAAGTATTTTAATTTATTTTCAATATTTTTGACCATTTTTGTCTTCTTTTTTCATGTTCAAAATCGCTTTTTATTTTTCTCTCCAGAAGAATAAACCAAGAACTTGAATAAGAACCTGAAAATCTTGAAAGTTAAAGTAAATATTATACAAATTTTATATTATACAAATTTTATATTATACAATTTACATATAATTTATAGTAAAAATATTAATCAAACTCGGCATCATACCAGTTTATTACTTGCGTCATTAATATTTTTCCATTTTCTCTAACTAACCATTCCAAATGTCTTTCTGATTCATTTGGAGTGGATTTACTATTATTTATTAATTGATGTTTATGAAAATATCCTGTATTCCATATTCTATCACTCCACTCATCGGCTATAGAATTTAATGATATTTCACACATTTTATTAGGTTTTTTAACTTTTGGAGCATATTCTGAACGACAAAATGGACACGTATTATTAACGCGCGAATGTTTGGCAAAACACGGTATGCATATTTCTTGACCACAGCACGATAATGTAGCAGTTCCAATCTTGACATCGCAACATATAACACAATCGGTATCTTCTTTATCAAGTTCTTCCGAGTTATTATAAGTTTTTATAATTTTATTTTGTTTATTGACACGCATTTCAAGTTGTTTAATTTTTGTATTTTTTTCAAGCATACTTGTTTGTAACGCTGTTATTTTTCTAATATACATCAACCGTACGGCATCTTTATTACATTTTTTTCGCATATCGAGACTACCATCTTTTCGTATGGGCAGTGCGTTATCTATTGCGTATTGTCTTAAATCGTCGCCAACGGTTGTTAATAATGATGACATTTGTAGTTTTAATATACTCACAAAGTGTTGTAATAATGGTTCAATTTACTAATTTAAACAGATAAACTTAAATCGCTGCACGCTTTTGTAAATAAGAAAATCAAATTAAATATTCTTTTAGACATAATAAACATAATAAACATTATAAAAAAATAGTTTTAATACATTAAAAAAATATTATATCTATTAAATATAAATGAGTAGAAATGGAAATGTTTCTCCACAACTTTCACGTTCATCATCCTCGTCATCATCATATTGGTCTGACTCATCATCGCCAGGAACACCCCCAACGCCACCAGCACGACGACCACCGGCGCCGCGCAGCCCTAATAGTAGAAGACGTGCTGCGATAAATCGCTCTGACCAAAATGCATTTTTTAGATTACAACAGGAGATTCGCGATGCAAATGTGGCAAGTCAACAAGCAAGACGCGCTGCAAATGCTTCAACGCGAGCAGTAGCTCGTGCCAATAGATCGCTATCGTTAATATCCGGCGATGAGTCGTTGTTAAATATGCCGCCACCACCTCCTCCAGTTTTGCGTCGTGCGTCTGTTTCAAGTACGAGGAGCGGTAGTTCTCCACCACCTCCAAGATGGCGGAGCGAAGAAATGTTTGATAACGAAGATAGCACAGACGATGAAGGAGGATTCTATGGCGGAAAAAAAGGCACTACCAAGAAATCTAAAATAGTAAAAAAAAAAAATAAACGCAAGACTAATAAGAAACGCAAGACTAATAAGAAACGCAAGACTAATAAGAAACGCAAGACTAATAAGAAACGCAAGACTAATAAGAAACGCAATAATCCAAAATTAATAGGTGGTTGTCGCTCGGAATGGAGCGAAACATATATGGGTAGTGGTATATGGAAAAGTGATACTCATCCTGATACACATATAACTATTAATGAAAATTGGTTTCACGCTTCATTTAATGGCCGAAGAATAGGTCATTATGGACATCACAATGTAAACGGTGTAAATACTGAAGGATTATGGGGTGGAATTGGTGATCCTAATAGAAATAATGGACTGGCTGAACCTGGAAGTGAATTATTTGATCAGCAACAAATACTTATTGGCGCATTTACATCATTTAAAGCCGATTACTGTTGATATTATTAATTTGCATATAAACATCCCTATAATTAATAATATATATTTAGATTATTTAATATGATCCACTCTCTATTAACATAAGCTTCGCATTCGTTCCAAGCATTATTATGATCAAATAACTTCTGATGATTTATTTTATTGTAGTGATATAAAGCAAACAAACAAGGTGTATTAAATTTTTTGTTATCAGATATAATTACATTATCTTTATAGAGACCTACTTGATAATTATCATAACTTTTATGTCTTATATTAGTGTAGTCAGGAATATATTCAGCCATAGTTTTATTTGATAAATTTTGTTTATTGTATGATGTAAACTCGGAAGCTCTCGGTTCTTTAAGCCAATCACTCCTGTTATCATTATTTAAATTACGTATTTGTTTTAAATGGTTATTTATATGTAATAATTCATTATCATTACATTTAATATTAGAATTTTTCATAAGAATATTAAATAAATATAATGTAGATTCTGATAAATCTTTTATTTTTTTATTATTTGTATTATTATCCATATTATCAATATTCATATTATAATTATAATTAAATCAATTTATTGTAATATTATTATGGATATAAATTTCGTTATAAATTACATGGCTAATGACCAAACCTTTTGAAATATCAAATATCATTTTCGAATCATATAAATAAGGATATGTTAAACCAATATAAGTTAAAAAAAAAGTAAATAAAATTATAAATGAAACATTAATATGAGTATTTTGTTTTATATATATCCAATTTGTTTTATAATGATTGGGAACGTGTGATATTAGCATGTAAACAAATAATATATTATGATTAAAATCAATAGCAGATTTTAATAATAAACAACTAAAAATATAATCAGGTAAAAATTTTAAGTTGGGCATATCATGACGAAAATGTATAACAGATGATAAAATAAATAAAGCGTTTAAACATTCTGGATTATGAAGCGATAATAATGACGATGTTAATATTGATGCACCATTAAAAGTTAACACTTGATTTGTAGTATTATGTTGAACAGAATGTATTAAATCGGTAATACCATGTGGTGCGATTATAGTCGTGATAATATATTTGTGTATTATTGGTATCATATATATAAATATTATTAATATATATATATATGGCAAGCAAACCTAAAACAATCGATATAAAAGCGTTAACGGTTAACAATTTAAAAGATATATTAAAAATATTTAACGAACCTTATGGTAGCAAGGATTTAAAAGATAAATTGATAAATAGGGTGAACGATCTTTACAAAAATGCTTCAAAAGGTTCTGATAGAAAAAAGAATATATTAAAAGAGATAACATTACGTTTAGATAATTTACCAACGCGAACTTTATCAAAAAGAGTAAAAACAAAGCAAAGCATTACTATAAATCGTGTGGCAAATTACTTAAGTGGAAAAATAAAAGGTTCCACAATAGAGAGTGATACAAAAGATAGCAATAGCATATATATTAATTTTGGAAAGAATGATCAACATCATGTTCAACATCATGTTCATATTTATAAAAATGTAAAGCTTGTTATTTCCATTCGCATTGCATTTAATAATTTTAAATATTTTGAACTTAGGTATGATCATGATAATCAAAGACTTTGTAATGCTTTTAAATTCAAAGCACCACATTTACATATTTTTAGACCATATCCAAAAGGAGATAAAAGAAGAGGATCACGAGTGTGTTTGTCAAATACTCTTCTAAGTAAAAACAAACAAGCGCAAACCGAACATTTAAAAGATAGAATAAAAATAACAAATGAAAAGTTAGGATCAAAAAATGAATTAATTATACCACCACAGTTTGAAAATATTTTTAATAAAGATTTTACCGACGCATTAAAGTATATAACTAAGATAGATAAATTAATAAGTGATTACGTTAATGATGAAAAATCAAACCATTCAGCTCAGTTTACTAATAAAGGTGGTGGTAAATCTAAAACACTAAAGAGAAAAAAAATAAAACAGAATAAAACAAAACGTAATATTTAATGTATAATTTTAATATATACCACAAATATGTCAAATATATTATTGATAAACGATAATGTCCAAGATTATCAAACAATTATAGACGCATGTAAGGATAATACATATGCTATTACATATAATCAAGGAACCGATACTTATGATTCCATTTTTAAAAAATATGAAAATATAGTTCTTAAAAATAACATACAATTAGTAAACCATTTAGCATTAGTATCACACGGAAGTATTAATCCCGAGTTCACCTTTTTGGAAAAAGAAAATAAAATGTTAATATCACAATATTTACCTGATATATCTAATTGTGCTTCTTGTCAAACAAACGAAACAGAATACAACGATTTGTCTCTAAATAATATTGATGAATTGTTCGACAATACACCTGATATTCATAAGTGTATTGTAGATTTGTCACTGAATATAACACAAGAAGAATTTGATACTAAGGAAACTTATACATATGAGGAAATTATTTCTATTTTCAAAGATGTATCTAATAATGTATTTGATATTGTTGCATTATTCTCTGATATATCAGGTGGTGATGAATCTTATCCAATGCCTTATGTTCATGAATTAATTCAAGAGTTCTGCTATACAATACCGAATACATCACATGATGAAACTTTCGATATTTCTACAACAGATTTATATCTAAATACACCTGATATTCATAAGTATATTGTAGATTTGTCACTGAATATAACACCAAATGAATTTGTTACTAATGAAATTTATACAATCACCGATATTGGTTATATTTTTAAAGATGCATCTTGTAATATATTGGGAATAATCTACGATAATGAATTAGATTTATCACTATGTTATTGTACTCCAACAATTGATTATTTGATTATGGAATCTTATGATTATAAGATAAGAGATACGTCAGATAATTACACTTTAACAGATATCGAAACCGATAATTATGAAAGTGGAGTTTTAGATGTGCTCACTGGAGAAGCAATTAGTATTACAACTGATAATAATGATAATACAAGAAATAACCCAACAATAAACTCAAACTATTCTCCTGGAGATATTGAAGATGTCTCGTCGAAATCTTCAACGAATAGATACATTCTAAACAACTTGGATTCGTGGAATGCCTTCAAAGAGTTTATCAAAAAGTTTAACATTCAAAATTCTTTGGATTTTTTAGGATGTGCCCTTTTACAATCAAATAATTGGAGATATACATTAAATATGTTACAAACAGCACATCATCTTAATTTAAATATAAGAGCATCAGATGATGATACGGGTAATCTTAAAGTTGGTGGCGATTGGATTTTAGAATCAGATAATGTTAATATTAAAGAATTATATTTTCATGGCGAATCAATAGAAAGGTGGAAATATATTTTACAGGATAGTGTAGCGATATCTAATATAAAAAACAATTATAATAATATAAATGCCCCACTTTCACTTGGAGAAACAAAATTAAGTAATTTAGCAGGCGTTGAATACGAAATAATCGTGACAACGGGCCCTCATACTGCTTACCAAACGCAATATACTACGCCTGGGAGTTTTAATTGGATATGTCCTGCAAACATTTATAGTGTAAGTGTTGTTTGTTGTGGTGGTGGTGGTGGTGGAATGTATTATAATAACAACTACCCGCGCAATTATGCAATGCAAGCTGGTGGTGGTGGTGGTCTTGGTTGGAAAAATAATATAGCTGTTACACCAGGTAACTCTTATCCGTTGAGAGTGGGTGGTGGTGGGTCATTCGGAGCATATAGTTCGGGCTCTCAGCCAGGAGGAGAATCATATTTTATAAATAATAATACAGTGCGTGGGGGAGGCGGCGGTGCTGGTAGGTACAACGCGCCCATCTCGGGCGGCACATTCGTGGGCGATGGTGGTGGTAATGGTGGCGGCGTCGTGAGGACCGGCTCCGGCCCAGCAGGAGGTGGTGGTGCAGGAGGATATACGGGAAATGGTGGCACAGGATCAAATCCAACGGCAAACCCAGGGAGCGGAGGCGGTGGTGCTAGTGGGAGAGGAGGTTACGGCAGCGGTAACACCAGTAACGGCAGCACCACCAAACAGTCAACTGGAGGAGGTGGAGTGGGTTATTTGGGAGAAGGTCCTTCGGGCTTGACAGAGGGTGCTGGTGGCTCAGGCGGCGACAGAACATTCATCTATTATGACGTTAATTCCGGCAGGCTCTATGTTCAAACCGGTGGACAGTTTGGTGGCGGTGGTGGTGGTTCTGCGTCGAGCTGGAAGCTGGTAGATTCGAACATTGCACCATTTCCGCCTGGACAAGCTGGAGATGGTGGTAGTGGATTCGTAAGAATAATTGCTGGAGATAATAGAAGCTATCCAAACACAAATACAGCTGATATGTTTTCAACTTATTATATAGATACTTCGGGGACCGCAGTTATTCCATCAACGAATATAAATTTTAGCACATTACATAATTTAAACATCAAACCTATTATAAATATGAAACCTACTATGACAATTACCGCGGGAATTGCTGATGGAGGTAGTACAGTCACTTCATCAACTACTTTAACATTTACTTCAACTGAACCTACAAGTGATTTTGTAGTTGGTGATATTACAATAAATATTGGTACATTATCAAACTTTCAAGCTACAGATGCTGAGGTCAATGAAGGTCATAAAATATTTACAGCAACATTAACTTTTATTCAAACTACACCACCAAATACGCATACTATTAATGTAAACGCGGGTGCTTATACAAATTCAAAAACTTCAATTGGATGTCAAAATACCGCTGCACCACAATATAGTATTATATGGGCGCAGACGATTACGTATGAATTCGGCTCTGCACAAATTCCTAACCAATCGGGTACTTATGGTACCAATGCAAGAGGACTTTGGTTTCAAAATACTTCTGGCTCTACGATGACTATAACTGAAATAACGGTACCTACAACTGCGAGTACTGGCTCCCAAGCAATATGGGTTGGATACTTAGGTACTAGCGCACCTCCAAATTATTCTGCTACTACGACAACCTCTACTTCACATATGGTACAGAACTTTAATGGCGTTTGGTGGACTGTTCCCGGTGGTGGAATTTCTGTTCCAGATAATCATTATGTTGGAATATTAGGATATAGAGGCAGCCAAAATAGTTATGGTGCTTATGGAGGAACCAATATTACTTTTCCTTCTGGACATAGTATTAAGCTTAATAGATTTATATCTCAGAATAATATAAACACTACATCTCTTAGTGCTGCAACTTTACCTGTATCTAATAATAGTGGTTCCTCTATAAGTCGTGTGTTTTTTAAATATACAGTGTAATTATAATGTTATATATATATATAATAAAGATGGGTATTACAGGATTATATATTGATGATAATATTTTAAAAAATATATCTACTGATACTGATATTAATGCCTTAAATCTTAATTTAAATGCTTATTATATAATAGATTCCTTAAATTTTTTTTATGAATATATTGACAATAATTATACAGAAGAAACTTTTGTATAATTATTGTCAATATTTATAATTTACAGGAAGATCGTAAAACAAGAATAAATCAGCTAGATACTATTTATTATGAAAAAAAATAGATAAAAAAATTGATTATGGTAATTTATGGAATACATTATATACAGAATTTAAACAATTTTTAATAGAAAAATATGAGAATGTATTTAAATTACAATTAAATCTAATTGAATTACCCAATGAATATAAAAATATAATTGTTTTTAATGATTCTTAAAATCTATAAAATATTATTAACATTTTTTAGTATCCTCTTCATTAAATTTCATTTAATTAAAATTAAATGTATAAAACTTCTCAAATTAATTTAAAATATTTTAGATAGATATATAATATTGCGACGCTTATAAATGTATTAAAAATAATAATTTACTTAAATAAATTAAATGGATTATATGATATTAATAAAATGATAATAATATTTTTATAAACGAGTCATCCATCTACACTTGTTCCAATTAATAGTACGACACAAGTTAATACAGGTAGTGCTAGTAGATCAAAGTCATATGGGTTTGGAGCAAACACCGACTTTTATATGGGTTTAGGTTCAGATTATGACGGCGCGTCGCTAGGGACGAATTCTACAAATTTTCAAGCAATTAAAATAACACCGGAAAGTTCTCTCACTAACGTACCACCATTTTAATATTACCTACACTATCCAAATTACTTAACATATCATACCACGCTTTTCTATAACCAATAATCTTATAATTTATATTATTTTCTTTACAAAATTCTATTAATTTTACAGATACTTTTCCCCCATTGTGTTGAGGCATAGACGGAAATAAATGATGTATTGCTTGAAAATTCAAATATCCCATAATCCACGAAACGATGGGAGTTTATGTTATATAATAAATGATAATACCAGGATTATATATTAAATGTAAATTACTTAACATATCAATCCATGGACGTAGTCCGTCAATATTGATTTCACACCATAACCACACGATAAACTTGAACTTAATTTTTCATTTCTATTTCTCTCCAATATTCTAATGTGAAACTGCATATCATAATAAATTTTATATTTCCTTCCTTTATTGTTTCTCATTCATTTGTCTTTGGATATTTTATGAGTTTTTATTCTTATTTGATTGTTTTCTTGATTGTTTTCTTGATTGTTTTTTGTTTTCTTGATTGTTTTTTGTTTTCTTGATTGTTTTTTGTTTTCTTGATTTTTTCTCTTTTCTT
>Ga0209090_10000171_pt1 | contig 39787 bp, 38 predicted proteins | sample ArcticOcean_MG_C_9_FD_187432 | JGI IMG/M metagenome (GOLD analysis project Ga0209090, IMG submission 187432) | Marine microbial communities from western Arctic Ocean - ArcticOcean_MG_CB2_152 (SPAdes) (version 2) | ecosystem: Environmental > Aquatic > Marine > Oceanic | place: Arctic Ocean... | reverse complement strand
AAAAGGTGGTGGAGTAAAATATTGTTCTACTTTTGAAGATGCTCAAGATGCTGCTAATACAATTTTAGGTATGAACTTAATCACTCACCAAACAGGCCCAGAAGGTAAGATGGTTAATAAAATTCTTATTACTGAAGCCTTAGATATTAAAAAAGAATATTATTTTGCTATCACATTTGATAGATCTAAAAATTCTGATGTATTTATAGTTTCTACTGAAGGCGGTGTTGACATTGAGGAAGTAGCAGAAAACAATCCTGAAAAAATTATTAAAGCATGGATTGATGATTCACCTAATGCTCTAGATGGTGCAGTCAAAGAAATAATTACATCATTATCACTTGAAAAATTTGAAAATGTAGAACAGATGTTCAAAGATTTATATAAATGTTATATCGAATCAGACTGTTCCCTTCTAGAAATCAATCCTCTAGTATCAACAACTAACGAAGAAATTATAGCTCTTGATGCAAAAGTAGACATTGATTCTAACTCTCTATTTAGACACCCTGAAATTGCAGCTTATCATGACAAGTCAGAAGAAGATCCGCTGGAACTGAAAGCTGCTGAATATGGATTAAACTATATTAAACTAGATGGCAATGTAGGATGTATGGTTAATGGCGCAGGATTAGCGATGGCTACAATGGATATAGTCAAACATTGTGGAGGTGAACCCGCAAATTTCTTAGATGTAGGAGGAGCTGCCAACGTAGAAACTATTAAAAATGGTTTTAAAATTATCCTATCTGATAAAAATGTGAAGTCTATTTTAATCAATATATTTGGTGGGATTGTCCGATGCGACAGAGTAGCTAACGGTGTTATACAGGCTGTAAAAGAATTAGAATTAGATGTTGTAGTTGTTGTAAGATTACAAGGAACCAATGCTAAGTTGGCTAAAAAAATACTTGATGAATCTGATATTGAACTAATAAGTGCAGAAACAATTAATGAAGCTGCAACAAAAGCTGTGGAGATGATAAAATAATATGTCAATTCTATTAAATAAAAATACAAATATAATAGTTCAAGGGATTACTGGATCAGAAGGATCATTTCATGCAGAACAAATGATGGAATATGGTTCAAAAGTTGTCTGTGGTGTTACTCCAGGAAAAGGTGGGCAAACAGCCACAGTAAACAAGCTACCTGTATTTAATTCTATTCGTGATGCAAAAAAAGAATTTCAAATTGATGCTACTGTTATCTTTGTACCTCCAAGATTTGCAGCAACAGCAATCATAGAGGCTATTGAACAAAATATTGAGTTAATAGTGTGTATATCTGAAGGTATTCCTACTAGAGATATGGTTACGGTTAAAAATATGCTAGATAAATCTTTCAGCACTCTAATCGGACCAAACTGTCCCGGATTAATTACAGCAGAGGAATCGAAAATTGGGATTACACCAGGATTTATATGCAAGAAAGGTTCTGTTGGAATATTATCGAGATCTGGAACACTAACATATGAAGCTATTGATCAAGTAGTTAATGTTGGACTAGGAATTACGACTGCAGTAGGCATTGGAGGAGATCCAGTTATCGGATCAAGTATGATAGACATACTAAAACACTTTAAAGATGATGATGATACAAAAGGTATTGTTATGATCGGTGAAATAGGTGGAAATATGGAGAATGATGCTGCCAGATGGGTAAAAGAAAATTTAGATAAACCTGTAGTTTCATTTATAGCAGGTCAGACTGCTCCAAAAGGAAAAAGAATGGGTCACGCTGGAGCAATAATATCAGAAGGATCTGAAACAGCTGAAGCTAAAATTAAAATACTAAAAGAATGTGGAATTTCAGTAGCAAATACAGTGTCTGAAATTGGCATTACAATGAAATCATTAATAGGATAAAACATGAAAAATACACTTGCAATTATTAAACCAGATGCAATGAAAAAAGGTCACCTTGACGATATTAGAAAAGATATTTTAGATAATGGATTTTCTATTATTGAAGAAAAAACTCTAGATCTTTCTAATGAACAAGCTTGTGCTTTCTATGACATTCATCAAGATAAGCCTTTCTTTGATGAATTAGTTGAATTTATGACATCATATCAATGCCATGTAATGAAACTAGAAAAAGAAAATGCTGTTGTTGAATGGAGAAATCTAATGGGTGCAACAGATTCTCAGAAAGCTGACCTTGGAACTATTAGACAAAAATATGGCACTGACATATCTATGAATGCTACACATGGATCTGATAGCAATGAAAATGCAGATAAAGAAATAAAGTTTTTTTTCAATGATTAAATACTTTTTATTATTCTTATTCCTTTTTTCTACAATTTATTCCCAAGAACTAAATGATGAATGGCTAGATACTGTTTTAGAAAAAAATATAACTATAGAGCAATCAAAAGTAGTATATCAACAAACGAATAATATATATTTTACGATACAAGTAGCAGCTAAAGCTACTTTTGCAGATGCGGAAGAAGTAGTAAAAGTATTGAGTAATTATAATTTTGAAGCTTTTATAATAAAAAATGATTCAAATGAAAAATTAAAATATCGAGTTAGGTATGGAAATTTTTTATCTAAAGAAGACGCTTCTATGACTGCAAATGATATCAAAAATGACCTGGGATATGATTGCTGGGTAGCTAAAATAGAATTATAAAAATTATTTTATTTCAAAGATTTATTTGTTTATATTGACCCTAGTTAAGGAAAGAAAATGTTACCTAAAAAAAGACAGTCCAAAACAAGATCAAAAAAGAGAAGAACTCATTATACTTCTACTCTAGTGCATACAGTTACCTGTAAAAACACTGGAGAGCAGCATCTACCGCATCATGCATACTATCATGATGGAATCCTGTACCATAAAGGAAAACCAGTCGATCAGAACTAATGGGTGATTGCTTTATTTTTTCAGGACAAGGTTCTCATCGTCCTGGAATGGGATTAAAACTTTATCAACACTCTACATTAGCTAAAGATAAAATTCATTTATCTAATCAAATTCTTGGATATAATATATCTGATATTATGTTTGACCACAATGAAGCTATTCTCAGGCAGACAAACTATGCCCAAGTAGCAATTTATATTTATTCCTGTATTATTTTTGATATTATCAAAGATACTAATCATGCACCTGCAGTAGTTGCAGGACACAGTCTTGGTGAATTTTCTGCTTTATATGCTAATAGCACCTATACATTTGAAACAGGCCTTCAAATTGTAGATATTCGCGCAAAAGCAATGCATAAATGTGAAAAAAATACTGAGGGCAAAATGAGTGCTGTAATAGGAATGAGTAAAGAAAAAATTTCAGATATTTGCAAAGGTACAGATACTCAAGTAGCTAATATTAATTCAGATCAACAAATTGTTATATCAGGATCAGCAAAATCTATTCAATCTATATCTGAGAAATTAAAAGTTAGCGGAGCAAAACGTATTATTGCCCTTCCTGTCAGCGGTGCATTTCATTCAAAACTAATGTCAGATGCAAAGCCTGAACTAAAAAAAGTTATTTCAAATGCGACATTTAATGAGCCAAATATTCCTATTGTATCAAATTATGATGCAACGCTACGATCTAATCCAGATGAAATTAAAAAAGCCTTAATTGAGCAAATCGATAATCCTGTTTTATGGCTTGATAGCATTAAAAAATTAGGTGAAATAAATAATAATTTTATAGAGATAGGTCCTAAGAAAGTATTATCAGGAATCATCAAAAAAATAGATGAATTGTTTCATATTTCTAGTTTTAATAGTTATAATGATGTAGAGGAATATTTACATGTTTAATTATTCAAGTAAAACAGCGTTAGTTACAGGAGCATCAAGGGGTATTGGGAAAACAATTTCTATGATGCTTGCCGCCAATGGAATAAAAGTTATTGGAGTAGCTACCTCAGAAGAATCTCTTAAATCAATCCAAAATATTGATAACATTATTCCATTTTGTTGTGATATTTCAGATGAAAAATCTATAGAAAAATTATATAAGTTTTCAAAAGAACATGCTGATTCTATTGATATCTTGGTAAATAATGCTGGTATACATATGGATAATATTTTATTGAGAATGAAAACAGATGAATGGCAGAGAGTTTTGGATGTTAATCTAAATGGACCCTTCTATTTAACAAGAATTTTACTGAAAGATATGATTAAAAGTAAAAATGGTAGAATTATTAATATTTCTTCTATTTCAGGTACTGATGGAAACAAGGGACAGAGCAATTACTCTGCATCTAAAGGAGGATTATTAGCATTTACGAAGTCACTTGCTAAAGAAGTAGGCCGAAGAAATATTACAGTTAATTGTATTGCTCCAGGAGTAATCGAAACAGATATGATTTCACATTTAACAGATACAGTAAAAAATAATTATTTAGATAGAATCCCATTGAAAAAATTTGGAAAACCAGAAGATATTGCAAAAATGATTTTGTTTTTATCTTCGGACGAAGCCAGCTATATTACTGGACAAACATTTTATATAGATGGTGGAATATCATTAAATTAAATAGGAGAAAAAAATTATGTCATCAAATGATAAAGTAAAAAATATTATTATTGATAAATTGGGTGTTGATGAATCAAGAGTAGTCCCTGAAGCAAGTTTTCTTGATGATTTAGGTGCAGATTCATTAGATACCGTAGAATTGATTATGGAGTTTGAAGAAGAATTTGATTTAGAAATTCCAGATGAAGATGCAGAAAAAATTACCACTGTTGGTGCTGCATTTGAATATGTTAACAAACACGCTAAATAATTTTGTCAAATAGAGTTGTTATTACTGGAGAAGGTAGTATTTCTCCTCTGGGAGTATCGTCCAAAGATCTTTGGAATAATTTAATTCATGGTAAATCTGGTATTAAACTCATTGAAAATTTTGATACTGAAAACTTTAATGTTAAGATTGCTGGAGAAATCACTGATTTCGATCCTCTGACTTTTTTTGAACATAAAGAATCTAGAAAACTTGATCGCTATACTATGTTTGCTATGATAGCTGCAAATCAAGCTATCAAAAGCTCAGGTCTTGACTCTTCAAATGTAGGTGTAATTTTAGGTACCGGTGTAGGTGGTATGAACACTTTAGAGGAAGAACAAAGCAAACTACTAAAGAAAGGCCAAAGAGGTGTATCTCCTCATTTTATACCAAAAATGATTCCAAATATTGCAGGTGGTCAAATTGCTATCAAACATGGATTTCATGGTCCAAATTTTTCTCTTTCTAGTGCATGTTCTTCTGCTAGTGATGCTATAGGAATGGCTTATAGATTAATTCAATCTAATCAAATACATGCAATGGTATGTGGAGGTGCTGAAGGCGGAATAACTCCTCTGACTTTATCTGGATTCTCAAATATGAAAGCTTTATCAAAAAACAATGAAAATCCTCAGAATGCATGCAAGCCTTTTGATAAAAATAGAGATGGATTTATTATGTCTGAAGGATCAGCTATGCTAATATTAGAATCGTTAGATAGCGCCCAAAAAAGAGGTGCTAATATTTTAGCAGAAATTATAGGCTATGGAATTACAAATGATGCTTACCATATCACTCAACCTCACAATGAAGGTGTAGGTGCTACAAGTGCTATTAATCTAGCCTTAAAAGACGGAGGCATTAATAAAGATGAAGTGAGCTATATCAATGCGCATGGAACATCTACCTATTATAATGATATGATAGAAACTAAAGCTATTAAACAAGTCTTTGGTGGAGATATTGCAAAAAACTTATTAGTAAGCTCTACAAAGTCCATGACAGGTCATATGTTAGGTGCTACAGGCGCGATTGAAGCAATTACCTGTATCTATGCCATGAATAATGGAATAATCCCTCCTACTATCAATTACGAAACTCCCGATCCTGAATGTGACTTAAATTATGTTCCAAATAAAAGCATTGAATCAGACCTAAATATTACTATTAGTAATTCCTTTGGATTTGGTGGACACAATTCGGTTCTAGCTTTAAAAAAATTCTAAGCTAATTCCTTTTTAAGAATATCAATTGATTCAACTGCATTAATATCGACTTTATTTAAATATCCACACCAATAGCTTAACCAATCAAGATAATTAATTAAGTAAAATAATCCGCTTAAATCATTCTGAAAATCAGAGGGAATCTGAATATGATGACTATAAGAATTTCTATTACTTAATATCTTATTTGTAATATCCATTCGTTTAATATTAGCAGGAAAAGTAATATCAATCCAAATTAAAGAAAAAAGATCTTTATCAATCATTTTACTGTCCCATCCTACAATTTCATTATGATTCATCTCAGGTAAAGTAACATTATATGATAGCATCTTACTATTCTCATTTAATTGACACTTCAAACGATATCCGATAGAAGATAAATCTTCCTCAGTTACAATAACTGGAAAAGTAGAATGAATTTTTTTAGCTAGAGAAAAAATTTCACTATCTTCTAAAGAAAATTTATTAGAATAGTCTTGAAGTAATTCAACATTTAACAATTCAAGCAATTCATCTTCATCTAATAACTTTATTAAAACTGTTAAGGTATATCCAAGAATAGATCTTGGAGGGTACCCTTCGGGGACTATACAATAATCATGATTATCATTTTTTAATAATTTTAGTAGCTTACCTCCCGATGTTATTCCAAAAATATTTTTTGTAAGATTCGATGCATGATTATAATATGAAAGAGATTCTTCTGTGTTTCCAGAATAAGAACAAATAATTAATAAGGTCTTTTCATCAATAACGGCATTTGGAAAATAATTTCTTTCTACTATGATCTCTAAATGTGGAGATATATCCTTCATTATTAGTCCAGCAATAGCAGAACCTCCCATGCCCATAATTATCACTCTGTGAATATTATCTAAATTGATAGATAGGTCTTTAGTGTCGTTGATTGCATTGGATATTTGAGCTGGAAAATCTTTAATTTTTTTATGCATCTTATTTCTTTCGTTTTAAAATCATATTTAACAATACTGTCATATCACTATGGATTGTACTAGGTAAAGATTTAATTATATCTTTACACTTATCTTCAAAATTTAATAATAATTTTTCTGATTTTTTAATAATACCTGTATCTTTATAATAATTTCTAAGCATTAATTTTTTTTCTTCTAAAGAAGCGTTACTTATTTTTTTTTGAAGATTGTTCCAATTATCTCTATCACAGTCTAATGCCATACTAGATAAAATTGTTTTTTTACTTCTTTCAATATCAGAGCTTGTCCCCTTGCCCATATTTTCTGAAGAAGTTGACATTTCAAGTATATCATCTTGCATCTGAAAAATCACACCAAGGTTTCTTCCCAATTGTTTTAACTGGGGTTTGAACTGTAAATAGTCATCACTGATTAAAGATGGTATCTCAAAACATAATTCAAATAAAGAGCCTGTTTTTTTCTCGCTCATCAAAATATATTCATCAACAGAGGCGTTTCTTGTTTCAAACTCCATATCATATGCTTGCCCTTCACATATTTCTAATATTACTTCGTTATATCTTATCAAAATATCTAAAGTATTCTTTTTTATCTTTCCAATAAAGATTGGTCCAAGAGCTCCTAAGCCGTCTCCAGATAGTACAGCATGAGCATTATCCCATTTTTTATGAATAGTAGCAACGTTATGCCTCAAATCGTCCCCATCCATAATATCATCATGTACTAATGTAAAATTATGTAGCAATTCTACTCCCATAGCAGCGTTCATTGTATCTTTTGGGTTATTATTAAATACATCACCTAAAAATTGGACAATCAATGGTCTCAATCTCTTGCCTTCAGATTTTATGATATATTTGATCGGATCATAAAGGTATGACGGACCCTCCATATCTTGAAGCTTATTTAATTCTTTTAAAAAAAGATTTTTGTAATCTTGGTTATTGTTTATCACTTAATTTTTCTAATATTTTTCGTGTGTCTTTGTAGCCATCTTCAGCTGAAGGTTGGCCAGCTTGATATACAGAGCAATTGGGCGCCTCATTCATTATTTTTGCTAATGGATAATCATTACCACCCTCCATGGTTCTATCGCCTATGAAAATATATTCTTCATGAGAATAAAACTTTTTAACTTCATTTAATACTTGAGATTTATTCATTCCTCTAGGTGTAATATCGATAGATATTTGTCCTCCTATTACAGCATCAAGATTATCCCATTTAGCTGTAATCTCATTAGCGATACCAGCTCTTTCTTGAGTTTTTACATCATACTCAAAATAATCTAATCTTTGATCTAGCGAGCAATCTCTTCCAATAATACTAAAATTTAACATTGAACCTCTGTCTTCGATGTGGTTTCCAGCTCTTAATGGATACTTACTTCTATCTATCTCCTCTTTTAGAAAAGATAATAAATCTTCTGATGGTTTAAATTCATGATTATAGGATAGCTCATTATTTAACCATAATTGATTTCCTCCACATGTAAATACTCCCTCAGAAAGATCAAGAATATATTGTGGTACTTGTTCTTTAATTTTTTCTAGGTCACTTCCACTTACAAGAAAAAAAGTGTGTTCATTTGCCCACTTTGAAAAAAAATTTTCAAAGTCAGGTGTCATCTCTCTTCTTGATGGAGTAAGTGTTCCATCCATATCAAATATGTAAATTTTTTTCATTTTTAATTCCCCTTTTTTAAATACTTTCAAAATATCTTTTAGCCTCTTTTTTAATATGAGGCGATAAATAAATAGCTGATATCATAGTTGGAAAAGCCATTAAAGCAAACATTGCATCTACAATATTAACGGCCAAATCTAACGACAGTATAGAACCAAGAACAAGTGTTATAACATAGAAAATTCTATAATAAACCTTTGAACCTGTACCAAATAAATAAGATGCACATTTACACCCATAGTACGAATAACCAAACATAGTGGATAAAGCAAATGTTGCTACTGAAAAAATTAGAATAAAATCACCAACAACACCAAGATGATTGGCGAAAGATTTTTGTGTTAGAGTAACTCCAGAAAATTCTCCTGTCATCCAGTCACCTGATAATAAAATAACAATTCCTGTAATAGTACAAACAATAAGCGTATCAATCACTGGGCCAATCATTGCTACAAGACCTGACCTAATTGGCTCATTATTCTTTGATGCTCCAATAGCCATCACTTCTGTACCCATTCCAGCTTCGTTTGAAAATGCAGCTCTTCTAAATCCTTGGCTAATCACAACAGCTGTTCCTACAAATCCTCCAGCAACTGAACTGCCATTAAATGCGCTGGTAAAAATTAAATTAAAAATTGATGGTACTAGTGCAATATTTGAAAATACTATAAATAATCCAGCAGAGAGATAAACAAGTACCATAAACGGTACAACTCTAGAAGCTACATCTGCAATACGTTGGAGACCTCCAAAGATAACTACTGATACTATTAATGCGATAACAATCCCTATCGTTAAATCAAGCGGAATTGCTGTAGCGATATTTGGATTTGTTTTAATCAGTTGGTCTGATAATATTTGAGTTAACTGATTTACTTGTAATAAGGATAAACATCCAATAAGCCCAGCAATACTAAACCAATATGATAGAAATTTAAATTTTTTACCCATTCCTTGCTCAATAACATACATGGGTCCACCTTGCAATTCACCGTCAGAATCATGGCCTCTAAACATAATACCAAGAGAGCATGTAAAAAATTTGGTTGCCATACCTACTATAGCGCTAACCCACATCCAAAATAATGCTCCGGGCCCTCCTAAAGATATAGCAACTGCTACACCAGCAATATTACCTATTCCAACTGTACTTGATAGGGCCGTAGATAGTGCCTGGAAGTGTGAAATTTGACCGTCATCATCTGGATCATCATACTTACCTAGAACTATGTGGAAAGCATGCTTAAAGTATCTAAATGGGGTTAATCGTGAATAAAGTAGAAAAAATATACCCCCACCAATAACTAAATTGGCTACTCCAAAGTTTCCCCAAAGGAAATTTGATAAATTTGCAAAAAAATTATTAATTAAATCCATGATTAGGTAAGTTAACAATATAATGAAAAAAATTGACTATTATATTCTTAAGGAATTTTCGATCACATTTCTATTTGTATCTCTATTCTTTACTTTGATATCGCTCATCGTTGATATTTTTGAAAACCTAAACAAGTTTATTGACAACGAAGTAGCAAATGCTATTTTGATTGAATATTATATTGCTGCTATTCCTTCGATGATTAGTGTTACTATCCCCGTGACTTGTCTTGTAGCATCTGTATTTACTTATGGTATGATGGTACAAAAAAAAGAATGGTTAGTACTTAAGTCTTCCGGATTAAGTCTTTATCGATTATCAGTTCCTGTATTATTTTTAGGACTATTACTAAGTATTGGATCATTCTTTTTTGATAATACTGTCGTTATAAAAAATAATAAAATACAAAATGAACTAAAGAAAAATTATTTGCAAAAAAATAAGAGTGCTCGTAAGGATAAATCAGTTTTTGAAAATGTATACTTTCAAAAAAATCAAAGCGAACTCATTGCAATTGATAAATACAATAGTATGAATCAAGTGATAGTAAATTTAAATATCATGGAACTGAATGATGGAAAAATGAGCAAAAGAATTGATGCAAAAAAAGGAATTTGGAATGTAGAAGAATTAAAATGGGAGTTAAGAAATTTTTCTATAAGAGAATTTGACGATACGGGATATGAAACTATCCTTGCAAGATCTGATCAAGATTCTCTATTGAGTTTAAATTTTTCTCCTCAAGATATCACGCAAACAAGTGGTTCATCAGAGGAACGATCTTACAATGATTTGAAGGATCAGATTGCAATATTAAAAAGTAATGGAGTAAATACACTAAAGTGGGAAGTTGATTTACATTACAAGCTTGCATATTCCTTTATTAGTCTGATTGTAGTCTTTTGCGGAATACCTTTATCTGTATTTAGATCTAACACAACATTAGCATTTGGTGGCGGATTAAGTTTGGCAACGATATTTGCTTATGTAATCATCTTAAAATTTGGACAATCTCTTAGTTATGCTGGTGTACTTTCGCCTTTCTTAGGTGTATGGCTATCAAATATAATCTTTATAAGTATTGGGCTCTACTTGATGATTAACGCAAGGAAGTAGGTTAATGAATAAATTTAAAAATCCTTACGCTACAGCACTTGATGGATTAACGTTAAATGATCCTGTATCTGCTTTTTTTGATTTTTGCCGTGAACGAGAAAAAATTCGCCTAGCAAGAGAAGGTGGTGCCCCATTTCCTTGGACAGATGATCCTATTTTTCAACAAGGTCGTTTCCTAAATATCTTTCGGGAAGATGATCGTGGTAGCAAAGCTATTATATCCTTTTCTAAAGACTTAGAAAAAGATTTACCTATGCTGATTCATTCTTTATTTTTTGCTCGCTGGTGTAATAGAGCAGAAACTCTAGATGAACTATCTTCAGATATGTTACTACAACCAGAAAAATTACTTCAAAAACTAAAATCTTTTGAGCCTTGGTGCAATCTTAACGCTTATCCTGTTGAATCAATACATTGGGAAGGAATACAGTATTCACAGTTAGATGCATCTACAACATTATTTGGAAATATTAAAGAGTCGCTAGTTAAAATTATTATAGAAGCTAAGGGAGATGTAATAAAAGCTACTAATGCAATCAATACTCTTTTTAAAATGCAAAATGATTTTCCTATTTTTATGGCTATTATTGATTTGGCTTGGTTTCGCCCAGATATTATTCATCCAACAAGCCATGTTCCAACAGGAATTGGTGCGGTTGCTTATCTAGATCGATTACAAAAATATCTTGGATTAGAAGATCATCAAGAAACATGTAACAAGATGATTGAATTGCAAAAAGAATACTGGCCAGATGCCAAACGAGCATTTCAGCCTATTGATATTGAATATCTATCCTGTGAATGCAGAAAATATTATAGCTATGTTAATGGAACAAAATTATTTGAAGGAAAAAATTTCTTTCAACCCGTCGGGATATGAGTTTTATTCTGCAGGAATGTTGTCAATTGCAGTAATAGTAAACTTTATATCATTACCTTGGATTTCTAATGTAAAATCTTCATTAATCTTTTTTCCTATTACAGCTCGTGCAAAAGGTGACTTATAGGTCACAGCTAAGGGATAAAGATCTAATTCAGATTCAATAGGACCTAACATGTAATAGTCTTCAGCCTTATCTTTGCCCTCTTCAAGGATTGTAACTTTATTACCAAACCCTACATTTTCGTTGTCAATATCGCTATTTCCAATCATCTTAAATGGTGCATGAGACTGCATTAATTGTATCTTATATACTAATAAACTCTGATGCTCCCTAGCAGCATGGTATTCTGCATTTTCCTTAAGATCTCCTTGATCAGCTGCCTCTCTGATCCTTCCTGAAGTCTCTCTCTTCTCTTTATTAAGAGCTTCTATTTTCTTTATTAATATGCGATGAGTATTTCGCAAAATCAAAGTTGCCATATCTACATTCCTATCATTAATCAGATTAAATAAATTCTTTGTGGATATATTCCAAAATTTTTACTGATCATACCTTAAGTAGAGGTAATAGAAAAATCAGAACAATATAATAATTTTTACCACTTAGTAAGTTAGTGGTTAACGCAAGAAAATAGTACGAAAAAAATGGGGTTTTGAAATCTCACCGACCGCCTTTGCAATATTCATCATTTGCAAATGATGACTTGCTCTGTATTCGCTAGGTTCTTCTATGTTATATTTGTTGAAACGCCAATAGGACGTTGCTGCTGCTGCATATCGTACAAACAATTGTAAGCTTTCTTTTTCTATCTGTTCTAGAGGTCTGATTTGCTGATAACCATTCACTAGGGAGCGTGCCTTATCAAGATTAATTGTGATATCATTTATGCAGGTACCCAAGATACCCATACCCAATTCAAAAATCAGGTGATAATGACAGGCATCTTCAAAATCTATAATCGCTTTAAAACCTCCAGGCATACTTGACAATGGGTCAAATAATAGATTATCATAAAATAAATCACCGTGAATCAAACCGCGGGGTAAGTTCTCTGCAATATTCTCTTCTAGGTAGTCAATTTCTTCAGATAGCCAAGATTCATACTTAGTGTCAATATTCAAACCTATAGCCCTTGAAAAAAATTGACGTCCATAAGAATGATTGGTCGGCAAATAATCCGGTGGGGATATCTGATTCAGTTGAGCTGCTTGTCTTCCGACTTCAAATAACATGGTTTCATCCAATTGTTTAATAACCTGGCCTTCAATATAATTTTTGAGTATTACTGGTTTGACTCTATCAGCGGTAGTAAAGGTGGTTAGAATCTCGCTGTTCACCGGCGATATCAGACGATTGCAAGGAATGTTATGAGTTTCAAGTAACAACAACAATTGCCCCATTTTAAACACTTCGTCTATTTTTTTGTCATCACAAACTGTTAACACGTAACTGGCTTGTTCAGTCTTTAATATATAGCTAGAATTACCACTACCACCATCAATTGGTAAAAAATTGATAACTCTCAGATCATAGCTGTCAGCCAATGAGTGGATATCTTGTTCATCTAGTTGTGTATATGTGGCCATAGTTACCTGTTAAGAAAAAATAAGCCTGATTAAGCTCAAAAACTATCCAATTAGATTATGAGTTTGATTGCTTTTTTGGACCTGCATTGAGAATATCAGAGTCTGAAATATCAAATTTTGTAAAATTCTTATTAAACAAATCAGTAAGCATATTACCTGTCTTATAATATTCATCTAAATTATTCCAACCTTGGTCAGGAACTAAGAAGTTATTATCTAGTCCTTCTAAGTTTAAAGGAATATCAACGTTAAAGAATTTATCTTTTACTGAATCGCTAAAATCTAACTTACCATCTGTAATTAAATCGATAATATACTTCGTAAGTTTTAGATCAATTCTTTTGGAACCTGAAGTTGCGCTGGATCCAGACCAACCAGTGTTAACCAAGTATATTGGAGCGTCATGCTTTGCTAATTTTTCTTGTAATAGCTTTGCGTATACGAGTGGACGTAATGTTAAAAATGGTCCACCATAACATGGTGAGAATGCTGCTATAGGATCAATGATTCCTGTTTCAGTTCCTGCCATTTTAGCCGTATATCCACTGATAAAATGATACATTGCTTGACTTGAATCAAGCCTAGCAACTGGTGGCATAATACCATAGGCATCACAAGTTAGGAATATGACTGCATTAGGGTGAGGTCCCGCACTGGGCAGTCCTTTAGAACCTAAAGAGTTTTCAATAAAATGAATTGGATAGCATATTCTTGAATTGTCACTTTTGGTGTTATCATAAAAATCTACTTCTTTTGTTTCTAGATCATAGACAACATTTTCTAAAAGTGTTCCATGTTGAATAGCATTATAAATTTCTGGTTCTTTATTACTATTTAAATTAATTGCTTTTGCATAACAACCACCTTCAAAATTAAAGACTCCATTATCAGACCAACCATGTTCATCATCTCCAATTAATGGTCGATTAGCATTGGTACTTAAAGTAGTCTTTCCAGTACCAGACAATCCAAAAAATAATGTCGATTCACTTAAATCTTTTGAAACATTTGCAGAGCAATGCATTGATAATATATTTTTAAGTGGTAGGTAGTAATGCATTATAGAAAAAATACCTTTTTTCATTTCTCCTGCATATTCTGTTCCACCAATAATTGCAATTTTCTTTTTGAGATTAAATACAATAAAATTTTCTGAGTTTAATCCATATTTTTTCCAATTCTTCTCTTTAACGTCGTAAGCATTGATAATAGTAAAATCGGGAGAGAAGTTTTCTAGCTCTTCTTTTTTAGGTCTAATGAACATATTGTTTACGAATAAAGATTGCCATGCTTTTTTTGTTACCATTCTTACATTAAGACTATTGTCTTTATCATCTCCAGCAAATCCATCAAACACATAGAAGTCATTATCTAATTCATTATATGTTGTTGTTACTTTTTTTAATAAATAATTAAAATTTTCTTCTGAAATTTTTTGATTTATATTACCCCACCAAATATTTTTAGATGAACCCTCTTCGTCTACAATAAACTTATCATTGGGAATTCTTCCAGAAAATTCACCAGTATCTACCATTAATGCACCATTTAGACCAATAACACCTTCTTTCAAAGCAAGGGAATCCTCAATAAGATGATCAGCGCTAGAATTACGTTTATAATTACTATTATTAATATTTAAATAATCTAGATTCATTTTTCTCCTCTTGGATGAGATTTTTTCATTGTCTCTTGAAGTTTTGTAAGAGTTACATGCGTATAAATTTGAGTAGATTTTATACTCTCATGGCCTAAAAGAGATTTGATAGTTTCGATACCTACTCCTTCATTTAAAAGGTGCGTAGCAAAAGAATGTCTCAATGCATGTGGCCCATATGAATTCAGAGTTAATGTTTTTAAATGTTTCATTACTAAATATTGAATATTATTTCTTGATAGATTTTTGTTTTTTTCATCGACGAACAAATTATTATTGAAGTTTGTCTTTATCAAAGGATATTTTTTAAAAATTGTTAAATATTTGATAAGTAAGTCTTTGGTGTCACTATCAAAATTTGTTAATCTTACTTTATTGCCCTTACCTACTACTCTAATTCTTTTCTTAGAAAAATCTACATCCTTTAATTGGATAGATTTAAGCTCTTCCAATCTTAATCCTGATGTAAAAAACAGCATAATAATAGACTGATCTCTTAGTTTGATAATCTCCGATAATTTTTTATCATTATTAATCTTATCTAATACTGTATAAATTTGTTTTATTGATAAAAAAGTTGGGATTGATTTCTTATATTTTGGAAAAGGATAAGACTTAATTTCATTTAATACAACATCATCAATGGCACCTTGAGCATGTAAGAATTTATAAAAAGTTCTAAGGGCTGATAACATTCTAGAAAAAGATCTTGGACCAATAGAGCTATTTAGACTAGCGTGAAAATCAAAAATTAAATCTTTATTAATCTTATAATATTGAATCTTGTTTTTACTAATAAAACTTGAATATTGATTAAGATCAGAGTTATAAAATTCAATAGTTCTATTTGAATATCCTCTTTCGAGCTCTAAGAATAATAAAAATTCTTTTTTATGATCTTCAAATTTCATCGTTTAAAATTGCATTGTATATAGTATCAAAATTCTTATTTGGTTCTGCAGAAAATTTTACTTTCTCTAACGTTGAAGGGTGTTCAAACTCTATGGAAAGTGCATGCAAGCAATGACCCTCAACTAATGAGAAGTAACCATCTAATTTGGCCTTAGTATCTTTCATAAACTCTTTAGATTTCTTAATTCCTCCGCCATACAGCTCATCTCCAAAAATAGGAAATCCAAATTCTTTACAATGTACTCTAATTTGATGAGTTCTTCCTGTCTTTGGAAAAAAGCGCACTGCAGATAAATATTCTCCAGATTTGATTAATTCAAAATGTGACAATGCTTTTTTTCCGACATCCGATGATTCAAATTGGATAGGATTTCTTTTGTTACGATTTAAAATATTATCAATTACTCCGGACTCCTCTTTCCACTCACTCCATGTTAATGCTATATACTCTTTTTGGATGATTCTAGATTTAAATTGATCAGCAATCTTCCAATGAGAGTAATCATTGAGAGGAATAATCATTATGCCGGTTGTATCTTTATCTAACCTATGGACAATACCAGGCCTTGATGGGTCTATTGCATCTCCTAATTCTTTTTCAAAGTGATGTAAAAGAATATTGACTAATGTCTTATCATGATTTCCTGGAGCTGGATGCACTATCACACCTCTAGGCTTATTAATGATAGCAAAATCTTTGTCTTGATATAAAATATCTAATGGATGGTCCCATTTTTTTAAGGAAACTTTCTTTTCATCTACCTTATTTGCAAGATCAATATCTATTTTATCACCATAGCTTAATCTAAAATTCTTTTTAACTGTTTTTTGATTCACCAGAACTGATCCATTAGAAATCATTTTTTGGATATTAGTTCTTGAAAATTGAACTAATCTTTTAGATAAAAAACTATCGAGCCTTTTTAGCTCATCGGATGAAGAGACAGATATTTTCATAATATATTTACTTCTTAATGATTATAGAACTATACAACAAGAATAACAATCCTATTGTTACAGAAGAATCCGCAATATTAAAAATATACCAATGAGCTCCATTAATATGAAAATCTATAAAATCGACTACATAACCACGGAATATTCTATCTAAAATATTTCCGATAGCTCCACCTATAATAAGCAATAAAGCAATCTGTGATATATTATCTTCAAACTCTTTATTCTTGAGAAGAGAAATTAAATAAAAGGTGATTAATATTGGAAATATAATAAAGAAGATTTTACCACCTGGAAAATTAATTCCGAATGCAATTCCTTCATTTCTTATGTATGTAAAATCTAACAAAGAAGGGATTACTGTAAATGAATCATATAGATTCATTTTAGCATGAACTAATATTTTAGATAATTGATCAAGTAAGATGATAAAAAAAGGTAAAAAAAAATTCATACTAAATTTAATTTCTTTTTCTGCTTACAGAAAACACCTTTTGTTGCATTTGGAACCTCTAACAATCTTTCTTTTTCAATCAAAGGACTGCTAGGACATTCACATTTTCTAGGCTCAGTTTGATACACTTGACATATACCATATGTACCATCTTTAATTCTTTGTAATGCTTTTTTTAAATTAACAATATAGTCTGATTCGCGTGACATCAATAAAAAGCTTTTTTCTACTTCATGTGCTTCAGTTCCTTCATTGTGATCTTCCGTATTATTTTCTAAAAAAATGGAGCTCTTATTAGATGAGGTAGAACGAGTAGCATGAATATTATCACTAATATCGCCCATTTTCTCATTTATATTTTTTTCAAATATTTGTAGCTCTGATTTCGAATATTTTGTTTTAGCCAATTGATTTCCTCTTTATAATTTTTTCTTAATAAATATGTTAAATTTTTCTGATTTATACTTAAAGACAGAATTATAGTCAGAATTATCCAAACTATCCACTATATCTGTACATAAAATTTCATTCATCAAATATTCTCTATGTGTATCTATAGCACTATTTATGTAGTTAGAAAAAGTTCCTGATAATACGATTCTATCATCTACATTAAAATCTGCCTCTTTTCGCATAACCTGCACATGTCTTATTAGCTCCCTGATTAGTCCTTCAGCTGCTAAACTCTCATCAATTTCAGTACTGATAGACACCATAACATCATTTGAAAAAAATGCCTCTTCTTTTTCATGTCCTTGAATTTGGATAAGAATATCTTCTTTTATAATATCAAATTTTCCTGAAGATATTTGCTCGTTATTTAAATACTTATCCATTACATCATATTGATCAAGAGTTGCGATGTATTTAATTACTGTTTGCATTTCTTCGCCAAACTTAGAAGATAGAATCTTAAAATTTGGCTTTATAGAAAAAGAACCCATATCCTTCAAACTTGTTGTGATTGATATTGTCTTAATATTTAATTCATCTAAAATAAGCTGTTTTTGATCTAAAATAAATTTGGTCAGTATTGGATCATTTTCATATATTTTTAAATCTGAAAGTGGTTGTCTCACTTTAATATTAGCTTTCTTTCTTGTAGCCCTACCAGATTCAATAACTTTTTTAAGTGTTTCAACTTTTTTTAGTAAATCCATATCAATTTTATCATCGTTATGCTTTGCATAAGAAGACAAATGAATACTATCATGATTTTCATGTGGATCATCTTGTGAAATATTAAGATACATACGCTCTGTAATAAATGGCAGAATTGGCGAGAGGAGCTTGATAAGCGACAACAAAACATCATAGAGTGTTTGATATGCCACAAATTTATCAGTATCATTTTCGCTCTTCCAAAATCTTCGTCTATTTCTTCTAATATACCAATTAGATAAGTCGTCAATAAATAATTCAATTTTCTTTAGAAGCTTATCTGCTTCAAATTTATCATAATGTGCAGTAGAGTCTTTTATTAATAAATTAGCTTTTGAAACAATCCATTTATCTAGAAGTGTTAAATCTTTTTCATCTATATTTTTTGAGTGCGGTTTAAAATTATCTAAGCTTGCATAAGTACAAAAGAAAGAATAGATATTCCAAAAACTAATTAATCGTTTTCTTACTTCGTCAGCTTTATCGTATCCAAATAATAAGTTATTTTCTACATTTTGTCGTGCATACATCCACCTCATTACATCAACACCCATTTTTTCAGCAGCATCATCAAACCAAATAGCATTTCCTGATGACTTATGCATTTCTTTGCCGTCTTCATCTTTTACCAATGCATGACCAAGTAAGGTTTTAAATGGAGCTTCATCCTCAAGAAAAGATGACATAGCTAATAGAGAATAAAACCAATTTCTAAACTGACCAGGAAAACACTCTGTAATAAAATCAGCTGGGAACCATTCATTCCAATATTCTTTATCTTCAAAATACTTTAATGTAGAGAAAGGAACAATTCCTGCATCAAGCCATGGATTGCCAACATCAGGAATTCTTGTACCGATTAATCCTGTTTCAGGATGTTTGATTTTTACATGGTCAACCCAAGGTCTGTGAGGACTGTTACCATCAAATTTTTCCCAACCTTCAACAGATAATTCTTTTAATTCTTCTCTTGATCCTACAACATAAAAACTTCCATCTTCAAAAGTCCAAATTGGCAGAGCTAATCCCCAAAAACGTTTTTTTGATATCATCCAATCGCCCATGTTATCTAGCCAATTATGCTCTCTATCTTCTCCCCATTCTGGAATCCAATCGATATCACCGACAACATTTTTGATTCTATCTCTCCAATCCATATTTATATACCATTCATCTACTTGCTTGAATACAAGCTCATCGCCTGATCGCCAACAATGGGGGTATATATGAGGATAATCTTCTGCATATAACAACAGGTTTCTATCTTTCAAATCTTGTATAATTTTTTTAGCAGTATCCGGATCTGTAACATTTAACCCTGACATAAAATCAAATCCATCAAGAAAGTTTGCTTGGTTATCGATAGGTGATATTTCTACAAAACCTTCTTTTTTGCAAATTTTATTATCTATAGATCCGCAACCGCCTGCCATATGAACAATTCCAGTCCCTTCTCCTTCTACTACCATATCATTACCTTCGGAGTCTTTCCCTCCATCGATTACAACATGACATTGTATAGGCGTCAATTCATCATCTTTTTTATCTTCGCCGATATTTGGATACCCTCCAGCAGTTTGTTGTGGTTCTAGATGGTCATATGGACCTTCATAGATCCAACCAATCATATCTTCACCTTTAACAACTTCAAGAATTTTATATCCGCCTCTTTCTTTAAATATCTGATCTAAGGTTTTTAGCTTTGGTACGCCATCAATCCAATTCTTTTTTTCTGCAAACTCTTTGCTTAATCGTTGAAATTTTAAATTATTTTCAGCGACATAATAAATGGATTCATCTACTAATTGAATTTTTGCATAATTTATTTTTTTATTTACAGCGACAGCAATATTTGATGAAAGAGTCCACGGAGTTGTAGTCCAGATCAATATATTTTCATTCTTTTTATCTTTTAAAGAAAATTTAACAAATACACCTTTATGAACTGTTAGTTTACGCCCCTCAATAATCTCCATTTGAGAATAAGAAGTACCTGATCTTCCAGACCATGGGACAACATCTGTACCTTTATAAATTTTTTCTTCATTAAATAATTTTTTTAAAAAAGCCCATATAGCATAATTATTTTCATCAGACATCGTATAGTATGAATTTTCCCAATCCATCCAATAGCCTAGTCTCTTCGATTGATCAGTTTGAACGTCCGAATATTTTGTAACACGCTCTTTGCAAAGCTTAACAAACTTTTCTATTCCAAGCTCTTCAACCTCTTTTTTTGATTTAATACCAAGCTCTTTTTCTACTTCAATTTCAACCCATAGTCCTTGGCAATCAAAACCATTTTGATATCGAAGTTGATACCCATTCATGGACTTATACCTCTGATAAAGATCTTTTAATGTTCTACCCCAAGCATGATGAACGCCCATTGGATTATTAGCTGTAATAGGGCCGTCTAGAAAGCTCCATTTTTCACCATCAGAATTTTGAGTTACTAATTTTTGAAAAGTTTTATTTTTTTCCCAGAAATCGAGGATTTCATGCTCATTAGATATAAAGTCTATTTTTGGATTTTCTTTTCTTATACTCATGATGAATTAACTATGAACTTATAAGAAATGTTGAATTATTGCAATTTGATTAGAATTTATCTTATAAGTGTTAAAAATCTAGATGCGTTACCGCGCTTAACTAAGAAGAGAATCTTTTTATCTTCTTCATATTTAGACATTTCATCTTTAAACATTTTTAGACTAGATATTCTCTGTCTACCTATACGAGTAATTAAATCTCCTTCTTCCATACCTGATTTTTCTGCAATACCACCCTCTTCAATATCTACTACAATTACCCCTTGAATATCGGAGTTCATAGACCGCTGAATATCGTATTGATTAATTAAATCATCAGTAATATCAAGGACTGACAATCCAAATTCACCGTAAGAATTTTTAGGATTGCTTGCCATTTCAACTCCAGATCTCTCTTCGAGCATAACATCGATATCTTGAACTTTACCTTCTCGTGAAATTGTTAAAGTTATTTTTTCACCTGGACTAGTACTAGATACTAGATTTTTTAATGCAGCGCCATTAGTGATTTCTTGTCCTTCAAATTTAGTAATAACATCTCCTGATTCTAAGCCAGATTTATCAGCAGGGCTTCCTTCTACAATATCACTAACAATAGTACCTTTTCTAGATTTAAGATCCATAGTTTCATAAAGATCTTCACTTATATCTTGCATATAGATACCTAAAAAAGAACGTACTACATAGCCTTTAGAAATTAAGTCCCTCATTACTTTTGTAACTATACTTGATGGAATTGCAAACCCTATTCCAGCATTAGATCTTCCACTTCCTGAAGCAATTGCTGCATTGATTCCAATAAGCTCACCGTTCATATTCAACAATGCTCCTCCGCTATTTCCTGGATTAATAGCCGCATCTGTTTGAATAAAGTTTTGATATGTATCGCTACCTCTCATCACATTATTTCTACCTATAGCACTAATAATTCCTGCGGTAACAGTATGACTCAAATTTGCTGAAAAAGGACTTCCAATAGCTAGTACCCACTCTCCAACTCTTATAATCTCGGAATCGCCGATTGGAACTGCTTTAATGTTATCTGCTTGAATTTGTAAGATAGCTAAGTCAGTACCTCGATCTAAACCTATCACAGTAGCTTCAAAAACTCTTTTATCCATTAACTCTACCATAATTTGATCAACAGGCTTTTCATTTCTTTCATCAAAAATAACATGGTGATTAGTAACAATATATGCATTGTCTTCATCCACAATAACACCCGAACCCAATGACTTGCTTTCAAACTCTTCTGGCATAGATCTTCCAAAATATCTATACATACTTTGCATATCTTCACCCGCAGTTACTGTATTTGTCGTAGTAATTGTAACAACTGATTCATTTACATTTTCAGCGATATCAGCAAATGAATTGCTGAACTGCTTAAACATAGATCCTTGAGAAAATAAGGATGATGATGCAATTAATATTATTAGTATTCTTTTCATGTTCTTTTTATTTAAATGGCAACATGCATAATAAGTTCCACACTTAGTTTAACCCTTCCTGTAAGAATCTTTTAAATTCGTCGACATCTCTTGTCATGCCAGGAAACTCTCCAATGACTAAATCATTTTTATCTAAAATAACATAATAAGGTAATGCCGCTGTTTTGAATCGATTAATTTGATAATTTCTTTTTTGAAGATAATCATCTCCAGAATCAGTATATAAACTGACTAAAACAAAATTTGACATTATATCTTCTACTGATTTCTTTGCAAAAACATTTGTTTCCATCCAACGACAATTAGTACATGTTACTCCAGTAAAATCTATAAATATTTTTTTGTTCTCTTGATTGGCTAGAATAAAAGCATCATCTAGAGAATGTACCCAATTCAAATTTGATTTAACTTTTTTTGGTGGAAGGTACGATTCAATAGTTCCATTAATATTATATCCAAAATTTCCTGATAATAAGTAAGATCCTAATATCAAAAAACTTATAGAGACTAGTATTCTTTGATAAGAAACTACTATTGTAGAATCATGTTTAAATCGAATAATTCCTACAATATATAAAGCACATAAAGCCATAATAATTGCCCAACAATAAAGTACAATCTCGTAAGTAAATATATCCCATTGCCATACTAAATCTGTATTACTAATAAATTTAAAAGCTGCTGCTATTTCTAGAAATCCCATAATTACTTTTATGGAGTTTAACCAACCGCCCGATTGAGGTAATTTTTTCAAATAATGTGGAAAAAGAGCTAGGAAGAAGAAAGGTGATGCAAAAGCCAAACTAAATACTAGCATACCAATGATAGGCCAAAACCAATCACCTTGTGAGGCAGCAACTAAAATTGTACCCATAAATGCCACCGTACATGTAAAAGAAGTAAGAGTAAAAGTTAAAGCCATAAATAATATACCTGCATATCCTTCAGAGTTTTCTCTCTCCAATGAGAAGCGTTTTAATGATTGAGGAATCTCAATTTCATAAAAACCAAACAGTGAAAAAGCAAAGTAGATGAATAAAAAGGCAATGAATAAATTTACATAAGGATTAGCAGCAAGTTGTGTTGCTCCTGAAGCACCAAGAAAAATAGCTAATAACATTCCCAATAATGTAAATGTCATAACAATACCAAACATATAAACTGAAGCATCTTTAACAGGCGAAGTATTTTTGTCTTCACCTCTTTTCAAGAAAAAAGAAATTGTAATGGGTATCATTGGGAAAACACAAGGTGTTAATAGTGCAGCAAATCCCATAATTAGTGAAATAAAAAGAAATCCTCCGATATCAGAATCATCAAGCGCTAAACGACTAAATACAGAGTCTTTTGAAAAAACAAAATTATCTACCGTAAACTGTTCTCTGATATTTCCACTCTCTAATACAAACTCAACGGTTTCAGTATACTCATTAGGTGGATAACATAGATTTCCTGTACAAACTTGATATTGGATTGTTACATCAAACGAATATGTACCATTAGGTAAATTTTTATCTAAAACAATAGGCACTCTAAATAAAGGATTACCTTCATGGTACTTGGTAATATTGTCAAAACCTTCATCGTATGCTACAATAGGATCTGGCTCTATAATTTTACCTGTCTTAACAATTTGATCTGATACAACATTAATAACAGTTGGCTCTGGACCTTCAGGTACATCATAAATTGCATAGATATGCCATTCATCTTCAATATTTGATTGAACCTCCAAGACAACTACTTCGCCTTGGTTTGTATTATTTATATTGAACTTAAATTCAGCAGGATCGCTAAACTGGCCGAATAAAATAGAAAAATATGCTAATATTAGAATTATTTTTTTCATTAATGCGCTAACAAGATAGTCTTTTCTTTAGCTTGCTCCAAAATGTTTCTTTAGAAGTTTTGATAGTCTCTTCTATCATAGAATCTAACTGAATTAATAATTTTTCTATTTCAGATTCTGATGCATTATATCCATTTTCAATAAATTCTTTAGTCTTATCAAAAGCAGACCAATGTAGATCTTCATGTTTTGGACTGATAACAAAGTCAGACTGTTTTAGTAAGTAAGAATTCAAATGTAGGGTAGATATATCTCTAGATCGATCAGTAATTTCGAAAATATTACCAGGTGAGTTATTTGTGCTAAATCCTTTGCTAATATTTACTGCAATAATAAAATCACATTCACCTACCAATGGAGGTACAGGTGTCGGAAAAACAATTCCACCATCAAGAAGCATTCTATTGTCTATATATGTTGGTTCTACAAATCCAGGAATGGATGAACTCTTTACGACCGCATCAACAACACTACCAGATTTATAAAGTATTGGTGCTCCCGAAATCAAATCTGTAGCAGTAACAATTAAAGGTATTTTTAAATCATTGAACTGTCTATGTGCAAATAGGTTATTTGCAGCCTTTGCTAATCTTTCATTTTTTATAAGCGACTTTCTAGTTGAGCTTACCATTAATATATATTGATTTTTTATCTGCTTAAATACTTGAGAAAAAACTGAATCATCTTTTTGATTATTAGGTATATATCTAAATCCTAAATCTTTAAAATCTTCACCATTAACATGTGCGGTATATTTTTCTTCTACAGTATCAGCATTAGCATGAGATGCGTACATAGCACCAATCATTGATCCGGCACTAGTACCAGATATAATATCAGGTATAATACCTCTACGCTCAAGAGACTTTAAGACTCCTATATGACATGCGCCTCTTGCTCCACCACCACCAAGGGCTAAACCGATTTTTAAATTCTTATACATTTATTCTCTCTAAGCTGTATCGGAAGCAACTACATTGCTTCCAGGTTTAATTGCTGGAATATCTTTGACGTGGTCTGGGATATTATTTTTGTCAAATATTTTTGCAGATTGCTTAGTAATTGCAAAAAAATTATCATGTAAATGAACAGGTGTAATACTCCTATCAACAATGATACCAATACCTACAATATCGCCTTTATGTCGATTGATTAGCTTTGATACTTCTTTAATAGAGCCCCCCGTACTAAGTACATCTTCAATAATAAGAATTTTTTCACCAGGCTTTATTTCGAAACCTCTTCTAAGTTGCATCTCACCATCAACTCGTTCTGAAAATATTGTTCTTTTATTTAACTGTCTTCCAACCTCTGTACCTAACACAATACCTCCAATTGCAGGAGAAATCACCTTATCAATTGAAAGATCTGAAAAGTGAGATGATAAAATATCTGCAAATAATGATAGATATTTAGGATATTGTAGTACTTTAGCGCACTGGAAATAAGCATCACTATGCATGCCAGATGACAATACAAAATGTCCATACATTAGTGCTTCAGTTTCTTCAAAAATCTTTATGTAGTCTTTATCGTTCAAAGTGCAACCTCATTTGATTTGCAAAATTGTGTGCAGCATCATGAATACCTTTAGAGTCATTATCTCCTGGAAAAATTATAGATCTAGATACGTTAATCAAGGTTGATTCTGCATAATTATTATTAATCTTAATAACATCTTCAAGGCTACCACCTTGTGCGCCAATACCAGGAATAAGAAAAGGTAAATTATTTGTACTTCTTACTTCACTCATTGCTTTACTATTGGTAGCTCCAACAACTAAGCCAATATTGTCATGCTTATTCATATTTTTTGATAATTCAATTACTTTATCAAAAATGCTTTCCTGAATATAGTTAGCAGATGCGTTTGAAGTCCTACAAAGGACATAAACTCCTTTATCTTCACGAGAACAAAATGGCTCAATAGCCTCTTCTCCCATATATGGATTTACGGTTATAGCATCACAATTAAAATGGTTAAAGAATGCATTTGCATAATGATTTGCTGTGTTCCCAATATCGCCTCTTTTAGCATCAGCAATAATAATGTGGTCACTTCCAATCTCTTTGACTAATTCTTCAAGCCATAAAAATCCTTGAGATCCCCATTCTTCAAAAAATGCAAGATTTGGCTTATATGCAGCTGCTACATCTTTTGTAGCTGACACAATCTTAAAAGAATAATCTTTAAGTTCTTCGATTGTGACATCAGAGTGAAAATATTTTTTATCAATATCAATTCCGACACATAGGTTAGAATTTTTTGCTTTTATTGTATTGTGTAGTTTTTCTTTAAAAGATATCATGGGGGAAATTTAACCTAATTAACATTATCAAACAAATGCCTTCATACTAGATTGAAAAATTTTTAATATCCATCATAATGAATAGCTCTGAACATTCCTCTAAAACAAAAATCATTGCATCTACAAATGTTTTTCAAATTGAAAAAGTTGAAAAAGTTGGTAGAGAAGACTATCCTCAGCTCATAGAAATATCCTTACATCTAGCTAAGGAATATGGAAGACAAGCTGTCTTAACAAAAGATACAATTCAAAAATATTTTAATACTGAAAAGTCTTTACCATTTATTGCAAGATATCAGAATGAAATTATTGGCTATATCATTGGAATTCCATTAGAAGAGTTACGCCAAGAATCGTGGGCAGTAAACGATGAAAATTTTGGCAAGTATAACACCTTATATACCTATGCTTTTGTAATCATGGAAAAATATAAGTCTAATGGCTACGCAAGAATGCTAAAACGAGTATATCTTAGTTGGGCTCAAAAAAGATCTAATATCAAATATGTTACTGGCCATGTAGTAACAGGTACATCAAATATAGCTGATAAAAATATGACTATAATTAGTCGTATAGATAATTGGCAAGGTACTAAAAAATCTTTTGAATACTATAGACGGTCATTTGACATTAAAGATAATGTTGAGTCTATTAATAGCCCGCCTTTAGAAATTACTATTTAGATTTAGCTGTTAAGTAACTTATCAGAACTAAAGCGCTTGTTGAAATTGTTATTGCAGGAATAACAGCTTCATCTAAGCTCCAAGCATTTCCAAAATAAACCGTTGCTATAACTCCAGATAAAATGGATGCTATTGCACCATACTTCGTTGCCTTATCCCAAAAGAATGCTGCTAATAATGTAGGGGTAATTGCTGTACCATAAATTGTAAATGCATAAAGTGCTTTTTCAAAGATAGTTGTATCTGCAGCAAACATTCTTGAAACCCAATATGAGAAAAATCCTAATAATAATACTAGTATTCTGCTAAGCGTTACAATTGTCTTATCAGAATATTGCTTATTAGAATATCTTAAATAAATATCATTGATTAGAATTGTTGTCGGAACAAGTAAAAATGAATCTGCTGTAGAAATGATAATACCTATGATAGTAGCTAGCATTACAGCCCCAACGAATGGTGGTAAGAAATTATAAGCTGCATAAATTAATACATGTGATTCCTTTGCGATATCAGTAATCATACTTGAACTGATCCAAGCATTTGCTATGATAAGAGACTCTAGTAAAACAACTGCAAAAAATAATAGATAAGTTGCTTTTTTTGCAGACGCAACTGAATCGCTAGCAAAAAATCTTTGATACATATTTGCATCACCAAGAATTAATAAAAAAGACGGTAAAGTAAAATTGATTACATCTGTAAATGAAAGAACGCCAAATATTGACATGTTATTAGGCATACCTTTATTTGCAAAGCTAGTGGTCATGCCATCAAATCCTCCCGCTTGAAAAAATAGAATTGGTAACGCAATGATAAAACAAGTCACCATGAGAATACCATTTGCAACGTCTGTATATGCAACACTCAATAAGCCAGCTAAAACTGTATATGCAACAATGAACAAGGCTGCTATTATCGTTGCTTGGTCTAAAGTCAGTCCTGCCCCTAAATTATCATGAAATATAGTATAGATTACTGCACCGCCAGCATTAAACTGGTAACTAACAATTACTAGGTAAGCAGTAAGTAGTGCAATAACAGATAGAATCATTGCTGTGTCTCCAAATCTGGATCCAATAATTTCTGGTACAGTTAATTTACCAGAAGCTCTTGCTTTGCCTGCTATTTTTGTTAGCGCTAGAACACCAAGCATTCCACCAATAGGGAGTAGAAATCCAGCTGCACCTATCTCGAACGCTTTCCCTGCATTACCTAAAACAGATCCTGTGCCCATCCAAGTTGCTGCCATTGTTCCAACTAAAATCCACGGTGGAAGAGACCTTCCAGCTACTGCAAAGTCTTCTTGGTTTTTAATAGAATCTGATTTGCTAATACCAATTAAAAGTAAGCCAATTAGATAAATTCCTATAATTACATAATAAATCATTGAAATAACTTAAACATAATCCATATATTTGTTTCTAATTAATGCAATTACATTGGAAAATAATTATTGGACTAGTCTTAGGGACCATCTATGGAATAGCTAGCGCTATTAATGGCTGGTCAGATTTTACGTCAGATTTTATATCTCCATTTGGAACAATTTTTTTAAATCTTCTGAAACTTATAGCTGTACCATTAGTCGTATCTTCTCTTATAACGGGAGTTGCCTCTCTATCAGATACCAGAAAACTTTCTCGAATTGGATGGAAAACAATTGCTTTATATATCAGCACTACTGCTGTAGCCGTCAGTATAGGATTAATTTTAGTTAATGTTCTTGAACCTGGATCTTATATACCAGAAAGCTATCAAGAAAGTTTAAGTAGTGAGTATATTGACAAGGCTACTAACAAACAAGAATTAGCAAATTCTATTCAAGATAACAGAGGACCTCTACAACCTTTAGTAGATATGGTTCCAAGCAATATATTTTCAGCTGCATCCAATAATAGTAATATGCTTCAAATAGTTTTCATATCCATTATATTTGGAATTGCATTAATCGGTATTGATCGAAAGTTTTCTCAACCTGTGTTAGCATTTCTAGAGGGTATAAATCAAATGATTATAAAACTAGTAGAAATGATAATGTATTTTGCCCCATATGGAGTATTTGCATTAATAGCCAAAACCATTAGCTCTGTATCTGGAGATATCTCCCAAATCGGAAGTATCCTATCTGCTTTATTATTTTATATGGGAGTTGTAATCTTAGGATTATTTGTCCATATGGGTATTACATATATCACGATACTAAAAGTATTTACTAATATGGATTTAAAACATTTTTTCAAATCTATGGCTCCAGTACAATTGCTGGCATTCTCGACGAGTTCAAGTGGAGCTACCCTACCGGTTACTATGAAACGTTGTGAAAAAGATTTAGGTGTATCAGAAGAAATATCATCATTCGTTCTACCTTTAGGAGCAACAATTAATATGGATGGTACTGCACTATACCAAGGAGTTGCAGCTGTATTTATAGCGCAGGCAATTGGTATGGATCTTACTTTTGCTAATCAATTTACTATAGTCGCAACTGCTGTTCTAGCATCTATTGGAACTGCTGCTGTACCTGGTGCAGGAATCATCATGTTAGTAATTATACTGGAATCTATTAACGTTCCTAGTGAAGGAATTGCCTTAATATTGGGTGTAGATAGAATTTTGGATATGATTCGTACTGCAACGAATGTAACTGGTGATGCTACTATTGCGTGTGCAATGGATTCTCTAGAGAATTAGACCACTCCTTATGTTTATCTATAATAATATCTTTAATATTCGATAATTGTAGAGCTCTAGTTGCAGATACCATAATTGCTTCAGGAAATGATTTTCTCAAATAAGTTATTCTGTCTTGATCTACTATATCAATCTTATTAAAGATATACTGACAATCAATCTCGTTAGCTCCAATTTCTTTTAATACACTTTCTATTGTAGCAATTTCATTATGTAGATCTTTAGAGTTTGCATCTAAAACAATTAACAACAGATTAGAATCAACAACCTCTTGTAAGGTTGATTTAAAACTCGCAATAAGATTATTTGGTAGGTTTCTGATAAATCCAACAGTGTCACTTATCAATACATAATTGGAATTACCGATAAATAGACGCCTTACCGTTGTATCTAATGTAGCAAATAATTGATTTTTAATTAGTACATCACTTTTAGTAATTGCTTTCATAAGAGAAGATTTTCCAACGTTAGTATAACCAACAAATGATGTTCTAAAAAAAGATTGTCTTCTTTTACTCTGTACTCTTCTTTCCGAATCAATACTCTTTAATTTCTTCTGAAGGTTTGATATTCTTTTTCTAAGCATTCGTCTATCAACCTCAATCTGAGTTTCTCCCGCACCAGCCCTTGTTCCAAAACCACCCATTTGTCGCTCAAGATGTGTCCACATTCTAGTCAAGCGAGGTAATTGGTACTGAAGTCTAGCTAACTCTACTTGAGTTTTAGATTCTTTCGATTTTGCATTTTTAAAAAAAATTTCAAGAATAACTCCACTTCTATCCATGAACTTCATTTTTTCTTCTAATTTTTGAAAGTTCTTTGTCTGCGCAGGGCTTAAATCTTCGTCAAATACTATATAATTCGCTTTTAATAATTTTGCTTGCTCTACAATCTGTTTTGCTTTTCCAGATCCAACAAAATATGCCGGATTAATACTATTCAATTTTTGCTCAATAACACCACAAACTTTTAATCCTAATGTATTTATTAGCAAAGATATTTCTTCTATACTATAGTTATAATTCTTATCGCTTTTCCATATTCGAGGCGCTACTACTAATACTTTTTCTGTTTTAAGATTCATCGGTAAGCAATCTCTGGAAAAGTACTCTATTAAATATATCTTTTAATACAAGATTAAATGAATTATTAGACCAATCAGAATCTATTTTTGTTGTTAAAAAAAATATCTTTCCTCCTAAAACTTCTTTTTCTAATAATAATGGGTCATTTGTAGAAATCATAATTTTAGAAAATTCTTCCTGACTATCTTTAAGCTCAAAATATCTATACAACTCAGAATTATTAATTAAATCTTTGGAATGAAATGAATACTTTTTTAGAAATCCTTGATCTATCATTGAGAAAAATTGATTTTTTGATGACCCTCGAATAGCTTTGACTTTTGGATAGCCCAAGCTATAAAATAATTTATTATTTTCTATTATATTCTGATTCATCAGAACAAAAATAGAGCCTTCATTTAAAAGAAAATTTTGTAATTGTACTATCATTTTTTCAGACAATATATCTAAATCATCAATGATAATCACTTCTGTGTTAGCAAAATCATATTTTTTAAACTTGTCATAAATGATATTTTTGTTATTTATAATCTTGCTGTCTTTAAATAGACTATTAAAATATTTATTATTTCCCTTATTTGTAAATGTAAGTACTTCTATATCTCTCAATGCAGGAATAGTATGATCTTGATTAGAGAGAATGATATCATTGTGAATAAAGGAAACATTAATATCTATACCATCTGGATTCAAAGGAATATATCCACTTAATATTTGAATAGAAGAATCGATATCTGTAATTATAATAGAGTCATATAGGCTGTCATCAATTTTAATAGACATATCTAAATTATCTATACCAGTCATATCAAATGCTAATTCATAATACAATGAATCAGAATCCATTACGTCTATATCATTAAATTCTAAACTATAATCAAAAGAAGGTTCTTTAATATTCACTAATTTTTCTTCTTGATAAGTAGATTTTGAACAAGAATATAGAGTAAGTCCTGTGAATAGAGTCATTAAAGTAACAATGGATAATAATTTTTTGTTTATAAGATTTGTCATTTGCTAATAATCAAATTTATAGAGCTATCTTGAGATACCTTAGTACCTTCTTTTGGATTTTGATTTAATACAGTATTTGGTAAAAATTTATCCTGATTTATAAATTGAATTGATCCCTCTTTAAGTCCAAGTTCATTTATTTTTTTTATAGCCTCACTATAGAAAATTCCCTGCAAGTCAGGTACAGCAATAAAATCATTAGGCGCCAAACCCGTACTGACTTCAACTCTTACACCAAATCCCTTTCTAATGCTATCTAAGGGTGCAGGACTTTGCCAAGATACAATTCCTTTAGGATAATTTGGGCTATAAGAATAGTATACAGAATCTATACTTATTCCAATTTGATCTAATTCTATTTCAGATGACCTCAAAGTTTTACCTAATAATTCAGGAACTACTATTTTTTGATTTAACTGAGTAATTTTGATTTTAATAGCTCTACCTATTTTTACTTCTTTTCCTGCAGCAGGAAATTGCTCTAATATAATTCCTGGATTGATATCGTTTGTAAATATTGTGTCTGCAACAACTACTTGAATACCCTCAGACTTAGTAATAGACTCTGCTTCTATTACATTTAAACCTTCAAGATTTGGTATGGCTATCATACTTCTTTGATTAATATATGTAGGCATCAATAAATAATTAATAAATAGAACAAAAAATATTCCAGTACTTAAAAAAATCAATATATGCTTAAAAAATTTCACTTAACCAAATCTACTATTTTTTAATGTAGGCATTCCTAATATAAAATCTTTTACAAGCATTATCTTCTTTCCTTCTATTTGTACCTTAGAAACTCTCAAAGATCCAATACCGCAGGTAATATCAAAAGAATCACCTATAACGTTATTCACGCATCCAGGCTCCTTTGAATGCTGGTTATTTATTAGCTCTGATTGAAAGAATTTTATTCTCTTTCCATTGAGGAATGTATATGCTCCGGGATAAGGACTAAAAGCTTTTATTTGAGCATGTATATCTGATGCAGATTTATTCAAATCAATAAGAAATTCTTCTTTCAAAATTTTTGGTGCTAAAGTCACTAAAGATTCATTTTGCAGGTAAGGTTCAATTTTATCATTTAAATATTTTTCTATAGAACTGACAACCAAGTCTGCTCCGATGTTGCTTAATTTTTCAGACAATGATCCATAATTATCATATTCATTAATGTCACACTCAGCCTGCTCTAGAATTTTTCCTGTATCTACTTTAGGTTCAATAAGAAAAGTGGATATTCCTGTTATCTTCTCATGATTAAGTATTGCTCTCTGAATAGGAGCTGCCCCTCTATATTTAGGAAGTAAAGAAGAGTGGAGATTAATTGCGCCAAACTTAGGAATACTCAATAGAGATTTTGGAAGAATCTTATAAGCGACAACAACAAATAAATCTGGCTTTATATCCTCTAATTTTTTAACAAATTCTTTATCTAGAAGGTTATCACATTCAATAACTTTTAAATTATGATCATTTGAAAGAATTTTTACTGGAGTATCAAAAAGTTTTTGTCCTCGACCCATTTTCTTTGATGGATTTGTAACCACAGAAGCAACATTGTAAGATTCGTTGCATTTCAAAAGAACAGGATTTGAGAATTCTGTATTTCCAAAAAATATAATTTTTATAGATTTATTTGACATTATTAGACTTCATTAATTTCAGTGCTTTATCATACTTTAAAATATCTGAAGGAGTAGCATAATCTGTAATTAATTTTCCATCTAAATGATCATTTTCATGCTGAATTACAGTTGCCAAAAATCCAGAAAACTCTTTAGTACATCTTTCTAAATTTTCATCAACATAACTATAAGTAATAGTATCAAACCTCTCAATATTAATTCTGATTTCAGGCAATGACAAACAACCTTCTGAGTCTACGCAAGATCCACTTCCACTCTCAATAACTCCATTCATGAATACCATTGGTGATGTATCGCCATATCCAGACATATGCTTTATATCAAGTACAAAAATTCTTTTATTAATTCCAATTTGATTACAGGCTAAGCCAAGACCATCAAATTCATACATGGTATCAAATAAGTCATTGATTAAGCCATCTACGCTAGAAAAGTCTGTAATATCTTCACATACCTCTCGTAGAGCTTTATGCCCATAAGTAACTACTTTTTGAACTGCCATTTTATTCTTTATTTTCTGAATTTTTTAATCTAGCTACAGCTGTAATATCTACTGTAAGCTCATTATTATTAGACACTCGAAGAGTAGCCTTATTATTTCTTACTTGAATAATTTTTCCATGTATTCCTCCAATAGTAACAATACTATCGCCTTTTTTTAGATTCTCTTGAAGGGTTTTTACATTCTCTTGTTTTTTATTATTTGGTCTTAAGATAAAATAGTATAAAACCAAAAATATCAAAAAGATTGGTAACTGTGCAAGAAAGACATCAAAAAATGATGCTTCAGATTCTTGAAAGATTAATTTATTTGTTATCATACAGCAAATTTAGTTTAGGTATGCTCTTTTAACAAGCGCATTAGAAAAGGTTTTATCAAGATAAAAAATATGGCAAATAATATGATATTAGAAAAAATAAGTAAAGATCTAAATAAGCTATCGTCATATTTAAATATAATAGAATGTTTTCCTTCATTTAATAATAAACCTCTAAGTACTCCATTCGTTTGATATATTCTAACATCTTTATTGTCTACAGTTGCCTTCCATCGTTCAGGATAATTTATTTCACTTAAAACTAGAAAAGCACTTTCTGATAGTACGTTAACATCTATAGAGATTTCATGAATATTCCAATCCAATTCAATAATTTCTCCCTTAGAAAATGATTGTGATTCTAGATCTTTAACAATTGCAATATTTTCAGAGTCAAAAGCGCTAGCAGTTAAATAATTATATAAATTTTGATCTTCTTTGATAGTGTTTTTTACAAACCAAGCTCTCTGAAGATTATTTTTTAATCTATAAATGTTTAAATCTATTTTACCAAATGCAGAATTGTAGGGGGTATTCATAGATAGTTCGAAATCTTTATGATTAACCTCTACTGGGCTTAATAAATATTTTACATTTAAAAATCTTAATACAGGAACTGATAATAGATTGTTAGTTTGATTCAAAAGATCTGCATAGTGTCTAAATTTAGCTGGATGGTAGCCTCCAACTGATTGAATACCATGAAATTTTAACTTAGGATCTTGAAATAATTCTCCTGCAGCATAAACTCTATATAAATCTAAGTCATTCTTTAAAAACCTAATTGCTTCGTCCTCTTCAAAGAATGAATTAAATTTTTCTGTCGATATTATTTGAGATTTTTGTCCACTGTCATCTGTGGGAGAGATAATATTTTTATCTATTCTATAAATATCAATTACTGATAAAAGTAAAAATATAAATACAATAGTTTTTGATTCAAGTTTTCTAAATCTATCTATATTTACAATTCTACTAATAATATCTTTTAAACCAAAAGCTGCAAGTATATAAAGAGTAAAATTTGATATAATCAAAATCATACTTGGTACTCGAAAATTGCTAAAATAGGGAAAGAAAGAATAAAAGAAGTCATAAAGTATATTAAAATATTTTCCAAAAGATAGGAAAACAGATAGAAATAGAATGCTTATAAAGAAAATTCTTTGTGTATTAATCCTTATAAAAGAAAATAAAGCAGAAAATAATACAAAAAATCCAACATAATTAGGATAGTCAGTAAAAGGCATATATCCAGAATAAGATGAACCTCCAAAACCGTAGTAGTAAGGGAGCACATAGGTTAATAATTCTTTTGGATGCATAGACCAATTAGTAGCATATTGATAATGATTATCTCCTCCAGACCTAATAGAATTACCTAAATAATCTAAGGATGGATAATAAATGTGCGATGCTAATAAGAATCCGATGGTACATGAAATTATAAAATATAAAAAATATTTATTTTTATTACCTTCCTGCCTAATAAGAGAATACAGAAAATATGCTCCAACTAGCATGCAAGAATAATATGCTATTTGTACATGACCTCTTTGTAGTTGGAAGCCTATTAGTAGCGCTAAAATAGCTATAGATTCTATTGAAATAGAATTTTTCAATCTATTCACAGCATATAATATCCAAGGGATATAAGCTGCTGTCATCATTTGACTGCCATGCCCAAATACAATCATAGTAATAAGATAAGGATTTAACATCCACAGCAAGCCTATGGAAAATGATATTAACTTAGAAATTTTGAATTGCTCTAAAAGTAAGTACATCCCTATTCCAGAAAAAATAAGATGAATTAATTGAATATTAAGATCAGAAATTCCAACTCCAATCATAAGTCTAGTTGGAAAATATAACTCATTTATATATGTAAATGCCTCCATAGTAGGCATACCAGAAAAAATCCATGGTTGCCACAAGGGCCAATGACTGATCTTTGATTTATAGATATCTAAAATATGATTAACGGAATAGGGATTTAATGTATCTCCTGATCCAAATATATTATTATAGAAAATTACTGGATAGAAAAGTAACATAATCCACAAAGTATAAATGATAATCAGTAAATATTTATTCATGCTTGATTAGATATTCTTTTCTTTAAGCTATCAATCATATCTCTATCTTCTCTATCTATGCCTAATAGTGTATAAAAAGAGAAATATCCAATAAATACAAAAGCAACTGCCATCAATAGATATAAACTTAGATTTAAAAGTGATGAAGAATAATCTAATAAGTTCAAAATATATCTCTGAGAAAATAAGATTACTCCTACTGTTAAAATTCCAGACAATAAAGGCTTGAATAGCTTTAGTGAAAAGACATTTAAACTTAGTATATAATAATTTTCTAAGAACCTTAAGCAGCTAATAATAAATAAAGCAATTGTAGTAGCAGAAGCTGCTCCTATAATTCCATACTGTGGAATCAAGATAATATTCATAATAATATTAACTGTTAAAGCTACTAATACATTTAATAGATTTAGATTTGAAAAACCGCTCATGGTTAATGATGAAGATCCTAAACCAAAAAAAGCCTGAATCATTATTCCAATTGATAAAATCTTCAATGCTAATCCATTGTCAAATTCATTTCCAAATAACATTAACATTTGATTAGAGAATAGCATTAAAAAAATAAATAAAGGTAGCGATGCTACAAATATCCACTTTGTTGATAATTGATAAATCTCTGTCATTTTTTCTGAGTTTTTTTCATAAAAATATTGTGAAAAAAGAGGTGCAAATATACCTGCAAATGCAAATAATATCATTCTAATAAGACCAGCAGTCCTTTCAATGGGATGATACATGCCTACTGCGCTTGCATCAGAAAAAATACCTAGCATTAATATATCTATCCAATGCATAATGATACCAATCGCTGAAACAAACATTAGTGGAATAGAAAATTTTAAAATTTTTGTATTAAATGGAGTAGAAATAATTTTCTTAAAATCTAAAGTTATAAATTTCTTTAAAAAAACCAGTATGAAGACCATACCAATAACTGCAGATAAGAATGTAGGAATAAGAATTGCTGCCTTTGATCCAAATATTAGATAAGAAGCAACCATAGATACTAATAATACTGCAGGATTTATAATTTGATTAACAAAAATCTTATACTTCAAAACTTTAAATCCTTGAGTAGCAAATGAGGCAATCAGTGTGATCACTGTAAATGGTAATGTAAAAGCATAAAATTTTATAATCTTAATGAGAAATGGGTCTTCTGTTAAAAATTTTAACACAATCCATTCTGCAGAGTAATAGAGAGTGATAGCAATAATAATACTTGAAATAAATCCCATTTTTATAGATGCATAAATACTACTTTCAGCATTTGAACTATTTCTATCTTCTCGACTAACAAATCTAAGAACTCCATTATCAAGACCCATTATAGCAAATATTTCTCCTATACGAGTCACTGCATTACCAAGAGAGTATAAGCCTAACATTTGAGGACCTAACCATCTAGCCATAAAAATGGAAAATAAATAACGAAAAATTGATCCTGTACTCATTCCTCCGAATGATACAATCGCTTCGCTAGCAACTTTCTTACCTAAATTTTGTTCTTTCATTTTTCTTTCAACTTAAAATAAATCCACTTTAAAAAACCTAACGGCAAATAAAATAATAGCCAGTGAAAAGTTAATGTTATTATCTGTAAACCTGATGCATGTTTCCAAAATAATTTTACTTGTCCTAGTAATTTGTTTTGTATTTTTTTAAAGGAATTTTCTCCTAATGACTGAGAAACACTATGCAATATAATTGATTTAGGACTGTATACAATTTTACGATTCATTCTTTTAGCCCTTATGCTTAAATCTACATCCTCACAATACATATTAAACATAGTATCAAAATAATCTAATTTTTTAAAGTCAGCAGAGTTAATACATAAACAACATCCTGTAGCATAATCAGTCTCCATCATAAATGAGTATCGCGGTCCATCAAAATTTCGTATACCAATATGGTCTATTTTTCCTTTCCACATATTAACTATCCCTCCAGCATACCATATCTTATTGATATCCATTGCAAAAAGGATCTTAGGTACTGTAATGATACAATTAGCATCATTTAAAAAAGGTTCAATTAAATGATCAAGAAAATCTGAGCTTACTATAGTATCGTTGTTAATAAATACTAGAAAATCTTCTTCTTTCGGTTTGAGATATTCTACTGCTGCATTATTTCCTCCAGCATATTTTAGATTACTCTCTAAAGCCAAAATATCATATTGAGAGAAATTTTCTTTAAAAAAATCAACTGAACCATCCTCAGAATTATTATCAACAATCAAAACTTTATAATTTGGGTAAGATACTTTTTCAATAGAAGATAAACACTTACCACTTAACTCTTTATCATTCCAATTAAGAACGATAAGATGAATTTTCGGATGAGTACTTTTTATATTATCCATGTAGATCTAATTTTTGTTCAAACGATTTCCAGGAAAATCGCTTTTTATCATTTTTTATAAATTCACTCATTTTTTGAAATAGATTTTTTTCAAAAAACATATTAATCTTATTGCTGATATCTCGTGAATTTGGCTGAGCAATAAACCCAGATTTATTATCTGAAATATAATCAGATAACCCTCCAACATTAGTTACAATTACGGGACGATTAAAATTGTATGCCAAAGAAAGGATTCCGCTTTGTGATGCAGACTTATAGGGAAGGATAACTAAATCTGAAGATAAAAAATATTTTTTAATATCAACCTTATTAACAAATCTATTAACAAAAATAAAAGATTCCTCCATTTGATGATCTGCAATCATTTTATGATATGGATCTAAAGATTCATAATTTTCTCCAACAATTAAAACTTTCAAATTATTTAATCTATCTTTGCTCAATGCAATAGCATTGATTAAAAGATCTAA